>ERZ773264.3030-NODE-3030-length-14530-cov-2.999516_pt1 | contig 14530 bp, 7 predicted proteins | sample MGYA00511910_ERZ773264 | MGnify/ENA primary metagenome ERZ773264 (study PRJEB29015, sample SAMEA2737739) | human gut metagenome | biome: human gut; feature: human-associated habitat; material: faeces | place: China | collected 2012 ... | reverse complement strand
GTTGATGGCCGGGGGCAGCATCGCACAAGAGCTGGGTGGCTTCAACTACGCCTACTTGTCTGGCGCTTGCCTTACGGTATTGTCTACGTTTTTCTTCTTGTTCAAGGCAGGGCCTCATTTCAATCGGTACAAGCTGAGATAAGTACTGCACGGCTCTTCCATTAATCTATCCGTTTTAGTTAAGCCGAGAAGCTTTAATTCCATACAATAAGCCTACTCATGAGCTGCGCACGTAAGAAGCTAAGAATCAGCGTCAAAAAAACACGAGAATCTTTCCGTCAAAACACGTACATGTTTTTTCAAAAAGTCGTACGTGTTTTGGATGAAAGATCATCGTGCTTTTTTGACTCTGATTTTTAGCATTTTATAAACTAGACTCATCAGTGGTCTTATTGTACGGAATTTGTCTTGAGAACAATGCTTTCCAGCTTAACCCAAACGGATGGGTTGCCATCTCATATACGTGCCGGTCCGCCATAACCACTCCATCGGGCCGTAGCGCAAGCCCGACAGCCAATATTGGCTAAAGGCTATCTGTATAGCCGTAAATCCAAGGCAGACCAATACACTCAAGAAAACACCCAAATGGCTCCAATCCAAGCCAAAACCGGAGAAAATAAAGACACCGGTCACGGATTGTACGATATAGTTTGTCAATCCCATACGCCCATAGCTAACCAATGGTTTCATGGCATTTTGAACTTTTACCGAGCGGTAAGCCTCTAAGACCAACACCACCCACAGATAAGCCGTCATCAGATTAATCAAGTTAGTTGTCGTAGCACCCATCCACGCATTGATAGAGACCTCACGCCAAGATGCGGCAGGTATATAAGGTTTTAGCAGATACAACAAGCCGATTAAAACCAACGCGACCAACAAACGGCTACGGAACTCATCCATGCGTTGGAACAAGCGGATTCGGCCTACGATAAATCCGAGGATAAACAATCCCAAGGTCAGATAGATACGACCGCTGGCAAACTGGAAATTCATTTTTCCTACCAATCCGTCCCAAGCGTTGTTCTCAATGGTCTCGGCTAATGTCGGGCCTCGCCGGGGAGCCTCAGCACGAGCGATAGGTGCGGCAGCCGGTCTCTCCACCACTTGCTCGACGGCAGGAGCCGTTACAGCCTTATACGCTACGGGAATTAGCGAGGCACCGCCCAAGAAAAGGAAAAGGGTGATTCCCACCAATAATTTAGTAGGCCATTTATACATCAATACCAATACAAAACCAAGCAACGCATACACCAACAAAATATCTACACGGACTAATAAACCATGAACAAAACCAATCACCAGCAATAGTACCAATCGCCATAAAAAACGAGGACGGAAATCAACACCTTTTTGAGCTGCCCGATCCATCTGGATAAAGAAGCTCAAACCAAACAGGCAAGAAAATATAATGAAGAACTTGCCGAACACCAAGTAATTAATAAACCACCGAAAAATCTCATCCAGCGTCCCTTCCCAAGGGAACATGGCTTGGGGAGCCATCGTCCCCATAGCGCCAAAATGCTGCATCCCATGAATCAAGCAAATACCAATCAAGGAGAAGCCACGCAGAGCGTCGATTACCGTAATACGTCCACCGGACGAAGCAAGTGTCTTATTCATTTCCATATCCGTAATAATTTTTATTCTTATTCGTTTTTTCAAGTTTGATAACGCAAAAGTAAATGGTGGCACTAAACGCCGCAATACTTTCAAACTCCAAAACGAAAACAATAAGCCTCATCACGAAAAGAACTAATTTACGGTAAGATAAGCAATTATAGTCCCAACGGCCAAAATAGCGCCGATCGCGGTCTCATAAGGAATCAGCCTCAACCGCTCACGAATGCTTATATCCGCTACCCCACCAGTAGCGTGGAAGAACGATCCATGCGGCAAATGATCAAGCACGGTAGCACCGGAATTAATCATAGCGGCTCCCCAGACACCACTGATACCGGCGGCGATAATAATATCCGCGAATGACGAAGAGGCAACTGTCGCTCCGGCTGTAGTAGAGGCTGTAGCGGCAGACATCAATACGCCGGAAACCGGAGCCAATAAAAGCTCTCCCATATTCGTATGCGATAACGCATCTAATAAAACATCCTTGATAGAGGAAGCCTTGATCACTCCCGCTATAGTGCCTGTCCCGACCAACAGGATCGAGACATTCGACATCTTCTTGAGTCCATACGAGAGGCTGTCCGTAATCAATGACCATTTCCTCATCGCCAGAATCCCAACGATTCCTCCAACGGGCAAGGCTATCATCGGATCGATCGCCACATGGAATAAAGGGCGAAACGCCAGCAGTAGGATCGTCACTACCGGAGCGACCATGCTAGAGGCGAAGGAGGGGAGATCCGCTTGCAGGTTATCTATCTCCTCGTTCGCATAAAATCCATTTTGCCGGGGTAAGAAACGGCCTATGACATATACCGTAAACAACAAGCCAACCAACGCCGGGATCAAGTTCGCATACATGACAGAGTACAAATCCGCATGAAAATTCTCAGCGGCGATAATCGTATTCGGATTTGGAGAAATGATATTGCCACATTTTCCTCCACCGATCATCATCAACAAAAGGCTACCCCGGGGAACCGCCAGTTTCCGGCCGATACTCAACGCAATCGGAGCCACCGTAATAACAGCAACATCAATAAACACTCCAATAGCCGTCAGCAACATCGTAGCGAAAACGAGCGCAAAAAACACATGCCGTTCTCCCAATCTATAAATGATCGTATTGGAGATAGAAGCCGCCGCACCTGTTTTCACCAATATCCCCGACAATACTCCCGCCGTCAAGATCCGAATGACGGCCGGAGTTACGTCATTTACTCCACTGATCATTAAAGAGACCGTTTCCGGCAACGACACACCCCCTAATAATCCTCCTACTAATGCCCCTAAAATAAGGCTATAGACTGGCGATACCTTTCTTATAATCAAGAAAATCGACACTAATAATCCGATAAAAGCTCCCCATGCACTCATTATACCCATGTGTTAGTGATTCATATAGTAATGGATTACACGCAATTGTTGTTCCAAGGCACGCCCAATATTCCGGCAGGTGAAATCCTTATCCATCGCCTGCTCCAAGGAAACCGGATAAGGAAGAAGTGGCAAGACCGCCAGAAACCCGGATTTATTAAGCGCCTCTACCTCCTCTACGGAACCACCCATTACGATAACCGGGATACCCTGTCTCATGCCTGCCTGCAATACTCCGCATGGGGTCTTTCCCATGCAAGTCTGTTTATCCAGTTTACCTTCTCCCGTAATAATCAGATCCGCCCCCCGTATACATTCATCAAAACGCAAGGCATCCAGAACCATCTGGATACCGGGTTTAAGTTCAGCCTTTAGGAAAGCGACAAATCCTCCACCTAAACCACCTGCGGCTCCCGCACCCGGAATGTCGTCTATCTCTATTCGTCCCGTTCTTTTTATGACTTCCGCAAAATTTCGCAAGCCCTCATCCAGCAAACGGACCATAGTGTCGTCCGCTCCCTTTTGGCGGGCAAAGACATACGCCGCCCCTTTCTCACCATAAAAAGGGTTATTCACATCGCAGGCTATGGTAAATGAAGTTTCCCGCAATTGCGATAATGCCCTTGAGCAATCTATCTCATAAATCTGATTAAGGATCTGCCCACCCAATCCCAGCTCATTCCCGTTTCTATCAAGAAAACGAAAACCCAAGGCCTGCAACATACCGGTTCCTCCGTCATTCGTTGCGCTTCCCCCTATTCCTATCAAGAAATCCCGGCAACCACGATCCATAGCGTCTTTTATCAACTCTCCGGTTCCATACGTCGTTGTTCTCAAGGGATTACGCTCCGACACAGGCACTAACGTAAGACCACTCGCCGTCGCCATCTCGATAACCGCCGTACGATTATCTCCCAGTATCCCATAAGTGGCCTCGACCGATCTCATCAACGGATCATGTACGACACAAGATACGGCTTCTCCACCCATCGCCGTAATCAAAGTCTCCACGGTACCTTCTCCCCCATCCCCAACCGGGATTTTCACGACCTCGCAATCCGGAAAGACCTTATGGATCGCCAACTCGGCACATTCAGCCACTTCAATCGAAGATACTGAGCCTTTAAATGAATCGGAAGCAACAACGATTTTTTTCATTTACCAACCTTTTTATAACATGAAAAATAAGATGCCCAAATATATAAAAAAGGAGTGTCCTTTTCCGAGGACACTCCCATAAACTTAACTAGGTATTCTTTATTTTGCCCGTGTACATTTGATTACCTCTTGATTGATGTATTTAACCTTCTCCAGATCCATCTTTTCCACCTTTCGGTCATAAGTGACCAAGCCATTTATCTCATGTTCCACATCTGTAGTCTGCGTATAGATGGCCGTGCTTAGTCCGAAATAGTTTATCATCTGCTCTAGCTCGGTAAGCATTAATACATAGGTATCGGTCAAGATTTCTCTATTCAACATCATCTCATAAGCGTCATTGCGTACAGGCCACATATGCCCACGCACAAATAGACCTTTTCCTCCGAATTCGCCAAGGGACGCAGCACGTTTATCATCGGGACGGGGGATCGCCTTAGGCTCGATCTTGCCATAATGATGCATATCTACGAAATCTCCATTTCCGGGATCTCCATAAGCTTTCCGATAGCCCGGAGCGTAATTATATCCCGACATACCGTTTACCCAACGATTCGGATCGTACTTTTTCACCCAAGCTGTGATGTCTGTCGCTTCAAAGGCTCCCCAATTCTCATTAAACGGGACCCACATCACGATAGCAGGCGAGCTGACGTGTTGGTCGATCATCACTTTCAATTCGTCACGGAACTGTTTACGAACCGCCACAGAATCCTCACCATCAGGCTCCCAAAGATTCGGCATATCTTGCCAAACCATCAAGCCAAGCCTATCACAATGATAATACCAACGTTGAGGCTCTACTTTGATATGCTTGCGTATTACATTAAAACCCGCACGTTTCGCCAGTTCTATATCATATAACAAAGCCTTGTCGGTAGGAGCGGTAAACGCGCCATCGGGCCAATAACCTTGATCTAAAAGACCGATATGGAAAACAAACTCCCCGTTCAATAAAGGCCGAAGCACACCATCTACCTTTCCCATACTAACAGAGCGCATACCAAAATAAGAGGATACCTCATCGATTATCTTGCCCTTTCGATCTTTCAACTGTAATTTCAAACCATACAAGAAAGGATCATCCGGGCTCCATAGACGGGGCTCCCGGATAGGCAAGTAAAAACTCATATTGGAATTTCCTTCGGTTCTTGCCACCTCTGAAGTACCATTATCCGCGATAGCCGTTACCTTTAACTCCTTATCCTCCGTATAAGCAATTACTTCCAACCGATTATTTTTTAAATCGGGCACTAGCTTAATCTGAGAAATATATTGTTTCTCTACCGGTTCAAGCCAAACGGTTTGCCAGATACCGGAGGTAAAAATATAATCTCCACGTGAGCCGTTCTTGCCCGAAGCGGCCCGGCCGTCGTTAGGATCATAAGCACCTACCACAAGGACATTTTCACCGGATTTCAAATAATCAGTAATATTTAAACTAAAAGCATCGTACCCTCCCGTATGGGTACCCACCTTCTTACCGTTGACAAACACAGACGAGATCCGATCTACAGCCCCAAAATTCAACAATACATTCCTGCCCTTCCATGCTTGAGGAACAGAGAAGCTACGCTTATACCACAGACAAGTATCACCCCCACGAGCTATACCAGATAATTCCGATTCCGGAGGATACGGCACACGTATCTTTTCTACTTTTGCGGGAAAGACTGGAGGGGTGGTTGCCGTAACAGGATCAAGCAGGTCTTTTCCTCCCATATAATCCCATATACCATTCAGATTCAACCATTCCGAACGCACCATCTGCGGACGCGGATATTCCGGTAAAGGAATCTCAGCCTTCAATGCCTCCTCTGTCCATGGGGTAGGCAATGTGAACTTCTCTAGGATTTGCGCCTTTACGGAGAAGAGATCTCCCCCAAAAAGAAAGGAGCAAAGAGCTAAACAAACAACGGTAATCTTTTTCATAAACCAACTATTTAAATAATTCCGGATAATATTTCCGAATCAAATCTTGATCTTCTTTCTCCAACTTATCGATCAAGACCGGCTTATCTTGCGGCCGGAGACCTTTTTGGTTGATTTTGTTGATCAAGCTCCAATCCTTAGCCGGTTTCTCCGGGCTGGGATCGGCAGGTTCATGAGCCGGCAAATCATAGCGGGTAAAGTCGATGACATAAGCCGGGGAATTTTTCGTATGCCAATCACGTAATAAGGCCAAGCGGAATTCCTTATTCATAAACCATTTTATCTCCAAATTATTATAAGAGTCTCCCAAACCAGAGCCACGTTCTACGAAGCGATAGTTCCAGTCGTCGTTCGATTTATATTGTTTTCTCCAAAGTTCGCCAAATTCTCCGAACGTAACGAAATGAGTATCCGGCCAGCGTTCCTTGGTACCCGTTACCCACATCTTCATGGCATCACAGATGAGATCCTTCCCGAACTCATGTACCATCTGCGCCTCCCAGATATTGGCGACCCAGCCAAAGCCATTCAACTCAAGACCTTTATCAAAGTGAATCGCTTCCGTGTGCATCACCTCACGATGCCCCAAGTCAAGCCCCCAACCTTTGTACGTCTCGATCGGGCCGACACCTCTACGGCTGTTGTATCCATCGATACCATGTCCGGTCTGTCCGCTACGGCGGGCACAGATAAAGTCCATCGTCCAGCCATCCAGATTCACGCAATCGATGAAATCGCTTTTTCCCTGCGCCGGCTTGCAGAAGTGTTCCGTCGAGGGATAGAAAGGATAAGAAGGAGAACCGTCAGCACCACCACCGTCTATATTATGCTGGCTCCAGATCACGGCGTGCGCCACATGGATGTTCTCTTTCTCCGCCAGATATCTTAGATTATCGGCCGATAAGAAACCTCCCATAATCGATTGGGGACGATAACCATTTCCTACCATTTTAGAAATGATCTCTATCGCCTCCGACATCTCACGGTTTACCCGCTCACGGGGTAGATACATCGCCGGAAAATAACCGGGGAAATAAGTAACCTCATCCCCATATTTCTTTTGGCACTCCACTACGTAATCACGGATCTCCCGGTAATTCTTCCGTCCGTCCTCCAAGGCATTCATCGTGAATCCCCATGTAAGACGACCGTTCGGGTTATTCGTGGCGAAAGCCTCCCGCAAGGCACGTACTCCTTCAAGCGTATGCCAATCCACCTCATCGCGGGGATGTAACTTGACATCCCGGGAGACTTCCCAAGGCGTCGTACGTATCATGATACATAAGGTGACAAAACGATTTCCTTCTATCGTCAGCGGTTCCATACTCGCCGGGACGACCACAGGATCTGCCGCCCTTAATTGAAAACCACTGAGCACAGCGACCATCCATACAATCGCCCATTTTCTCCAAGCTAATATATTCATATCATTATTTCTCATGTGTACAATTTAATCTCATATTTGTACAATCTATTACTATTTCCTGATCCGACGGAAACATCCTAAAGACATAATCCGAACCAGATTCAGGTTTCCTTATATGGCCTTTTTCGCAAGTGATCACGTAGTTAAAACCATCGAAGCTAGCGTTGACCGCCTTATCCTCTATAACGGTGAAAGGTAGCTCCTTCCCTGCCGCAGCCTTTAGCTCTAAAGCCCATGAGAAGTCCGCCTCCTTTGATAGAGCGACTACCTCGAAGCGGGTCTCATAGAACGTGATCTTGAAAGCATGGCCTTTTGAGTCTTCGGCGGAAACTACCAAGGTATCCTTGCCTATCTCCGTCACTACCGGATGGTCCAAGGTAAGTTCCTCCTTATCTCCATCCTTGTCTAATCGGACGATCCGAAGCCCGGCACGATCGAGTCCCTCGCTCCACATGAATCCGTCCACGACGGGCAACGTATAGAATAGGAACTGGTTCCCGTCTCCGGGCTTTTCCAGATAAGCCGACTTATAGCTCTCGTCGAAAAGATGGATATCCCTAAAGCGGAACGTTCCCTTCTCCCACAATAAGTTCGCCCGATAATAACGGCTGTTAAACCAGACCGTCTTATTTCCTTCTCCACGGACATCCGTCAACGTAGTGACAGCCGTCGCCGGCGTAACCTTGAAGCATTCCTTGAACCACGCACCGGATTCGCCCAGCGTCTCCACCCGGATCTTATTTTCCTTCCTCAAGGAGTCCAAGATAGGGATCTGCATCTCCAGTCCCTTGCTCATATTACTCCACGTGAAAGAGTTCTCCTGTCCCGCTTGCGCATAATTGAAGGCCAGACAAGGCTGATCCACGATCGATTCCAAGAAATAATCCACCCAGCGGCGATCCATGCCCGCCTTCTCATACACGGGTTCCAAGGAGATCACCCCTTGACGCTCTTGTCCCAGACCATCATCATACTGATAAATAGGATCACTGCCCAGCATACGGAAAATAGGAACGGGGATTTGCCCCTCCTCGGTCTGCGCCGGCATATAAGCGTTTATCCGGCTTGGGTAATAGGCTTGGTTCCAGTAACCACCCCATAGGGTATAACCATCCGTCCCCACTTGGTCCTTGCAGTTGCACGACGCCACGATCTTATATTTATCGTACATATACCCCAAGGTATGCGCGTCGATAAACCAAGAGCCGACCGATTTCGGGTACGTGCCGAATATCTCCTTGAACTTCGCCATATAGACATCCACCAGTCGCTCCCGTTCTTCTTTCGTATATCCGGTGCTGAAAGCGATATTCGCGTGCGAGACCCAAGAATGCTCGCCACGCCACTTGATCCCGGCGGCCTCGATCTGCGGTTGCGTAAGTTCCCACCAAGCACCGATCTCGGAGTGAGCATTGAGTTTACTTTTCAACAGATCTTGGTACAATGGGTTGATCAACGCATCGTACTGTAATAAAAAGGTAGCCGGTAAATCATATTTATTCACCAATTTCACTTGCTCACAAACCGTCTCGTACAATAAGCTATCGGCGTTCTCCACCCGGTAGTCTGTCTGGCGGATGAAATTGATGATGTTGATAATACGGGGAGCAGCCGCACTCTCAACCAGTTTCTCTCCCGCGCTACGGTATCCCGCACAGCAGAAGACGATAAAGCATACAAGACCTATCTTCTTTATGAATGACATTCGATTCAATTTTAAATTCATTTACTCTCATAAAATATTCTAGAAATGGCATTTCACCGGTGTAAAATCATTTTTAGAGATCTAAAAAGCATTTCGCAAGGGTGCAAAGCCATTTCTTAAACCTAAAAATGGCATTTCACAAGCGCAAAGTCGTTTTTAGAAATCTAAAAGGTACTTTGCGAGGGTGAAAAGCCATTTCTTAGATCTAAAAAGGCATTTTACACCAGTGCAAGGCCATTTTTACCGGAATATAAGGCATTACCCTACCACCCCGGGTTGTTCGGAGCCAAGTTCGGGTTCAGATACAACTCATCCAACGGAAGGGAATAATAGTAATGCTTCGGGGTCACAAAGTTACGATTCTCCGCCGGTTCCACAATCAAGAAACCATTTTCGTCTGTCAAACCGGGATTTCCCTCGTTCAAGACATCCAAGTTCTCGTATTCCGAACCTTTCAGCTTAATACCTTTTATGGCACCTATCAATTCCGTCTCAGCCGTCTTCCAACGTCTCAAATCATCCCTGCGGAAGCCTTCGAACGCTAACTCGATCGTACGTTCCCGACGGATCTCCGTCCGCATATCCAACCCATTGCTCTTCACGAAAGCGTTGGTCAAAGGAGGCATCTCCACGCCTTTCCGGGAACGAATCACATTGATCGTCTTGTTCAAGATGTCATCGCTGATCGCCCCGTCTTTCTCGTAAGTGGCCTCAGCCAATATCAGCAATACCTCCGGATAACGGATGATGTGATAATCATATACATCCTTGTCAGAAGGAACGGAAGTCTCCGCCATATATTTCCACAACTTATAACCCGTACGTGTCTCGGGACGTATGGTAAATTGCGGCGGGCAGGTCAAGGCGCCGTCTTGCGGACTGATATAGTCGGTTCCGGGCATCAAGAAGGTCTGTTTCATACGAGGGTCACGATTCTCGTATTCACTCTTGATCGTGGCATATCCCTCAAACCCGGAATTAGCGTTCTCAATTGGCAATCCCGTACTCTTACACAAATACATATCTGCCAGCTTACGGGTAGGCGTCCCTCGCCATCCCCAATATACAGGGCACGCGTCGCTATGATGGCGAATATCCGTCTCGTACCGACTGTCGAAGATACCTTCTTTTGAATTATCGCCCGCATTGATAAACAAGTAGCGGTAGCTCTCCTCACCAGAGCCTTCATATAAAGCATACTCACCACTATCGATCACTTTTGTAGCGGCATCGATCGCTTGTTGCAACAACTGCTGATAGTCCGAACGGTGCTGGTGATACTTCGCCCACGTCCCGGCAAACAAGGCAACCCTCGCTTTCAACGCCAAGGCAGCGCCTTGGGTTACACGTCCCGCCTCATCCGAGCTTAACTCACTTTGCAAGGGTAGTTTAGCATACACCTCGTTGAGTTCCGACAAGATGAAGTCTTCCACCTCCTGTTGCTTATTCCTAGAACCATACAACTCCGGGGAATCTACGGTAAGCACCTTCGTCAAGATAGGAATATCGTTGTATTTCGCCATCAACCGAAAATGCGAGTAAGCACGGAAGAAACGGGCCTCAGCCACATACCGCTCGATCTCCGAGGGATCGCCCTCGTACGTCTGGCTCTTCTCGATAATCATATTGCTCTGACGCAGGTCTATGAAAGTAGAGTCCCATAGGGCATCCGTATTCGGGGCGATCAACGTACCGTTACTCGTCGTATTCTCGTTCAACTCATAGGCGATATCGCTATCCGTATCCTTCGTGCCGAACGTCTCGGTACGTGTGTAGAGCCAATTGACCTCTTTCTCGAAATCATCCGGGGTTTTCCAGAATAGCTCGTCCGGCATATTATCTTTTGGCAACAGGTCTATATCTTGGCAACTTGACAAGAACAAAGCGGAAACAATAAAGCTTCCCAATATTATCCGATAGTTTTTCATGACTTTTCGCTTTAATTTTTAAAATACGACATTTATACCAAATGAATAATTACGGGTAAACGGATAGGAAGTAATGCTACCGCTGTTCTCCTCCGGGTCCCAACCATTTGGCGTGTTATGTACCTCGAATAAATCCTCGCCGGAAAAATACACCCGCACCTTCTGCAAACCGGCCTTCGAGGTCAAAGTCTGCGGGATCGTATAACCGAACTGCAAGTTTTTCAAACGAGCATACGCAACGTTAAACTTCGTGTTCGTAGATACATAATAATTGTAGTTTCGTTTATCCTTCAACGTGATCGCCGGATACTGGGCATCCGTTCTTTCCGGGGTCCAAGTCTTTCCATACCAATACTCGGCGGATTGATACCATGCCTCTGGCATCGGGCACCGGCTCTCCCCTTCCAAGAACATCGTCCTACGGCCGACTCCTTGTATGAAAGCGCTCAAATCGAATCCCTTCCAAGCCATACTCAGGTTAAAGCCGAAATTATAACGCGGGTTCTTGTCACCCAAGTATTTCACGTCACCGGAGCCTTCTTTACCATCACCTAATACGGATAGCTTCCCGTCTCCATCCAAGTCTTTGTACATAGCGTCACCTACGCTCAAGTCACCCGGGATACCCCCTTCCGAGAAACGAGATTTATACGCCTCCAATTCTTGCTCATTCTGGATGATTCCATCAAATTCATATCCGAAATAGGAATTCAACGGATATCCGGTCGGAGTCTCGTTATTACCTAATTTGATCAGGTTACTTCCAACCCGATCCACGACTTTGTTTTTCGCGTCACTGATATTAAAGCGAACCGAGTAGCTGAAATCCTTGATCTGATCCCTCCAGCCTAGAGAGATTTCCCATCCATGAATACTTAAATGTCCGCTGTTCGTGCTCGGAGCGTCCGCACCTAACATGGAAGGATATGTCTTCGGGATAAGCATGTTTTTATTCTCTTTCCAGAAGTAGTCGAACGATCCATATAAACGGTTATTGAGCGTCGAGAAATCAAATCCCACATTGGTTGTCTGGATCGTCTCCCATGTACGAGAGGTAGAAATAATATTTCCAGACGTAGCCATTTGTCCTTTTACGCCTGCCCCGAAAGGATAATAATCGTTCGATAAAGAGATCAATTGAATATAATCATACAATCCGATACCGGACTGATTACCCATCTCTCCGTAAGAAGCCCTTACCTTCAAGTCCTCGAACCAACCCAATCTTTTCATGAAGCCCTCTTCCCCGACACGCCAAGCCGCGTTTACACCCGGGAACCATCCCCAACGGTGATCCGGATCAAAACGGGAACTACCATCCGCACGGATCGTTCCTTCGATGACATATTTATTGGCAAACGTATAATTCACTCTGGAGAAGAAGGAATTAATCGTCCACTGATTTCCCTCGCTCCAAGCGTTTTGATCTTGGGCGCTACCCAATTGCAAAGACATATTTTCTTGTTGGTCGAAGTTAATACGCTTCGCCGTGAACCTATCATAGTTCTCAGACTCATGGGAAGTACCGACCATCACGCTTAAATCATGCCGGTCATTGAAGTTCTTTTTATAATCAGCATAGAGCGTGAAGTTCTTGGATAAAGTTTTCTGGTAACGACGCTCCGCGCTATTCGGCGTACGTTTCTCCCGGACCTCGTTATTATCCCAATCGTAATTGATGATTTTCTTGTTCGTCACGTTCTCATCCTGATCATACTTACGGATCACGGCTTGCCCCACCAATTGTAATCCGTCGATCACTTTCCAGCGTAATTGGTTGTTGACCGTTATATTACCTGTAGTCTTATTCACCATACCCCCGTCTTCCAATACTTGGGCCGGATTATCGAAACCCTCGAATGTATAGAAAGTTCCCGACGGATTGTACATCGGAGTCCAAGAGCGAGTCTTATAAATCAGTTCCCATATATTCTGTCCTTCCGTCAAACCCGAGGAATAGTCCCTGTTGCTTGCCTCATAAGCTAAATTAAGATCGTAAGTCAAGTTCTTGAAGATCTCGACGCTCGATTTAGCACGTACGAAGTAACGCTTGTTCACATCCTCACCAAATTTAGGGATACCTTCCTCCCGCTGATGGCCTAAAGACAACATATACGAGTATCTCTCTCCACCGCCGGAGATATTGACATTGTAATTCTGCATATTACCATTGCCAATAAGCATATCATTCCAGTCTTGATCCTTGAAGAATTGCGGATAACCGGTCCAACGCCCCCATTCCGCATCAGTCAACACCAGATCACTATTCTGCCGGATCAGGTCCAATTGATCTCTCGTGTATTCTGGAGTGAATGATCCATCGGTGATCTCCAAGGCCATCTCCGCATGTTGTAATAGATTCGCCGGTTTCCTTAACAACGCAGGAGTCTTAATAGAGTAATATGCATCAAAAGCAACAGATGTCTTCTGATTGCGCTTACCACTTTTCGTTGTCACCAGAATAACACCATCCGAGGCACGAGCACCGTAAATAGCGGCCGTACCATCTTTCAATACGGAAATATTCTCGATATCGGAAGGATTGATCATATTAATGTTTCCCTCCGCTCCATCAATCAAAACAAGGGGAGTACCACCGTTGATAGAAGAGACATCACGAACCTTCATGGTCATGTCCGAACCCGGAGCGCCTCCGGCACGTGTAATCGTCAAACCGGGTACCTCTCCCTGCAAAGCCTGAGCCGCATTCTGAATCGGACGAGATTCAAACGCTTTCGCGTCGGCCGTAGATACGGCACCACCCAAGTTCGCTCTTTTTACCGTACCATAACCGACAACTACAACCTCATCCATTTGCAAAGCATCTTCCCGTAACTTCACGTTCAAATTCGCTTCCTTGCCGGGACGCAATTCCGTCATGGCATATCCGATGTAAGAGATTTGAAGGACACCGTTTTCCGATACCTCCATCGTAAATTTTCCATCAAGGTCCGTAACCGTTCCGTTGGTAGTACCTTTCTCAACTACGTTCGCACCGATAATAGGTTCTCCATTCTCGTCGGTCACTACACCTTGCACTAAATTCTTCTTTTGCAAAACGGCTTGTGAGGAAGGGGCGGCTTTCTCGTTTTTTGTAGAGGGATTAATCAAGATGAAATTATTCTCCGTAATCTCATACTTTACGCCTTCCCCTGCGAAAAGACGCTTTAAAATGGTTTCCACCGTCTGCTCTTTCACATGTACAGATACTTTCTTATTCAGGTTAACCTTCTCGCTCTCGTAGATAAAACGGAAGCCAGACTGTTTCTCTATCTTGAAAAGAACCTCCTTTATTGTCTGGTTATTAACGTCCAAAGACAACTTTGTCTCTTGCGAATAGACAGAGGCCGAGATCTGAAGTGAACATGCGATAGAGAA
>ERZ773264.3011-NODE-3011-length-14593-cov-6.795983_pt1 | contig 14593 bp, 10 predicted proteins | sample MGYA00511910_ERZ773264 | MGnify/ENA primary metagenome ERZ773264 (study PRJEB29015, sample SAMEA2737739) | human gut metagenome | biome: human gut; feature: human-associated habitat; material: faeces | place: China | collected 2012 ... | reverse complement strand
GTGACCGCAAGGCTCGCAAGGGCGACTTCCGCAAGCTGTGGATCCAGCGCATCAATGCTGCCGTCCGCGCTGAGGGCATCACCTACAACCGCTTCATCCAGGGCCTGCGTCTCGCCGGCATCGAGCTGGATCGTCGCGCTCTGGCTGAGATCGCCGTCTCCGACCCGGACACCTTCAAGACCATCGTGGACGCCGCCAAGGCCGCCCTGCCTGAGGACGTCAACGCTCCGGTTGAGGCCTGATTGCTTGAAGTCGTGACTTCACACTAGAAACCCCGCTTCCGAGCGGGGTTTCTTTGTACCATGGGCACTATGACCAACGGATTCACCAGACTCACCGAGCAGTTCCTCGTCCACATCGGCGTGGAGCGAGGGCTCGCCACGGCCACCGTCACCGCCTACGAATCCGACATCGCCAAATACATTGATTGGCTCGAAACCCGCGGCATCCACGAACCGGACGCCATAACCAAACAAGACGTCGAAGACTACATCGCCGCCCTTGACCAGGCGGGGGAGTCCGCCCGCTCCAAAGCCCGAAGACTGGCCTCGATCCACGAATTCCACCGTTTCGCGCTCGGTCAGCACGCGGTGACGGCGGATGTTTCGGCCGCAGTCAAGGCGCCCAAAGGCGCCAGCACCCTGCCCGACGTACTCACCGTGGACGAGGTAACCCGTCTGCTCGACGCGGCGGCAGTCGGCGGCTCAACCGATCCGGTGGTATTACGGGACAAGGCCCTGCTCGAATTCATGTACGCCACCGGCTGCCGCGTCTCGGAAGCCACCGGTGCGAATCTGGACGACATCGACCTGGACGAGCACATCGCGCGACTCATGGGCAAGGGCTCCAAGCAGCGGCTTGTGCCATTGGGCAGTTACGCATGCCGGGCCATCACCGCATACCTCAATGCGGGGCGTGGCGAGTTGGAACAGCGCTCCAGCGCCAAGATTCCCGAGAGGCGCGCACTGTTTCTCAACAAACGCGGCAAGCGCATCTCGCGGCAATCGGTATGGGAAATCGTCAAAGCAACCGGGGAGCGGGCCGGCATCACCAAACCACTCCATCCGCACACCTTGCGCCATTCCTTTGCCACGCACCTGATCCAAGGCGGCGCGGACGTGCGCACCGTGCAGGAACTGCTCGGGCACGCCAGCGTGACCACCACGCAGATCTACACGCACGTAAGCCCTGAAACCCTGATCGAAACGTATCTGACCTCACATCCCAGAGCGCGGTGAGACACACCATTTTGCGACGCGTCCGCCCATAGCGGAATCGCGGCGGGGGAGCACCAAAGTCGGCCGGAAATTCAAGGCGTGACAATACAGTACATAACAGCGAACCGTCAGCCAGGAAGAGGTATTCATGCTGCAGATCAAATCGATCTCGAAGCGCTATAAAACCGGTGATTTCTTTCAGCAGGCGCTTGACAAAGTCAGCCTGAACCTACGCGACAGCGAATTCGTCGCGATTCTGGGTCCCTCGGGTTCCGGCAAGACCACCTTGCTCAACATCATCGGCGGCCTCGACCGGTATGACGACGGCGATTTGGTGATCAACGGCATCTCGACGCGCCAATACAAGGATCGCGATTGGGATTCGTACCGCAACCACACCATCGGCTTCGTGTTCCAGAGCTACAATCTGATCCCTCACCAGACGATTCTGTCGAATGTCGAACTCGCGCTGACGATTTCCGGCATCGGCAAGGCCGACCGTCGCGAACGTGCGCGCAAGGCGCTGGAGAAGGTCGGACTCGGCGAACACATCAACAAGAAGCCAAACCAGCTGTCCGGCGGCCAGATGCAGCGCGTGGCGATCGCCCGCGCACTGGTCAACGACCCGGACATCGTCCTGGCCGACGAGCCGACCGGCGCGCTCGATTCGGACACGTCCGTGCAGATCATGAACCTGCTCAAGGACGTGGCCAAGGACCGCCTCGTGGTCATGGTCACCCACAACCCCGAACTTGCGGAACAATATGCCACGCGCATCGTCAACCTGCGCGACGGCGTGATCCGCTCCGACTCCGACCCGTTCGTCGTGGACGAGACGGCCGAACAGCCGGCCGTGCACAAGACGATGGGCCGCGCGTCGATGTCGTTCGCCACGTCGCTGGCGTTGAGCTTCAACAATCTGAAGACCAAGAAGGCGCGCACCCTGCTGACCTCGTTCGCCGGCTCGATCGGCATCATCGGCATCGCGCTGATTCTATCGGTGTCGACTGGCGTGAACACATACATCAGTGACATCCAGCGTGACACGATGACCGCCTACCCGATCACCGTCGACTCCCAGACCTTCGACCTGAGCAGCATGATGGGCGGACAGATGGGCGGCGATGACGGATACGGCGGCAAGACGCACAAAACCGACGGCATCTACCCGGACGACCGCAGCGTCAAGCAGGCGTCCAGCCTGACCAGTTCGATTACCGAAAACAACCTGACCCGCTTCAAGAAATACCTGGATAATTCCAAGAGCGAGATTCACCAGTATGTGGGTTCCACCGGCATCCAGTACACATATGACGTGAAATTCTCCGTGTTCGACCACGACCCCGACGGCACGCTGGTCAATGCGGACGGCGTGACGATCGGATCCAGCGACTCTGCCTCGATGGCCTCGCAGATGGCGTCCACAAGCTCGTCCGGCATGTCCGGCACCTCGTCGATCACCTCGCAGCAGATGTCGATGCTGACCGGCAAAACCGATGAGAACGCCGCGCCCGACTCGTTCAACGAGATCATGCCGGGAGCGGACGACAGCAAGCTCGTAGGCAAGGTCATCACCGACAACTACCAGGTGGTCAACGGTTCATGGCCGAAGTCCAAGGATGAAGTGGTGCTGGTGCTTGACGACAACAACAGCGTGCCGCTGACCACGCTGTACGAGCTCGGCCTGCTGCCCGCCTCCGACTACCACGAGATGATGTCCAAGCTCAACGCCGGCGACAAGGTCAGCACTCCACAAGACAAGATCGACTATGCTAAGGCCCTCGATCAGACGCTGTACATGATTCCGGCATCCGACCAGTACGTCAAGGGCGATGACGGCCACTACCGTTTCATCGGCAACGACAAGGACGAAATCGAACAGCGCCTCGAAACGGCCACCAAACTCAAGGTGGTGGGCGTCGTCAAGGCGAAGAAGGATGCTTCGGCCACGCCGTTGGCCGCTGGTGTGGGGTACGCGCGCGCTCTGACCAATGATCTGATCGACCGTGCGGCCTCCAGCGCCATCGTTACCGATCAGAAGGCCAACCCGAACACGAACGTGCTCAACGGCATGACGTTCTCGCCCTCGGACGATGCCACCAAGGTGTCCGACGCGCGCACCTACGTGGCTTCGCTGGGCGTGACGCAGAAGGCGAACATGGCCAAGTCGATGATGAGCGCCGGGCAGCAGTCCGGCACGGGCGCATCGGACGCCGCTGGTGCTGGTGCTGCAGGTGTCGCTGGCGCGGCGGGTGCCGGCGATCAGGCCGCCGCCATGGCCGCGATGAGCGAACAGCAGCTCGCCGACAGTTTCGACGCGTATATCGCCACGGCTTCGAACGACGTGCTTGTCGCGATCTACGACCAGTACGTGTCGACCGGCACCTACGACGACAACCTCGCCGCATTCGGTGTGGTGAGTCGTGACGCGCCCAGCTCGATCAACATCTACGCCGACAGCTTCGAAGACAAGGACCACATCGCCGACGCGATCACCGACTACAACAACACCGTCTCGAAGAAAGACAAGATCACCTACACGGATTACGTTGGGCTCATGATGAGCTCGGTGACCACCATCGTCAACGTGATCTCCTACGTGCTTATCGCGTTCGTGTCCGTCTCGCTGATCGTCTCCTCGATCATGATCGGCATCATCACCTACATTTCGGTGCTGGAGCGCACCAAGGAAATCGGCATCCTACGCGCAATGGGTGCCTCGAAGCACAACGTATCCCAGGTGTTCAATGCGGAGACCGGCATCATCGGCCTATGCTCCGGCCTGTTGGGCGTGGGCTTGACCGTGCTGCTCAATATTCCGATCAACGCCGTGCTACACCACTTCATCGGCAATGCGGACGTCAATGCCGCCCTGCCGGTGACCGGTGGCGTGGTGCTGGTGATCCTAAGCGTGGTGCTCACGCTGATCGGCGGCCTGATTCCCTCGCGTAAGGCAGCCAAGCAAGACCCGGCCACCGCACTGCGCACCGAGTAAGCGCATCGACATAGTACGAGACGAGATCCATAAACCTCGGAACACTGGAATACCAGCGGCAAAACGGTGTTCCGAGGCGAGCCCGGCGAGTACATTAGGATGGGCGAGCAGGTATTCCCGACAAAGGGGGCGAGGGCAACGATGGACGACTGGCGAGATACCCGCGATAAAGACAGCGCATTCCGTCAAGGAACGCTGCCTATGACAGGAACGTATGTCGTTGCACCCCCAGCGAACCCGGATGTTGATAAGGTAGACAGTATGCCTACCGATTTGCTTGGACGTGAATACGAAACCTTCCCCGCACCCGAACCGCTGCAACAGCACGGTCCGGCGCGTGTCATTGCCATGTGCAACCAGAAGGGTGGCGTAGGTAAGACCACCAGCTCCATCAATATTGCCGGTGCGTTGGCCCAGTATGGCCGCCGCGTGCTTATCGTCGATTTCGATCCGCAGGGTGCCGCCACTGTGGGACTGGGCGTCAACGCGAATACCGTGGAGAACACGATTTACACCGCGCTGTTCGATATTTCCGTGGACCCACATGATGTGGTGCAGCACACCGCATTCGAGAACATCGATGTGATTCCGGCGAACATCGATTTGTCCGCCGCCGAGGTCCAGCTGGTCACCGAAGTGGGCCGAGAGCAGATCCTGAACAGCGTGCTGCGCAAGCTCAAGTCGGAATACGATCTCATCATCGTCGACTGCCAGCCATCGCTCGGCCTGCTCACCGTGAACGCGCTTGCCGCAGCTGATGGCGTGATCATTCCCGTGGCCGCCGAATTCTTCGCCTTGCGCGGTGTGGCCCTGCTTATGCAGTCCATCGAAAAAGTGCAGTCCCGCATCAATCCCGCATTGGAAGTGGATGGCGTGCTCATCACCATGTACACCAAGACACTGCACTGCGAAGAGGTCTGCCAGCGCGTTTACGAGGCGTTCAGCGAAAAGGTGTTCCACACGTTCATCTCCCGCTCCATCAAACTGCCCGATTCCACGGTTGCCGCCGCGCCCGTGGTGGTCTATGCCCCTGAGCACAAGACATCAAAGGAATACCGTGAGGTGGCACGTGAGCTCATTGCTCGCGGCATCGTGGCGTAACGATTGTTTCGATAAACGATGAATGAGACTTCCCTTTCTCGGCTCCCCTCTCTGAGGGAAGCTGGCTCGCGTAGCGAGGCTGAGGGGAGCTCCGCGGAAGCCGAAATCAGCACGGAGGAATCCGCCACTTCCGGCTTCCGGGTCAACCTCGAAGTCTATTCCGGTCCGTTTGATGCCTTGCTCGGCATGATCGCCAACAACAGACTCGAGCTGACCGAAGTTTCCCTCTCCTCGATCACCGAGGAATTCCTGACATACGTGCGTGGGCTCGATTTCACGAAAAACATGGATGAGGCCAGCGCCTTTCTCGATATCGCCTCTATTCTGGTCGAGGCCAAAAGCGTGGCGATTCTGCCCGGCGGCGAAGACAGCCAGCACGACGAGCAAAGCCTTGAAGCGCTGCGCGAACGCGATTTGCTGTTCGCCCGACTCCTCCAATACCGCGCCTACAAGCAGGCCGCAGGTGACTTCCGGGCGCGTATCGCCGCCAACTCCGGCCGATTCCCACATCCGGCGGCCATGGACGAGGGCGTTGCCGCCATGCTGCCTGAGCTGGTATGGACGCTGACTCCGCTCAAACTCGCCCAACTGGCCGCCCAGGTCATCGCCAACGCGCCCGCCTCCGAAGTGTCGATCCATCAGCTGCACGTACCGTTGGTCGATCTGCGGGCCCAATCGCTGGTGGTGCGCGACCGGCTGATCGCGGCATTGGAATCCAAGGGCGACCAGTCGATATCGTTCAGCGAATTGACCCGGGACTGCACTTCTCGTATTGAGGTGGTGGCTCGGTTCATGGCCGTGCTCGTGTTCTTCAAACAAGGTGTGCTGCAGTATCAGCAAGATGGTCCGTTTGCCGAACTGCACCTGAGGTGGGTACCCGGCGTAGCCGAAACGATGAGCGACGTGAACATTTCCGAAGGCGATTTTGCGTAAGGACGGCGATTGGTGACTGAACAGATTGACGCAACGAATACAACCGAACACATGGCGGATGCCGAATCGACGGCTGAATCCGCAAAGGCCGCGGTGAGGGGAGTGGAGGAGACGCACCCCGAATACGTGGATTTCACGGTAGACGATTTTCCCGGCGGGCTGCCCGCCTGTCTGGAAGCGATTCTGATGGTCGCCGACCAGCCGCAGACCGCCACCGAGCTGGCCCGTATTTTGGCATTGGACCGCAACACAGTCGAAGAGGCATTGCGAGCCCTGCACGATGACTATGAGGGCGATGAATCCCGTGACATCCGCCCGCGCGGCTTCGAACTGCGCCGCACCGCTCGCGGCTGGCAGTTCGCCAGTCGCGCCGCGTTCGAGCCGGTCGTCTCATCATTCGTCACCGACGGCCAGACTGCGAGACTCAGTCAGGCCGCACTGGAGGCGCTTGCCATCGTGGCCTATCGCCAACCCGTCACCCGAGCCCAAGTGGCCGCGATCCGCGGTGTCAACTCCGATGGAGTGATTCGCTCGCTCACGGTACGCGGCCTTATCAAGGAAGACGGCGTGGACCCCGAATCCCGCGCGGCCCTCTTGGTCACCTCCGAATTCTTCCTCGACCAAATGGGCCTGAAGAGTCTCGACGAACTACCCTCCCTAGCGCCATTCCTCCCGTCCGTCGCCGAAATGACACAGTCGAAATCGGAAGATACGGACGTGATTTCGTAGCGATTGGGGCCCGCTACCTGGCCAATATTCGTGCGCTGGACCATCCAATATGTGATTTATGGTCATTGTGACTATAAGTAGTGCTATGCTCTCAATGCAGGGAGAACAACCGGTATGGAAAGAGGCATGGCATGGGATTCGGCAATGTGTCCGAGCGCCGCAGCGCACCGCCACAGGTCGGCGTGTCAGTGGTGATTCTGGCACTCGGCCCGGAAGGCGATACCGGCAACAGTGCCGCCGATTCCGGCAACGCCGCGAACTCGGCCCATTCCCGTCTCTGGTTGCCCCTGGTCAAGCGCGTCCGTCAGCCGTTCCTGGGCTGCTGGGCGTTGCCCGGCGGTGACCTGCGCTCCGACCGGTCGTTGGAACAGTCTGCCTACGCGGCCCTCGAATCGACCACAGACCTGCACCCGCGATACCTCGAACAGCTGTACACCTTTGGAGGCCCGACCCGATCCCATGGCGGATTGCCCATGGTATCCGTCGTGTACTGGGCGCTCGTCGGCCAGACCGAGGCCGCGGGCTTCGAGGACGGTGACAACGTACGATGGTTCCCCGAAGACGAACTGCCCGAGCTGGCGTTCGACCATCGCCAGATCATCGACTACGCGCTGCTCCGCCTGCGCTCCAAAATCGAATACTCCGACGTGGCCACCCGACTGCTCGGCCCCACGTTCACCCTGCGCCAACTGCACGGCGTCTATGAGGCGATTGGCGGCGAACCCCTCGACTTGGCGAACTTCCGCCGCAAAATGCTTGCCTCGGGCGACCTTGAAGACACCGGGGAGAAGATGCGCGAAGGCCGCCAACGACCGGCCACCGTCTACCGCTACATCCCCAAACGACCTGTCGAGAACGGTACGCCCCACGAATCCGATGGCGACGACATCATGGAACTGTCCAGACAAGGCGAGCGTGAAGACGCTCTCGACGCGCTGATCCCATCCGCGCGCATCTGATTTTTCCCGCCGACCCGCTTCGGGCCGGCATCACAGACGTATATAGGAAAGGAACCACTATGACCGCACTATTCACTGCGCCGTCCGTTGACGAGATCATCGCCAAGCTGGGCGCGCAAAGCACCTGCGATGCAGGACTGACCCAGGACCCATGGCACTTCGACACCACCACACCCAGCTACGGTCCCGGTGCCTCGATGCTCGACCGTCTGCCCGCCAACGCGCCGCGCCAGCAGGTGCTGCCGGACGAATACCGCAAGGCCTCCGACGAGGAACTGCAGCAGCGCATCTCCGACGCCAAGCAGCGTCTCGGCTCCAAACTGTTGATTCTGGGCCACTTCTACCAGCGTGACGAGATCATCAAGCACGCCGATTTCGTGGGCGACTCCTTCCAGCTGGCCAAGAACGCCACCGAACGCCCGGACGCCGACCACATCGTGTTCTGCGGCGTGCACTTCATGGCCGAAACCGCCGACATCCTCTCCACGCCCGAACAGAGCGTGACCCTGCCCAACCTGTCCGCCGGCTGCTCGATGGCCGACATGGCCAACATCGACCAGGTCCAGGAATGCTGGGACCAGCTCGGCGAGATCTGCGGCACCCAGCCGGACTCCGATGGCTTGCAGCAGATCATCCCGGTCACCTACATGAACTCATCCGCCGCACTGAAGGCGTTCTGCGGACGCAACGGCGGCATCGTATGCACCTCTTCCAATGCGCACGCCGTGCTGGAATGGGCGTTCGCCCGCGGCAAGCGCGTGCTGTTCTTCCCGGACCAGCACCTGGGCCGCAATACCGCCCGCGCCATGGGCATTCCGCTGAGCGAGATGCCGCTGTGGGATCCGTTCAAGGCACAGGGCGGCGCCGCCGATCCGGCCGATTACGCCCGCGCCAAGATGATTCTGTGGAAGGGCTTCTGCTCCGTGCACCAGCGTTTCACCGTCGAACAGGTCGAACGTGCCCGCAAGGCATACCCGGGCGTCAAGGTGATCGTGCACCCCGAATGCTCGATGCAGGTGGTCGATGCCGCCGACGGTACTGGCTCCACCGCGTACATCGTCAAGGAGATCGCCAACGCGCCCGCCGGATCCGCCATTGCTGTGGGCACCGAAATCAACCTGGTGAACCGTCTGGCCGCGCAGTACCCGGACAAGACCGTGTTCTGCTTGGACCCCGTGGTCTGCCCCTGCTCCACGATGTACCGCATCCACCCGGCCTACCTGGCTTGGGCTTTGGAGAACCTCGAAGCCGGCAACGTGGTCAATCGCATCACCGTGGACGAAGACACCGCCCGCGAAGCCAAGGTGGCACTGGAGCGCATGCTGCGCGTTCACCCGTGATCCATCCCTGACGCCCCTCGTACATGAGGGGAGCTGTCCGCGTAGCGGACTGAAGGGAGCAGATGACGCAAAAACAGAGGAAAGCAACACAATGAGCAACACTGAAATCGTCGTCGTGGGCGCCGGCGTCGCCGGACTGTCCGCGGCACTGGCCGTGGCCGGCACCGGACACGACGTGACCTTGGTAACCAAGGCCGAACTGGTGGAATCAAACACCTATCATGCGCAGGGCGGCATCGCCGCGGCCATCTTCTCCGACGACGACCCGAAGCTGCACGCCGCCGACACCATGGCCGCGGGCCACGGCCTGTGCGACCCGAAGGCCGTGGACATCCTCACCCGTGAGGGTGCGGAGCGCGTCCGCGAGTTCGCCGCGGCCGGCGTCCACTTCGACCGCGACGCGCATGGACACATGCTGCGCGGCCTGGAAGCGGCTCATTCGCGCGCCCGCGTGGTGCATGCCGGGGGAGACGCCACCGGCAAAGTGTTTGAACTGGACGTCTCCGCCATGGTGCGCAAGAACCCGCGCATCCACATCATCGAGAACGCCTTCCTCAAAGATCTCATCGTGCGGGGCGGCCACATCGCCGGCGTCCACCTGCTGATCGACGGGCAGGACAAGGATCTGGCCGCCGACCGGGTGATCTTGGCCGCCGGTGGAGCAGGCCGTATGTACCCGTACACCACCAATCCGCCGGTCGCCACCGCGGACGGCCTCGCCGTCGCATGGCGTGCCGGTGCCCAGGTCGCCGATCTGGAGTTCTACCAGTTCCATCCCACCGCCATGGCCGTGGGCGAGCACTTCCTCGTCTCCGAAGCCGTGCGCGGCGAAGGTGCGGTGCTGCTGGATGAGCATGGCCACAGGTATATGAAGGACATCGATCCGCGCGCCGAACTCGCGCCGCGTGACGTCGTGGCCCGCGAGAACTTCCGCGTGATGCAGGCGCAAGGCGGCAAGCCCGTGATGCTCGACGTCTCGCCGATGGCCCGCGAGAACCCCGACCTGGCCAGCTTCCTGGCCCACCGATTCCCGACCATCGACGCCTATACGCGTTCGCTTGGCTTCGACTGGAGCAAGGAGCCGATTCCGGTGGCGCCCGCCGCGCACTACTACATGGGAGGCATTCGCACCGATCTGAACGCCCGGACCTCCATTCCCGGCCTGTATGCGGCCGGCGAATGCGCTCGTACCGGTGTCATGGGCTCCAACCGTCTTGCCTCCAACTCGCTGCTCGAGGGGCTCGTCTACGGACGCCGCGCCGGTCTGGCCGCCGTCGCGGACGGTGACGACGCGGTCTGGGCACCCGAACCGTTCCTGAACTCCGCCACCGGTGCCGTGTTCGACCATGCGCCGATCGCGCTGGCCGCCCCTGCCGCTACGGCTGCTGCTGACGATACCGCCGCCGACAAGGTGTGGAATCGTACCCGCATCCAGAACACCATGTGGCATGGCGTCGGCGTGCTGCGCGACGAGGCCGGACTGAAAACCGCCATCGCCGAACTCGGCCAAGGCCTCGCCGCCGCAAACGCCCAGGCTGATGTAAACGCCGATGGTGCTGCAAGCAGCGTTGAGGCTTTGGAGAACCGCAACATGCTCACCGTAGGCTATGTGGCCGCCACCGCCGCGCTCGCCCGCACCGAGTCGAGAGGCGCCCACGCCCGCACCGACCACAGCGAGCCAGTCGACAACTGGGCCCACTCCGTCGCCTACATCAAGGACTGACCCATGCTCACATCACACATCATCCGCGTCGCCGTCGAAGCGGCGCTCGCCGAAGACGCGCCCTACGGCGACATCACCTGCGAGACCACCATCCCCGCGGACGAAACCGGCTCGGCCCACCTCACCGCGCGCGAAAACGGCGTGATGAGCGGCATCGACGTGTTCGCCGCAGCCTTCGCCGCACAGAACCCGGCCGTCACCGTCACCGCCGCCATCAAGGACGGCGAGCGATTCCAGCGCGGCCAGATACTCGCCACCGTGAAAGGCCCGGTACGCGACCTGCTCACCGCCGAGCGCATCGCCCTCAACTTCACTCAGCGCATGAGCGGCATCGCCACCATGACCGCCGCCTTCGTGGACGCGGTGAACGCCATCTACGGCGATGATTATGACGGACCCGTCACCCGGCCGCGCCGCTACGAGCGCACCCGCATCGTCGATACGCGCAAAACCACGCCCGGCCTGCGCCCGTTCGAGAAATACGCCGTGGTCTGCGGCGGCGGCCACAACCATCGTTACGGACTGTCCGACGCGGTCATGATGAAGGACAACCATCTGGCGGCGCTCGCCGCGCGCGGCATCGACCTGGCCGGCGCGATCCGCCACGTGCGCGAACAGGTGGGCCACACCACGCATATCGAAGTGGAAGTCGACCGCCTTGACCAGATTCCCGCCGTGCTCGCCGGCGGAGCGGACACCATCATGCTGGACAATTTCTCGCTCGACGACACCCGTCGCGGCGTGGAGCTCATCGACGGTAAGGCCATCGTGGAAGCCAGCGGCAACATGAGCCTGGAGCGAGTGCCAGCCGTGGCCGTCACCGGCGTGGACGTGATCTCCGTGGGCGCGCTCACCCACTCTGTGCGCAGCATCGACCTCGGATTGGATTGGAACTAGTCATGGCCGATACCCCCAACGCATCCGGTGAACCCGGCGAACTGTACCTGGACGCCGCCGCCACCGAATCAGTGAGCCCGGCAGTCATCGAGGCCATGACCCCGTTCCTGACTGAGGCCTACGCCAATCCGGCCAGCGTGCACCAGCCCGGCAAAACCGCGGCCCGCGCGCTGGACGCGGCTCGCGCATCATTTGCCGCGGCATTGGGCGCCCGGCCGGATGACGTGATCTTCACCTCAGGCGGCACCGAATCGGACAATCTGGCCATCAAAGGCATCGCCATGGCGCGCATGCGCAAACTGGGCTTGCGGCCGGTCTACGGATTCGCCGAAGCCGATGGCGAACAGCCGGCAAATTGTCGCCCGCGCATTATCATTTCCGCTATCGAGCACCCGGCCGTGGCCCAATCGGCGGCATGGCTGCACGAATGGTTCGGTTTCGAAGTCGTGCGCATTCCCGTGGATGCGCAAGCGCATCTCGATCTCGACGCACTTGAACGCGAGCTCGACGGCGAGGCCGGCGAACGTACCACGATGGTCTCCACCATGCTGGCCAACAACGAGGTCGGCACCGTGGAACCCGTGGAGGAACTGGTCCGCATCGCCCACGCGCACGGCGTGCCCATCCATGTAGACGCCGTACAGGCCGCCGGCCAGATTCCGATTCGTTTTCGTGACTGGGATGTGGACGCCCTGTCCGTATCCGGACACAAATTCGGCACCCCCAAAGGTCTGGGAGCGCTGCTGGTACGCGGCCGCACACCCATCGAACCGGTGCTGTCCGGCGGCGGGCAGGAACGCGGCCTGCGCTCTGGCACGCAGAACGTGGCCGGTGCCGTGGCGCTCGCCATCGGACTCAACGAATCGAATGCGCGCATGCAGGCGCAGTACCGTGAGTTGGTCGCGTCCCGAGACATGCTCATCGACGCGGTTCGCCGGATCGCGCCTCGCGCCGACCTGACCGGCGACCCCGAACGCCGTCTGCCCGGTCACGCCTCCTTCATCTTCCCCGGCGTCACCGGGGAAGCGCTGCTCGTCGACCTGGACGCGCGCGGCATCGCTGCCTCATCCGGCTCGGCCTGCGCCATCGGGCGCCACGAGATTCCTGCCACGTTGCTGGCGATGGGCCTCGAACCGTCCATCGCCAAATCGGCATTACGCATGACCTTCCGCAAGCCGCTGACCCGCGAACAAGTCGAACGCATCAGCTTGGCCATCGAAGAGTCCTACACCGACCTGACCCGCCATTAAATCTGACGCCACTTACCAGAAAGGAAACGACGTGAGCACCACCACTTCAGCGCAACCCGCGCAGCTCACCCGCAACGAGCGCCTCGACCGGCTGCCCTTCAACAAGGCGCACCGCAAACTCCTCGTCGCCTCCGGCATCGGCTGGGCATTCGACGCCATGGACGTCGGCCTCGTCTCCTTCGTAGTCGCCGCCATCGCAGCCGACCCGCACTTCAACCTCACCCCGACCGAAAAGTCATGGGTGCTGTCCATCGGCTTCGTCGGCATGGCCATCGGCGCGGCAGTGGGCGGCTTCATCGCCGACCGCGTGGGCCGCAAAACCGTGTTCACCGCCACACTGATTATCTTCGGCATCGCCAACGGTGCCATGGCCCTATCTTGGTCACTCGGCATGCTGCTCGGCGCCCGACTGATCATCGGACTGGGCTTGGGCGCGGAACTGCCGGTCGCTTCCACGCTGGTCTCCGAGTTTTCGCCGACCAAACAGCGCGGCCGCATGACTGTGCTGCTGGAATCGTTCTGGGCCGTCGGCTGGATCGTCGCCGCCATGATCGGCTACTTCGTGATCCCGAACACCGGCGACTGGGGCTGGCGCTGGGCGCTGGCCATCGGCGCGCTGCCACTGCTCTACGCAATCGTCACCCGCGTGCACATCCCAGAATCCGTGCGATTCCTCGAAGCCAAGGGTCGCGAAGACGAAGCCGAAAAGGCCGTGCGCTACTTCGAGGAAGCCGGGGGAGTAGCCCCGGTAACCTCTCCCAAGGGCAAGCCGCTGCCGAAGATCAAGACGCGCGAACTGTTCGGCTCCAAGTACCTGGCCCGCACCATCGCCATCTGGGCCACGTGGTTCTTCGTGAACTTCTCCTACTACGGCGCGTTCACATGGATGCCGTCGCTGCTCGCCGACCAGTTCGGCTCCCTGACCAAGTCATTCGGCTACACGCTCGCCATCTCCATCGCCCAGCTGCCCGGTTACTTCCTAGCCGCCTGGCTGGTGGAGGTCTGGGGCCGCCGCAAGACGCTGAGCATCTTCCTGGCCGTCTCCGCCGTGGCCGCCTTCGCGTTCTCGCAGGCCGGATCCGTGGCCCTCGTGCTCGTGTTCGGCATGCTGCTGTCCGCCTCCAACCTCGGCGCGTGGGGCGTGCTGTACGCCGTGACCCCGGAAATCTACCCGACCCGCCTGCGTGGCGCGGCCGCCGGTGCCGCCGCAGCGGTGGGCCGCATCGCCGCCATCATCGCGCCGCTCCTCATGCCGTGGTTCCTGACCCTGTCCGGCGGCAACAAGGCCGTGGCCTTCATCATCTTCGCCGCCGCCTTCATCATCGCCTGCGTCGCCGCCCTCTGCCTGCCCGAACGCAAAGGCCTCGATCTCGAAGACTGACGGAAGTCGATGACGGGAGAACAGATATTTGCCTGATTACCGGCAGAACCCCCGCGTCCCGGCGAAAG
>ERZ773264.3008-NODE-3008-length-14615-cov-5.330495_pt1 | contig 14615 bp, 10 predicted proteins | sample MGYA00511910_ERZ773264 | MGnify/ENA primary metagenome ERZ773264 (study PRJEB29015, sample SAMEA2737739) | human gut metagenome | biome: human gut; feature: human-associated habitat; material: faeces | place: China | collected 2012 ... | reverse complement strand
GAAACAGCCGGATGACCAGCCAGAGGAGAAACACGGCGGCGATGACGATCAGAATGTCGGTGAGTGATTGCGGCATAAGAACCCCATCCTATTGTGTCAGATTTTTCAGATCATGCACGGCGCAGTTATACTTTGCGCGCAGCGCATTGATCTCGTAGATGCACGCCTCCATCAGCAGGGGATCGGTGACGTTGTCAAACTCGTTGTAGGCCTGCTCGAGCGCGCGGCGCACGCCGAGCATCTCGGTGCGCACGCGCTGCACCTCCGCACGGTGCGCCCGCTGCTGCTTTCTCAGTCCGGACATGGAAAAGCCTCCGTTCGCTTTTCTGTGTATTCTATGCCGGCAGCGGCGGTTTTAGTCACGGCGCAGCGAAATTTCGCGTGCATAGCGCCTCGCTTTCGGGCACATACTGAGACCGGACGTGAGATCCGCCGCGCGACGCAGCAACGCAGACCCGCGAAGGCAGACCCGGTACACAGACCGCGGCGCAGCCTCCGCACCCCTGCAGGCAGCCTGCAGGCCGCTGTGCGCGCGGGGACGTGCAGCTCCGGCTCTCCGGAGGACCGTTCGGAACGGGCCGCGTCAAGTGCCGGAGCGGCGGGGCTTACCCCACGGAGGTTCCGGGGCGGCGGGGAGCGCAAACTGCGTTCCCCGTCTATTTTTTGGAATTCCTTGCATTTCCGGCCTTGATACGGTATACTAGATTGGTTAAGGTATGAAATCAATGCTACCACATCTTGTGATATGAGAGGAATCCAACGACATGGCAAAGGCCTCAACGACAACCTATGGCAACGATAGCATCTCGATGCTCAAGGGCGCGGAGCGCGTGCGCAAGCGTCCGAGCGTCATCTTCGGCTCTGACGGGCTGGAGGGCTGCGAGCACGCGGTGTTTGAAATTCTCTCGAACGCGATCGACGAGGCGCGCGAGGGATTCGGCAATATTATAACCGTTACGCGCTACGAAGACAAGTCCATTGAGGTGGAGGATTTCGGGCGCGGCTGTCCGGTGGACTGGAACGAGAAGGAGCAGCGCTACAACTGGGAGCTGATCTTCTGCGAGATGTACGCCGGCGGCAAGTATAAAAACAACGAGGGCGAAAACTACGAATACTCGCTCGGTCTCAACGGTCTGGGTGCGTGCGCCACGCAGTACGCCTCGGAATATATGGACGTGACCATCTGGCGCGACGGGAAAAAGTACAGCCTGCATTTTCGGCAGGGCGAGGTCGTCGGCGGTCTGGAGAGCGCCCCGGCCGACCGCAAAAAGACCGGCACGACCATCCGCTGGCGGCCGGATCTGGAGGTGTTCACGGACATCGACGTGCCCGAGAGCTATTTTCAGGACGTGCTGCACCGGCAGGCTGTGGTCAACCGCGGCGTGACGTTCCGCCTGCGCGTGCAGCGCGGCGGCACGTTCGAGACGACGGATTACTGCTACGCCGACGGCATTCTCGACTATGTCAAGGAGCTCGCCGGGGAGGATGCACTGACCGTCCCGACCTTCATCGAGACCGAGCGCCGCGGCCGTGACCGCGCGGACAAGCCGGAGTATAAGGTGAAGATCTCGGCGGCGTTCTGCTTTTCCAACCGCGTCAATGACATTGAATACTACCACAACTCATCCTGGCTGGAGTACGGCGGCGCGCCGGAAAAAGCCACGAAGAGCGCCTTCACCTCCGCCATCGACGCCTACATCAAGCAGCAGGGTAAGTACCAGAAAAGCGAGAGCAAGATCAGCTTTCAGGACGTGCAGGACTGTCTGATCCTCGTCACGAACTGCTTTTCGACCATCACGTCCTACGAAAACCAGACGAAAAAGGCCATCACGAACAAGTTCATCCAGGAGGCCATGACGGAGTTTTTCCGCGCCCAGCTTGAGATCTATTTCATCGAGCACAAGACCGAGGCCGACCGCGTCATGGAGCAGGTGCTCATCAACAAGCGCAGCCGCGAGACAGCGGAAAAAGCGCGTCTGAACATCAAGAAAAAGCTCACCGGCAATGTCGACCTCGCCAACCGCGTGCAGAAGTTCGTTGACTGCCGCTCGAAGGACGTCTCGCGCCGCGAGATCTACATCGTGGAGGGCGACTCCGCCCTCGGTGCCTGCAAGCTCTCGCGCGACGCGGAGTTTCAGGGCATCATGCCCGTGCGCGGCAAGATCCTCAACTGCCTGAAGGCGGACTATGCGCGCATTTTCAAGAGCGATGTCATCACCGACCTCATGCGCGTGCTCGGCTGCGGCGTGGAGGTGCAGAGCAAGCAGACCAAGGACCTCTCGGCGTTCAATCTCGAGAACCTGCGCTGGAACAAGGTCATCATCTGCACCGATGCCGACGTGGACGGCTTCCAGATCCGCACGCTCATCCTCACCATGCTCTACCGGCTCGCCCCGACGCTCATCCGCGAGGGCTATGTGTACATTGCCGAGTCGCCCCTGTATGAGATCGTGAGCAAGGGCAAGACTTACTTTGCCTATTCCGACCGCGAGAAGGCGGCCATCGTTGACAGCCTCGGCGGCGCAAAGGCGGACATCAACCGCTCGAAAGGTCTCGGCGAGAACGACCCCGAGATGATGTGGCTCACGACCATGAACCCCGACACGCGCAAGCTCATCCGCGTCATGCCGGAGGATGTCGAGCGCACGGCACAGATGTTTGACCTGCTCCTGGGCGACAATCTCGCCGGGCGCAAGGCGCACATTGCCGAGTGCGGCAGCCAGTTTCTCGATCTGGCCGATATTTCCTGAGAAAAACCTGCGTAAAGGAACGGTAACGTTATGCCGAGAAAAAAAGCACCGGAAATCAAGAAAACCGTGGACCCCAACGTCGTCGGGCTCAAGGCGGAGGTCATCTCCCAGCCCATCACCGAGACGCTGGAGCAAAACTATATGCCGTATGCGATGAGCGTCATCGTCTCGCGCGCGATCCCGGAGATCGACGGCTTCAAGCCCAGCCACCGCAAGCTGCTGTACACGATGTACAAGATGAATCTGCTCACGGGCGGGCGCACGAAATCGGCCAACATCGTCGGCCAGACCATGCGCCTCAACCCGCACGGCGACGCTGCGATCTACGAGACCATGGTCCGTCTCTCGAAGGGCTACGGCGCGCTGCTGACGCCGTTTGTGGACTCCAAGGGCAACTTCGGCAAGGTGTTTTCGCGCGACATGTCCTACGCCGCCTCGCGTTACACGGAGGCGAAGCTCGCGCCCATCTGCGCCGAGCTCTTCGGCGACATTGACAGCGACACCGTCGATTTCGTTGATAACTACGACGGCTCCATGAAAGAGCCGGCCCTTCTGCCGACGCGCTTTCCCAATGTGCTCGTGTCGGCAAACCTCGGCATCGCCGTTGGCATGGCCAGCCAGATCTGCGGCTTCAACCTCGAGGAGGTCTGCCGCACGACGATCGCCTACCTCGAGGACCCGAACCATGACCTGCTCTCGACGCTCCCGGCGCCGGATTTTCCGACCGGCGGCGAGATTTTGTACGACCGGGACGAGATGGCCCGGATCTACCGCACCGGCCGCGGCAGCGTGAAGGTGCGCGCCCGCTGGCGGCACCTGCCGAAGGAGAACATCATCGAGATCTATGAGATCCCGTATTCCACGACCGTGGAGGCCGTTATCGATAAAGTGGCCGAGCTCGTCAAGGCGGGCAAGCTGCGCGAAGTGGCCGACATGCGCGACGAGACCGACCTCAGCGGCCTGAAGCTCGCCATCGACCTCAAGCGCGGCGCGGACCCCGAGCAGGTCATGCAGAAGCTCTTCCGGCTCACGCCGCTGTGCGACAGCTTTGCCTGCAACTTCAACATCCTCATTGCCGGCAATCCGCGCGTGATGGGCGTGGGCGAAATTCTCGACGAGTGGATCGCCTGGCGCATGGAGTGCATCCGCCGGCGCGTGTTCTTCGACCTGCAGAAAAAGCGCGCCAAGCTCCACCTGCTGCAGGGCCTCGGCAAGATCCTGCTCGACATCGACCGCGCCATCGCTATCATCCGCAATACCGAGCGCGAGGCCGACGTCGTGCCGAACCTCATGGCGGGCTTTGACCTCGACGAGGTGCAGGCAAACTTCGTGGCCGAGATCAAGCTGCGCAACATCAACCGCGAGTACATCCTCAAGCGCACGGCCGAGACCGACGCGCTGGAAAAAGACATTGCCGACCTCGAGGCGACGCTCGAGAGCAAGCGCCGCATCCGCGGCATCATCATCCGCGAGCTCAAGGAGATCATCCGCAAGTACCCGTCGCCGCGGCGCACGGGCATCGTCGCGGCGGAGTCCGTCGCGCAGATGCCGGATGAGGACCTCGTGCCGGATTACCCGGTGCAGCTGTTCCTCTCGCGCGAGGGCTACTTCAAGAAGATCACGCCGCAGTCGCTGCGCATGAGCGGCGAGCAGAAGTATAAGGACGGCGACGCGCTGAGCCAGAGCTTCGGCGCGACGAACCGCGGGGAACTTCTCATCTTCACCGACCGTCAACAGGTGTATAAGGCCAAGCTCTGCGACTTTGCGGACACGAAGGCGTCCGTGCTCGGCGTGTACCTGCCGACGGTGCTGTCCATGGATGCCGACGAGCACGTCCTGTGCATGGTCGACCCCGGCGACTACCGCGGCGAGCTGCTGCTGGTATTTGAAAACGGCAAGGCCGCGCGCATTCCCGTGTCGGCGTATGAGACCAAGACGAACCGCCGCCGCCTGACCGGCGCGTACTCGGACAAGAGCCCGCTCGTGGCCGTGCTGCCGCTGTACGCGGGCAGTGAGGTCGTGCTCTTCGCGTCCGACGGGCGCGCGCTGCTCTTCCCGCCGGAGGCCGTGCCGCTCAAGGCGTCGCGCACGACGCAGGGCGTCGCCGTCATGGCGCTGAAGAAAAAGGCCGTCGTCACGCAGGCAAAGTTTGCGCCCGATACGCTCATCCGCAACCATGCGCGCTACCGCGCCAGGAGCCTGCCGGCCGCCGGCGCGCTGCTGCGCGAGGACGACCGCGGCGAGGAGCAGATGAGCCTGATCTGAGGAGAGAGATATGGATCTGCATCGTTTTTCCGCTTTTGATTACATGAAGCTGGTCGTCGGCTCGGCGCTCGTGGCCGCGGCGTTCCAGTTCTTCACGTTCCCGAACAGCATCGTCTCCGGCGGTGTGACCGGTATCGCCCAGATCATCCATCTGCTGACGCGCATCCCGGTCGGCGTGCTGTCGATCCTCATCAACATCCCCATTTTCTACCTCGGCTGGCGGCACCGGCTCGGCACGCGCCGGCTCCTTCTGGCGCTGTGCGTCATGGTACTCATCTCCGTGCTCATTGACCTGCTCGCGCTGACCGGCCTCGTCGTGACGGATGAGCCGATGCTCGGCGCGGTCTACGGCGGCGTGCTCAACGGCGCGGGCTACGGCCTGATCTATACCACCGGCACGACCGGCGGCGGCACGGACATTCTGGCCAAGATCCTGCGCCGGCGCTACCCGTACATAAATTTCGGCACGCTGCTGTTCGGCATGAACGTGCTCGTCGTGCTGACGTTCGCGTTTCTGTTCAAGAAATACGACAGCTGCATGTACACCATGATCGAGATGTTCATCAGCTCGAAGGTCGTCAACCTCGTGCTCTACGGCCCCGGTGTGTCGGAGGTGTGCTATATTATCACCAACAACGTCGGCGCCATCAAGAGCGCCATCACCTGCACGATGGGCCGCGGCGTCACGCTGCTGCGCGGCGAGGGCGCGTGGTCCGGCAAGGAGATGCAGGTCATCCTCTGCGTGGTCAAGCGGCCGGAGATCGCCCAGCTGCGCGAGGTCGTGCGCTCGGTGGACGAGCACGCATTTGTCATTGTGTCCGAGGCCAAGGAAGTCTTTGGCCGCGGCTTTGGAAACATCTACGGCGACGATTGAAAGGAGCGGGGTATGCACAAACGCTGCATCGCCGGCATCCTGCTGGCGGCACTGTTGGTGTCGCTGTGCGGATGCACGTCCGTGTTTGACAAGGAATATCTGTCCGTGCGCCCGTATGAGGAGCCATCGAACCTCCTCACGGATGCCGACACGACGCAGATCCGCAACTATGCGGGCCTCATGCGCGCGCTCAATACCATGGCGGCACAGTACGAGCGCTCGTTTGTGCTGGCCTTCGGCGACTACGACGGCATCATTGCTGACGATCTGGCCGCCGCCTGTGAGGAGCTGCGCACCGGCACCGCCATCGGCGCGTACTGCATCGAGAGCGTCAGCTATGAGACCGAGCAGGTCGTTGCCTACTGCGAGGCGAATGTTACCATCACCTACAACCGGCCGGAGAGCGAGGTGCGCTCCATCTACAGCGCCCAGACGCAAAAGAGTATCCTTGACTGCGTGGTCGATGCGCTTGACCGGCAGAGGACGCAGTTTGCCATCCAGATCAGCACCAGCACGCTCGAAACGGGCGATGTGGCTGCGCTCGTGCGCTCGGCGTGCCTGAACCAGCCGCAGCTTGTCGTGGATTTCCCGGCCATCGACGTGACGGTCTACAGCGGCGGCAGCAGTCAGAAGATCTTTGGCGTCACGCTGCGCTACGGCGCCAGTGCGTCCGCGGTCAATGACCGCCGCACGCAGCTCGACGGCCGCGTGCGCACGCTCACTTCCACGCTTACTGCGGGTCAGCAGGAGACGCCCCTGCAGGCGGCGCTCGTCGTCATGCGCGCCTGCGAGCAGCGGATAACGACTGTGAGCACCGCCTATGACGCGCTCGTGAGCGGCACGGCTGACAGCTGCGGTCTGGCCATGGCCTATAAGGCGGTCTGCGATGCGTTGAATATCCCGTGCCAGGTCGTGAGCGGCCGTTTCCAGGGGACGGAGCGCTGCTGGAACGTGGTGCAGGTCGGCGGCAATTACTATCACATCGACCTGTCCATGCAGTCGGAAACGCTGTGGCTGCGCAGCGACGAGAGCATGCAGAGCACCTATCAGTGGGATGCTGAGAGCTGCCCGGCGTGCACGACGCAGTCGTTCATCTGGCGTCAGGGGCAGAAGTTGTAGCGCCGGATCCGCAAAAAAGATCAAAAAAAGCTTGACAAGTCGGCTTTTTGTGGTAAAATAACGCTTGCATTCACGAAATGCGGGCATAGCTCATTTGGCAGAGCGCCACCTTGCCAAGGTGGAGGTAGCGAGTTCGAATCTCGTTGCCCGCTCCATTTTTTGGCGCCATAGCCAAGTGGTAAGGCATGGGACTGCAAATCCTTGACCCCCGGTTCAAATCCGGGTGGCGCCTCCAAAAAGAAACACCAGCCAGTTGGCTGGTGTTTCTTTTTGCAGACACCGATGGCGACGATCGAAAATCCGAGAGGAAAAGCCCATCCTCTCTCGGGCACTCCCCGTGCACGTCGTGCGTAATTGCGAAGAGGCTGGGCTTTACCGGAGTACGGGCTGACGTTTTCTGCTGGAGACGCCGATGGCGAAGATCGAAAACCGAGCGGGGAAGCCCGGTCGTTGCCGCGGACTGCATATCGTTCGCGGCGATTTTTTATGCTCTGCTTCCCAAAATCACTGCTCATTCATCCCGCCGCGCCGCTTCTCCAAATCGACCCCGCTTCGTTGGGTTTCGATTTGCCGATCCTGCCTGTGTGCCGGTGTTCACCGCGCCCAGCAGCACGATCCACGCCCAGTCGCCCGGGCGGACATCGATGGCGAAGCCGCGGTCGCGGATGACGACGAACACGGCCACGGTCAGAAAACCGAAGAGCATCTGCAGCAGCGCGTTTTCCAGACCCGTGATGTGCGCGGCGCGCTTGTTCGTCGTGACCATCACGGCGTACAGCAACGCGCCAGTTTCTGCGCTATCTGGACCGGCGCGACGCACCGGCGGCATCTGCCGGAAGCACGGGATTTGACAATCGTCGGTGATTTGTGTATAATCACTACAAAATCTCTGATTTTTTGTGAATTCTGTCCTCCGGCCATCCGGAGACAGGGAGGAAAGCAACGTGACATACACTGTGGACGACACGATGAAGAAGCTGCTCGGCGCGCCGGAGGCGGTCGCGGTTCTCGAGCGGTTCTTCCCCAAGATCCTGAAGAATCCGGCCCTGCAGATGACCGCCGCCATGACGCTGCGCCAGGTGGCCGGGTTTGCCCAGTCGGGCCTGACGGCCGACTCGCTCGCGGAGATCGACGCGCAGCTGCGCGCGCTCCCGTCGTCCGATGGCTGAGTCATTTCCACGCGCCCCCGGTGCCTTGCCGGGGGCCGTCTGCTGTACACCATTATCAAAGGAACCGAGGTCATCCTATGGACAACACGTTACCGCCGCTCAAGCGCATCGTCGCCATCCACGATTTGTCCGGGCTCGGCAAGTGCTCGCTGACCGTGGCGCTGCCGGTCATCTCCGCCACGGGCGTGGAGTGCGCCTGCATCCCCACGGCCGTGCTCAGCACGCACACGGGCGAGTTCACCGGCTGGACGTTCCGCGACCTGTCGGATGACATGCTGCCCATCGCGCACCACTGGCAGCGCATCGGCGCGCGCATCGACGGGGTCTATTCCGGCTACCTCGCCTCGCCCGGGCAGGCGCAGCTGCTCGCACAGACGCTCGACTGCATCGCCGCGCCGGACACCCTGGTCGTGATCGACCCGGTCATGGCTGACAACGGCAGCTATTACTCCCAGATTGACGACCGTATGTGCGCAGCCTTCCGCCGCCTGCTCTCGCGCGCGGACGTCATCACGCCGAACGTCACGGAGGCGGCGCTGCTGGCCGGCCTGCCGTATGAGCCCGGCACGCACAGCGATGCCTATCTTGCGCAGCTGTTTCAGGCGCTCGGCGCGCTCGGCGCCGGCGTCGTCACGGTCACCGGCGTGCGCCCGCAGCCGGACGTGATCGGCAACGTCGCCTGCGACTGCCGCACGGGGGAGATGCACGCGAGCATGCGCCCGGCGCATCCCGGCGTGTTTTACGGCACGGGCGATGTGTTCGCCTCCGCCCTCGCGGCGCTGCTCGTGCGCGGCGCACCGCTGAGTGCCGCGCTCGAAACGGCCACCGCGCTCACGGACGAGAGCATCTGCCGTTCGCTCTGGCGCGATACGCCGCGCCGCTTCGGCGTGGACTTTGAGGGGGCGCTGCCAGCGTATATCCGCCGTGTGGAGAAGATCTTTGAAGCATGAAAAAGTTACAAAATTCGACCCGTCGGAATCAGAACCGGATTCCGACGGGTCGATTTTTTGTTACCATATTTCGACGCCGTTTTGCAGAAATATGTTACCGCACAGCACGCGGGACGAAAAATCAATGCGCGGTTGATTTCTTGACGAAGCGTCTGGCTTCTTGCAGAACCGGCGCGAAAATGCGCGCATTTTCTTGAAATTGTGGAAAAAAGTCAAGGAAAATTGCGGGAAAATCCGTTTTCGCAGTTGACATCGTGTTTGGGATATCGTATGATACAAAAGAATCCGTAATTGTTTATGTTAACTTTGCGCAGTTACACCCGAAGACGACAGCAAAACACATTTTGTTACTGTTTTTTAACTTTTGATGTAACCGGTTCCGGCCGGGCGCGCAGAGAGATCTCGGGCGGGGGAACCGCCCGATGAGGGGCTAGGGTATGAAGAAATCGTTTATGGAGCGTCTGGCGGCGTTCATTGTGGACAAGCGGCGGCTGTTCGTGGTGCTGTTTGCCGTGGCGTGCGTGCTGTCGATCTTCTCGGCGAGCAAGACGGACGTCAACAATGAGCTGACCGATTATCTGCCGGACTCCACGCAGACGCGCCAGGGTCTGGAGATCATGAACCGCGAGTTCATCACCTACGGGGATGCGAAGGTGATGGTGTCCAATGTGACGCTTGCGCAGGCGGAGGAGCTTGCCGAGATGCTGCGCGGTGTGGACGGCGTCAAGGACGTGGTGTTTGAAAAGGACACACACCATTATAATAGTGCCTCGGCGCTCTTTGAGGTCACGTTCGACGGGGAAAAGCTCGACGAGATCAGCATTCAGGGCGTGAAGAACGTCCGTGCGGCGCTCGACGGCTATGATACCTATATCACAACGGAGATCGGCAACCCGACCGGCGAGATCCTTGAGCGCGAGATGCGCATCGTGCTCATCATTCTCATGTGCTCCATCTTTGTGGTGCTCCTGCTCACGAGCCACACCTACGCGGAGGTCCCGGTGCTGATCATCACCTTCGGCGTGGCCGTCTGGGTCAACAAAGGCACGAACTACTGGTTCCATGAGGTCTCGTTCATCACCAACTCCATCGCGGCGGTGCTGCAGCTCGGCCTCGGCATCGACTATGCGATCATCATGTGCCACCACTACACGGAAGAGCGCGAGCATCTCGAGCCCCGTGAGGCGACCATCCGCGCGCTGACGCTGGCCATTCCGGAGATCTCGGCCTCGAGCCTGACAACGATCTCGGGTTTGCTTGCGCTCTCGTTCATGAAGATCAAGATCGGCGAGGACATGAGCCTCGTGCTCATCAAGTCGATCCTGTTTCTGATGCTAACGGTGTTCTTCCTCATGCCGGCGCTCATCATGTATATGAGCCCGTGGATCGACAGGACGCACCACCGCCAGTTCCTGCCGCGCATCGACGCGCTCGGCCGCTTTGCCATCCGCAGCCGCTACATCGTGCCGCCGATCTTTCTGGTCATCATCATCGCGGGCTTCCTGCTCAGCAGCAAGTGCCCGTACGTGTTCGGCTACAGCACGCTCGACACCATCAAGCAAAACGACTACAAGATCGCCGAAAAGAAGATCAACGCCACCTTCGGCGAGACGAACCAGGTCGTGCTCATCTTCCCGTTCACGGACTTTGAGAGCGAGGCAGATCTGCTTGATGATCTCAACGAGCTCAAGGGTGTTGATCACATTCAGGCGCTCGCGGATGAGGAGGCCAAGGACGGCTACATGGTCACCGACTCGCTCACGCCGCGCAAGTTTGCCGAGCTCACGGACATCGACATCGGCGTGTCGCGCGCGCTGTACACGGCCTACTGCACTGCGAATGACGATTACACGAAGGCCATCGGCCAGCTCGTGGATCTGAGCAATATCGACAACTGCTCCGTGCCGCTCATTAACATGTTCAAGTTCCTGTATGAGCAGCGCGATATCTACCGCTCGAAGATCGACGCTGCGACCATGCGCGACCTGGAGGAGATGTATGACCGCCTCATCGACGGCGAAAAACAGCTCCACTCCGAGAATTATTCGCGCATGATCCTCTATCTCAACCTCCCGGTCGAGAGTGAGGAGACCTACGATTACCTGACGGTCATCAAGGGCGTCGTCGGCAAGTATTACGACGAGTCCTATTTCGTCGGCGAGACGGCCAAGGACAAGGACTTTTCCGATGCCTTCAGCACGGACAACACGCTCATCAGCATTCTCACGCTCGTGTTCGTCGTCCTCGTGCTGCTGCTGACGTTCAAGTCCGTGGCACTGCCGCTGCTGTTGATCCTCGTGATCCAGGGCAGTGTGTGGATCAACTTCTCGTTCCCGACGATCCTGCACAACAATCTGTATTTCCTGGCGTACCTGATCGTCAGCTCCATCATGATGGGCGCGAACATCGACTACGCCATCGTCATCTCGAGCCGGTACCTCCGGCTCAAGGAGGAGATGCCCTATAAGGAAGCCATGATCGAGGCGCTCAACCAGGCGTTCCCGACGGTCGTGACCTCCGGTACCATCCTCGCCGCAGCCGGCATGTCCATCGGCTTTTTGTCCTCGGAGAACACGGTCGCGTCTATCGGCATCTGCCTGGGCCGCGGCACGCTGATCTCGATGGTGCTGGTCATGTGCGTCCTGCCGCAGATCCTGCTGCTGGGCGATTCTCTGGTTGAAAAAACATCCTTTACGATTGGCCACCACGCCGCGCAGCAGCATCTGCAGGGGGCCATGCGTGTCAACGGACACGTGCGCGGCTATATCAACGGTTACGTCGATGCGGAGATCCACGGTCGTGTCAGCGGCACGGTCAGCGCATCGATCGATATCGGAAATGTGCAGATGGAGGAGGCTCCGGCGCAGACTGTGCCGGCGGCAGATCTGCACAGTGAGGAGGGTTCCGATGAAGAGACATAATGTGCGCCGTCTGCTTGCGCTGGTGCTTGTGGCGGCTCTGTGCCTGCTGTGCGGCGCAGCTGCCCAGCCGAACGCCAAGGAGATCCATATCTACTCTGCGGATGATCTCGTGCAGCTGAGCAAAAGCTGCAAGCTCGACACGTATTCGCAGGGCAAGACGGTCTATCTGGACAACGATGTGGACCTGAGCGGGTCGGACTTTGTGCCGATCCCGACCTTCGGCGGCACGTTCGAGGGGCAGGGCCACACGGTCAGCGGGCTGGAGCTCTCGGGCGATGCGTCCCATATGGGCCTGTTCCGCTATGTGCAGGCGGTCGGCACCGTCCGTGACCTGAAGGTCACCGGCAACATCGACGCCGCCGGCACCCTCAACGAGATCGGCGCCATCGTCGGCACGAACTACGGCACGATCTCCGGCTGCTCGTTCAACGGCACGATCTCCGGCGAGAACAACGTCGGCGGCATCGCGGGCACGAACGAAGGCAGCGGCATGATCTATAACTGCAAGACCGAAGGCTTTGTCGAGGGCGACCATTACGTCGGCGGCATCGTCGGTCAGAACATCGGCACCATCTCCTACTGCTCGAACACCACGGGTGTGAACATCAACGCCAGCGAGGCTGTTGACAGCGCGGAGGATCTCGATTCCCTGACGCTCCCGACCGCCTCCGACGACGAGGATGACGACGCGCCGAAGAAGGCCAACACCTCCACGGACGTCGGCGGCATCTGCGGCTTCTCGTCCGGTGTCATCATCGGCTGCACGAACTGGGGCGGCGTCGGCTTTGAGCACGTCGGCTACAACATCGGCGGCATCGTCGGCCGCCAGAGCGGCCTGGTCTCCGGCTGCACGAACTGGGGCACGGCCTCCGGCCGCAAGGACGTCGGCGGCATCTGCGGCCAGATGGAGCCGTTCATCACGCTGGACGTGGAGTCCGGCTCGATCGGCGCCATGGCCAAGGAGCTCAACACGCTCCATGATCTGATGGATACCCTGCTCAACCACACGGGCGCCGCGGCGTCGTCATTGGCCGCCACAGTCGGCGTGCTGAGCGACAGCGCGGCCCGCGCCACGGAGAGCGCACGCTATGTGGCCGAGCGCACCACGGACTATGTGGACAACACGGTCACGACCGTCAACGAAGTGTTCATCCGCATCAACACGGCGGAGAAAATGCTTGCCCCCGCGATCACGGAGTTTTCCACGGCGGCCGTGTCGCTTGACAAATCGATCGATTACTTCAACAAGGGCTTTGACTATCTCGACATCGTCGATGAGATGACCGAGGCCGACAAGACGGCCTTCAAGGACGCGGCCAAGGACCTGAGCGTCTCGTCCGACCAGCTCAACGCGGCTATGGACTACTGCGCCTGGCTCATGAAGGTCATGGACAACGCCTACGGCACCGGCTCTTACGACCTGATTGCCAGCCGCCCGGACAACTGGCAGCAGATGTCCGACAAGTACGGCTATGAGTACAACCCCGACAACCTCGGCACCTATGAGTCGCAGCGCGATGCCCTGCTCAAGGGCATGGGCGACGCCGCCGAAGCGATCGGCGCGATCTCCGGCGACATCTCCACGATGACGAAGATCATCAACCTGTACTACCTCACCGAGGATTCCACCGGCCACACCCGCATGGATTACATGAGCGCTGCGTTCAAAAACGCGTTCGATGCGCTCAAGTCCTCGAGCGGCAACTTCTCGACCGGTATGAGCTACCTCGACCAGGTCACGAAATACCTCGCCAGCAATGATCCGCTCAACCTGCCCGACATCAGCAGCGACTACCGCACCGCGATGGAGCAGATGTTCGACGATCTCGGCAGCATTTCGGCCGGCCTGTCCCGCCTGAGCGTGGAGACGGCCACCTACAGCACTCAGATCATCAGCGACATGAAGTCGGTCAACGACCAGTTCAACGTCGTCATGATGCGCCTGTGCGACATTCTGGAGCTTGCCCTGAGCAAGGACAAGGACGACATCATCCAGGACGTCTCGGAGGAAGAGCTCTCAAGCACGACGGACGGCAAGGTCTATAACTGCGATAACTACGGCAAGGTCGATGGCGATGTGAATGTCGGCGGCGTTGCCGGCACGATGGACATCGAGTACGATTTCGACCCCGAGAGCGACTCCAATGTCATCAAGGACTCCACGCTGACGGCCAAGTACTTTACCAAGTGCGTGCTGCTCGACAGTAAGAACTACGGCAATGCCACCTCGCGCAAAGACTGCGTCGGCGCCGTCTGCGGCTACGCGGATCTGGGCGTTATCAGCGGCTGCGAGGGCTATGGCACGGCCGAGAGCACGGCGGGCGACTACGTCGGCGGTGTCGTCGGCCAGTCGAAGGGCTCCGTGCGCAACAGCTTTGCCAAATGTGAGCTGACCGGCCGCAACTACATCGGTGGCATCGCCGGTTACGGCATGAACGTCAGCGGCTGCAACACGCTCGTGAATCTCAACGGCTCCGGCAACTGCGTCGGCACCATCGCGGGCGAGATCGATAAGGACGGCAGCGCGGCCGACAACTACTTCGTCCACGAGACGGAGGCCGGCATCG
>ERZ773264.2998-NODE-2998-length-14658-cov-4.789358_pt1 | contig 14658 bp, 10 predicted proteins | sample MGYA00511910_ERZ773264 | MGnify/ENA primary metagenome ERZ773264 (study PRJEB29015, sample SAMEA2737739) | human gut metagenome | biome: human gut; feature: human-associated habitat; material: faeces | place: China | collected 2012 ... | reverse complement strand
TGCATCCGAGAGGACAAATTTCACTCCATAAGAGAAGTTTTTGATTCTGTCTCTCCAGCCGATTTCCAACTCGAAACCATACGATTTCATGTCGGCATTATTGATTTTAGGAACACCTTTGGATATTGTGACTTTGAAAACAATATACATTCGAAATGCGCATTTACCAACAAATATAGTCGAGGCTGATTTTAACGTTTTAATTAATAAAATGAGCATACAGGGCTTTATAGCACGTGACCAAAGAGATTGTATACATTTAAATAATAATATTGTAAGTGAAAAAGATATAAAAATTACTTTGATTGAACGACTGTCTATTTCAAGAGATATTATTGATACATTTGAAATATGTAAGATGCAATTGACAATTCCACAGTTAAAATTTGCAGTATCCAATTTAGATAAAGATTATAATAGACGTAAATCATATATTTTACTGCTATTAGATAAGCAAAAATCAATAGGACAGGTAGAACAACAGTATCTTGATATGTTATTCTATTTAGATAATAAATACGATTTAATAAAAATATGTTCTATGTATTACAATTTACAGGTGTACGATGTTCCCTTTTTACGACTTCAGCAGCACACAGAATTTCTAGAGGAAAGGGAATGTAAAGATTTACTTGCATTATTAAAAGAAAGATTACATAAAGACAACTATTGCGAAAAATTATGGGACTTGGTTAATAGTAGTATAAATCTAGATGAGAAGTGCTTATTGATGGCAGTTCTGTTTACAGCTTTATTTAACAATGGTGAAAATGAGAAATGCTTAGAAATATTACATGATACAAACAATAAATTTTATTATGAAAACTTTCGCCCATCTTGTTACTATCATTTTTTACTTAGAAATGTAAGTTATTACGTAGAAAACGTAGAAGAAGGCATACGAAATTACAGTTATTGTTTGTCAAAATTTAAAAATTGCGATCCAGTAAATTACAATCGAACTTTATCAAATTTTATTGGTTATTTAATGAAACATATAAAGAACAAACAAGCCAAGCGAGTTTTAAACAATAAAATCGATGAGGTTAAATCTATTTTGGAATTTAATGACCAAAAATATTTGTATTTAAACATAAATTATGGAATTTATTTAATGTTAGAAACGAATGATGATCCAACACCATATTTTGATTCAATTTTATTTGATGCAGGAACAACAGAAACACCATATATATATGCAAAAATTAATCAAGCTCTTTATATTGCCCAGCATAATCCCATCGAGGCACTTAAATGCCTTGATGAGATATTTTATGCTTCGATTTGTGACTCAAATGTTGTACCAACAAAAATTTTTTATAAAATAAATAGGTTACTTGTTGATTATATGAATGACATAAATAATGTTGAATTCTTAGAAGAAATTAAATCAACACCTCTACGAGGCGATGAAAAATATACAAAATATCTATATTCATTTTATTCATATAGATTTAAAAATAAAATAAAATATAAAGATTTAGATTTCAAACAATGCTTCTTGCCAGGGTATATTTTTTATCATGGCTTTGATGCAGAAGTACTTATGTCAAGCTTAGCAAGACCTAATTTGAGAATATGATTAATTAATTCTTCATAAGATTTAAAATGACTATTAAGAAAGCTGTTCACAAAACCACCCTGTATTCCTAAATTCATTAGAACATTTACTTCTAAGAAGTATGGTGTAAGGCTTTCTTCTTCTAGCATAAAATCAATTCGAGCATAATCACAAGGTTGCATAGCCGAATAATACTTTTTAGCCATATACATAAGTTGCTTATTAATAGCAATATCTTGGCTCTCAAAACGTTCCATTCCAGAATCTGCAAATCGTTTTTGAGAATATGTCATGATATTTCCAGTTTTATGGGATACAGTATAGTGAGGTGGTGCAATTAATGGATTTCCGGAGATAGTATTTATCAAAGATACTCCGTAGCATATTCCCTTAATGTATTTTTCAACGATAACATCTATATTTTGTTGAGCATAGAGTTTTGATTTTGCTATTGCATCCTTCCAAGAATGGCAAAGGGAACTTTCGTCTATATTTATTGATGCACTACCGAAACGCGGTTTAACAAAATATGGACCAGGGAATGGAGCTATTTTACATAATGGATATTCTTTAGAGCAAACTACCCATGGAGCGGTTTTTAATCCCAAATGTTCTGCAAGTTGTTTAGACATACTTTTATCTTCAACAAGCGCACGAACATTTGGAGTTGCGCCTATGTATTTTATATTGTAATATTCACACAACGATTGAACAAAAATTTCACTATTTCTAAATCCTAATCTATTATAAACGGACCAGACTAATTGGTATTTATCGTGATTTTTTATGAGATAATCAACATCACTGGCTGTATCTATGTTATATTTTGATTTCTGCAATATATCAACAATTTTCCAATGGTAAGTCTCGGCATAAAACTTTTCCTCTGATGTTTTAGGTGGATTTAATACAATACCATTTGTGGGTGCAAATTGGGCTAAAAATAGAATATTTGTCATTTTTTCCTCCTTCGTGTTTTCCTTAAACATAACCTATATAGCAGTGAGTATTATTTTCTAATGTCAGCAATCCATTTCTACAATGTGATTCAAAAAAATTCGTTAAACTCTCCATATATTTGCTATAATTTTCTTCACTTCTAGTTGGACAATATGATGCAGATTGATGCAATCCCAAAAAATTTTCTAAATTAAATATCAGCGGATTACTAAAAGATTTTGTAATATAATTTCCAGTAAAGAAATTTTTATAATCATCGGCTGATATAGCTCCACGCATTCCGCGTGATGAACCTGAAAAATCAGGGCAAAATTTCTTGCTTATTAAATCAATGGCTTGTACCCTTTCACTTTTTTCGTCACGACAATTCCAAATTAATATTACTTGTCCTTTGTCTTTTAATATCCGCTGACACTCTATTTTAAATGCAATTCTATTGAACCAATGAAACGTAAGTACGTAATCATCTGTACCTTGCCTTTAAAAAAAACATGCCGCCCATCAGGGCGGCACATTTTATTTCTTCTTTTTGGTTCGAAATCCTTCCGGTAATTCATTTGACCATGGCAAAAGCCGATTTAGATCATCCGGCTTTGGAAAAGGTCCCATTTTACGAAGCTCGTCTAATACATAGGAAAGATATACATACGGCTTCAGACCATTCAGCAGGGCTGTTTCTGCGATACTATAAACAACAGCACTGGCATCTGCACCACGGATACTCTTGGCAAACAGCCAATTCCGGCGGCCTACTGCAAAATTTTTGATTGCACGCTCCGCACTATTATTATCAATGCTCAGATGCCCATCATCCAAGTACCTGCGAAGATAGTTTTCCTGATTCAGCGTATATAAAATGGCATCACCAATAAGGGAAGATCTGTCTACAGAATCTTCCATCGAATGCAGCCATTCAAACAGGGCTTCCACTACTGGACGCGACTGCTTCTGGCGTTCCTGATACCGTTCTTCCGGTGTCTTATCTTTGATCAGTTCCTCTACTTTATACAGGATTCCGATCCTCGTCATTGCCTGATATGCAACTGTTTCTTTCAGCTGCTCCTTTGTGAAATCCTTTTTTAATGCCGTGAGTGCAGCATCAAAACGGCGTCTCGCATGGGTAAAGCATCCGGTTACGGTGATGGAATCGTTCAGTCCATGATACGCCTGGTATCCATCACACGTCAGATATCCATGAAATGTATCTCCAAGGAAGTTTACCGGGTGATATCCGGCACGCGTTCTCTCATAATCAAAGAGAACCATCTGTGGGGCTTCACTGTAATGATCTGTCAGATATACCCACATCCAGTTTTGAGATGATCCTTTCTGATCCGGTTCATCAATCACCTGGATCCTGGTTTCATCGCAATGGATGTATCTGCTCTTTAGGAATTCTTCTTTCATCTGCCCATAAAGCAGTCCCAGATACCGGTCTGCACAGCTGATGATCCAGTTTGCCATTGTTTTGGTTGAAAGATTTAAGTCATACCTTGCGAATTCCCGTTCCTGTCTTGCCAGCGGCATGCCATTGACATACTTTGCATTCATGATTCCGGCAACCAGCGAAGGAGTAGCAATGCTTCCCTTGATCAGCGGAAACTCTTTTTCCGGCCGGATCATAGCACCACATTTTGGACAACTGTATACATAGGTTACTTCTTCAGCCACTTCAAAGGTGGAGGGGATGAATTTCAGTCGTTTTACGACTTCTTTTGTGACGACTTTATACTTTGTTCCACAGTCCGGACAATAGCGGTCTTCGCCGGTCAGTTTATATTCGATTGTTTCTGTTACTTCGAAATTAGAAAGATCTTCTTCTTTTTTGCCGGTGCGTTTTTTCCGTTTGTGCGATGGAATCACGATTTCCTCTTCAATCTCAGCCGTATCCGTATCTGCATTGACTTCAGCCTCATTAAACAGATCCATCTGTTCATATCCATCTGCGTATTTTTCACTGGAAGAACCGAAACGTCTTCTTTGTGCAAGCGCAAGACGGTCTGAAAGCATTGCGTTCATAAATTCCAGTTCTTTCTGCTTGTCTTTCAGAAGCTGTACCTCGGTCTCTTTTTTTCGAACCTGATTCTGCATGATTCTCATAACTTCCATCATGTTTTCACGGCTCATGTTATTCAGCTGTTCCTCTGTAAAAAACGGATCCATCCGGCAATCTCCAAACTTTTATATGATAATTCCAGTATAGCATACAAAGTCCAGCTGTTCGAGAAAAATCAACGTTTTACTGTGTAGGAATATATACCGATATCCACGAGTATTTCGTGCTTTTTGCGAATTGACAAATCCGTTCTTTATACAACAATCTTTGGATGTCTTTCTTCAAAAGCTCCCTTCGGAGTAAGTGAAAGACCATCGCACAGCCAATGCATTTCTTTCAGGGTCACTTTCTGTAATTCATCCGGAGTATCCGGCCAGTGAAAGGAATCCTTGTCAAGCCTCTTCATCAGAATCCAGAAACCGGATCCGTCCCATTGCAGAATCTTAATAGAAGTCCGCCTGCGGTTGCAGAACGCAAACATGCAGCGCGAATAGGGATCAAGTTTGAATTTTAGCTTGATAATTGCAGCCAGTCCGTGATAGCTTTTTCTCAGATCGGTAGCTCCACAGGCAAGGTAAACGGTTGTGCCACCTGCCAGATCAAGCATGATCTTTCAGCCCCTGGATCAGAACACGAAAAAGTTCCGGCGGGCATTCAGGCATCACTTCAATCCGAATAGCGTTTGTGATAAAAATGCGGACTGGAGACGGGCTGATGTTCAAAGTCCCATTCTTTGAAATTTCCGTTTCCGTTGGCATTTTTGCAAAAATCATATCTGTATCCGATTGTCCGTCCAATGTTTTCAGCTTGTGCATCCAGTAATTCATTGTAGAGACTGGAACGTGATGTTCCTGACACCATGTTTTGCAAGTCTGCCCACTGGATTGAAATTCATGGATTCGTTCAGACCACAGTGTGATTTTTTCATCTGTTTTCATAATGATACAGTTTCCTTCCTTTGTTATGAAAAGAGTGTATCAGAAAAATATAGTTGCGGACAGATACGAATGATTACGTACTTACAATGAAACGACTGTGCTGCAGTAATATAATTTACGCAGTGTTCCTGTAGCGTTGTGGCTTCAGCAGTAGCATTTATAGACACAAAATTATCTCTATATGATAAGTTTAACTCGGCTATTTTACGCATATCATTGTTTGGTTCAACTGCATATACTAAATTGCAAATATCTAAAAGTTCTTTTGAAAGGATGCCGGTTCCTGAACCAATATCTGCAACTACAGTTGAAGCATTCATGCCAGCTTCAGAGCATAAATATGTAAAAAGCGCGTGTGGATATGAAGGGCGATACTTGTCATAGATATCAGCAATTCCATTAAATATGTTTTCATTCATATACTTTTCTCCTATTGTTGAAATATTAAGGAAAAGGAATAATCTTTATTAATAGCGCAATATAACACTTATCCGCATATTCTATGTTTCATCTGATAATTCCTAATTATCGTTACCATATTAAAATAAAATGAATTTTTTTTTCGGCAGGCCCCTTTACCTAGCGGCGAATTAGGTGAAGGGGTTTTCTTTTGTTCAAAATAGTCCCCTTTTACTGCACTTTGACAACTTCATATCTGTGTATCAGGCACACATCCGACCGGCCGGAGAGCCGGATAGCACAAGTCAGGGTACGCCATGCGGATTATTCCAAGCGAGAAATATCTGTGGCTTTACTGCCCGTGGTGGGGCAGGATGCGATGATACCGGTCGGAAATAATGATACTTCCACGCCAGTGGCCCGCATAAGTGACGGGAAAATGCACACCCACGTTTGAGAAAGAATGTGGGCGGCTTTTATGATGCCTGCTTACCGGCAGGATGGCTGATGCACCTTTTTATAAAGCAGTAGAAATCATGGGCTGGATGGAAGCTCATTTTTGTTAGTAAAAAGCCAAACCGATACCTTCCAGTCTATTCCTGTGCTGCTTTATGGCACTAAGAAATTTTAGGAGGCGTAACGATGGCAAAGAGTGCAGAAGAATTATTAATTTATTTATTTGATGAGATTTTACCGAAACATGGAATGAATCTGAGGGTAAAACAGAAAGAACTTTCTCTTGAAATGCTCCGGGCATTGCAGGAAAACAAACTGGCTTTATGTGAGGCGGAAGTGGGGACAGGAAAAACTCACGCATATATCCTTGCACTGACGGTACATAACATTTATTCAGATAAGAAGATTCCGGCAGTCATATCAACATCCACTATAGCCCTGCAGAAAGCATTGACAGAGGAATACATACCGCAGATATCCGGCATCCTTTTAGAGCACCATGTAATTGACAAACCATTATCTTTTGTGGTGCGGAAAGGAAAACGGCATTATGTCTGTGACTCCAGATTGAAGATATATGAGACATCCATAAAAAATTTGCAGAGAGAAGTGGATGCCAATCTGATACTGGAACTGGCAAGGCTTGGGGAGCAGGAATTTGACAGGATTGATTTGGATGATGCCGTGCTGACACCCTATGTAAAAGGCAGAATCAACGTGTTTCGCTGCAATAAGTCATGTCCTTATTCGCTTTTATGCAGATTTATGAATTTTAAGAAAAAGTGCATGACGGATAATTTTGATTTTCAGATTACGAACCATAATTATATCCTTGCCGATCTGATTGGACAGAAGCAGGGCAGAAAACCTCTTTTTCCGGGATATGGGGCAATGGTGTTTGATGAGTCCCACAAGCTGATAAATGCCGCAAGACAGATGTACAGCACAGTCTGGGACGAGCAGGATGCGGAATTTATCGTGGGTTTGAGTGAAGTGAACAGAAGAACCACAGGCATGGATGAACTTACTGTATTGCGGAGTCAGCTTGCGGAATATAACAGACAGATATTTGACAGACTGGCGGGAGATTTAGCAGGAAACCACACCAGAGAGGGAAGCAGGATTGAAATAGTGATAGGTTCCATGGAAAAAATTTACATAAGGCACATGGCAAAGGCTTTAGAGCAGCTTCCCTTATCCTATCAGGAAAACAGCGGACAGAAAATGCGGATGCAGGGCCTGAAAAAACGTTGTCAGGAGCTGACGGACAAGCTGACCGTATTTCTAAACAGCGGAAATGCAATCTGCTGGATGGAAAAGAGGGAGAACGGCAGGCTTGCCCTGTGTGCGGTTCCAATGGAACTGGAACAGGTTTTATTCCGTGACATCTGGAGCAGACCGATACCGGTTATTATTACGTCCGGCACAATGTCAGTCTGGGGGGATTTTGGGCACTTTAAGAGAATGACAGGGCTTTCCTTTGCAGCTTTATCAAGAATCATGGAAACCAGCAAGCCCTCACCCTTTGATTTTCAGAGTAACGGTCTGCTCTATATACCGGAGCGTATGCCGTTTCCGAATATCTGGGATGACAGTTACATACAGGCGGTCATGGCGGAAATATTGCAGATAGTGTCTGCCACTCATGGGCATACCCTGATCCTTTTTACATCCTATTGGCTCATGGAAAGGGGGTTCTATGGTCTGAAGGAGCAGCTTTCTGATTATCCGTTGTTTCTTATGGGCAGAGGCAGACTGGATGTAATAAGTAGCTTTAGAAGAAGCGGAAACGGAGTGTTGTTTGCCAGTGACAGTGCCGGAGAGGGAATTGACCTTGCAGGGGATATCCTTTCCAGCCTAATTGTAGTAAAACTGCCGTTTCCCGTGCCGGATCCGGTCATGGAATACCAGAGAAACCAGTATGAGGACTTTGATTTATACCGCAGGGACATCATTATCCCGGAAATGCTGATTAAACTCAGACAGTGGTTCGGGCGTGGCATCCGCAGGGAACAGGACACGGCGGTATTTTCTATCTTAGACAGCAGAGCATCCCTGCGTGGCAGATACCGGGCAGAAATTCTGAATACCCTGCCCACCATGCCGGTCACGGACAGGCTCATGGATGTGGCAGACTTTATCATAAGGAAGAAAGCAGACAGTTATTTTATGGATAAGGAAAATGCTATAGCATAGGACAATCCGGTAAAAGAATAGACTTAGATAGCAGCAAGATTATGCTGTCCGGAAAGGAGAGAAGCCTTGGAACTGACAAAGGAAAGACTTGAAGAAATGGCTGCCGTGGATATAAGGACGGTAGATATTTCCACTCTGACTGATTTGAGGGACATAGAGATTGATACATCCCTGCCTGTGGAGAAGAAGCTGGATGCGTTTGCAAGGCAGACGAACAATGTCTATGTCAATCGGATCGGTGATTATGTAGTTAAGGTCAGGTTCCAAAAAGACGGAGCCAGCATAGATGATAAAATGGCGGAATATCTGCAAAGGTTATCCGAAATTCATATTTGAAAAATTTATATTTGGATTGAAAAATCCTCTTATCTATGCTAACCTAATATCAGGACAAATCAGCGTAACTCCTGATTTTATGGAATGGAAAAGCCACCGGCTTCCCCCTAACAAAAAAGTCAGGAGTGATAACATGAAAGAACAATCTAAATTCTTTGCCGCCATGTATCTGCGTCTTTCCAGAGATGACAATGTGAAAGCGGAGCATGATGGCAACGCCATGATAAATGGCGTATCTAAAGCCGAAAGCAACAGCATAGGAAGTCAGAGGGAGTTGATCCGTTCCTTTTTAAATGAACAGGAGGATATTGAACTCTATGACATTTATGTAGATGATGGCTTTTCCGGCAGTAATTTCGACAGACCAGAATTTAACAGAATGATGAAAGATATTGAAGCGGGCAGGGTTAACTGCGTGGTTGTGAAAGACCTGTCCCGTTTTGGGCGCGATTACATTGAAGCCGGGAGGTATCTGGAAAAGATATTCCCTGCTCTTGGTGTGCGTTTCATTGCCTTGACCGACCATTATGACAGCATATCGGCAGATACCGGAGAACGCCAGATTGTGCTTCCGGTCAAGAACTTTATCAATGATTCCTATTGCCGGGATATTTCCACCAAGGTAAAAAGCCAGCTTGCAGTGAAGCGGAAAGCGGGGGAATGCTTATCCCCTTTTGCCGTATATGGCTATCGCAAGTCTCCGGAGAATAAGAACAAGCTGGTGGTGGATGATTATGCGGCAGAGATTGTACGCAGGATATTCCGGTGGAAAATTGAGGGAATGGCGGTGTCTGCCATTGCAAAGAAGCTGAACGAGCTGCACATTCTTTCCCCGAAAGAATATAAAAAGTCTACGGGGCTTAACTACCGGGGCGGGTTTACCGGCGGCTCCGGTTCACAGTGGAGCAGTTCATCGGTAAAGCGTATCTTAACCAATGAAGTTTATCTGGGGCACCTGCTGCAGGGCAGGACAGAGAAAGTCAATTATAAGGTGAAAAAGAGTGTTGAGAAACCAAAGGAAGAATGGGTGCGTGTGGAAAATACCCATGAGCCTATTATTTCAGACAGTGATTTTGAAGCGGTACAGAATCTTCTTCAGACGGACGGACGGGTAAGCCCGGAAAGCAAAAGCTTAAGTCCATTCATGGGACTTCTGTTTTGCGGGGACTGCGGCGAACAGATGGTGCGGCGCAGAGTCCGGTATAAGGAATCTAATAAGGTGTACTATATCTGTTCCACAAAAAACCGGGGCGAGGGATGCAGCCGCCACAGCATAGAGGAAAATACTTTAAAGGAATTGGTGGGCATTGCGGTTCGCAGATATGCCAATGACTTTTTAGCGCAGAGTAAACTTTTTGAACAGGCGAAAGAAAAAGAGACAAATCTGGAAGCAGTTGCGGGATGCCAGAAGGAGCTTACACGGCTGAAACAGGAGCAGGATAAGTATTACGGTCTCTGCGCAGGACTCTATGACGATCTAAGGCAGAATGTCGTAACAAAGGAAGAATTTGAACGTCTGCACAAGGAGTTTCAGCGCAAGGCACAAGAACTGGAGAAAGCACAGGAACAGCAACAGGACATGATACGGCGGATGCTGCAGAAAGGTGTAGTCAGTGCTTCAAGGCTGGCAAAATTTCAGGATTCCCTGAAGCTTGCTGAAATTGACCGGCATACTTTGACGAGTCTGGTAAAGCGGATTTATGTGTTCGAGGATAAAAGACTTGAGATAGAGTTTTATTTTCGGGATGAATACCGGATCATGCAGGAATATGTCACTGCACTTTCGGGGCAGGAAAGCGGCAGGGAAAGGAGTGCATGAGTATGGGAAGAACATCAAAGAGGCAGTCAGCGGGAAAAGGTTCGGACACACCCGCGAGTGCTGCTAAGAATCAAAAGAGCAGGCAGTATAAGGCTGGTATTTATGCCAGACTCTCCGCAGATATAGACAAAAAAGTTTGCAGGCAAACTTCAAAGAATGAATCAGTAGAGGTGCAGATAGAGATCGCCAGGAAATTCATTGAGGAATGGAACGGAGAACATACGGATAAAATCGAAGTTGTAGACTGTTATATCGACTTGGGAAAGACGGGAACCAATTTTAACCGGGGTGCGTTTCAGCGGCTGATGCAGGATGTCCGCATGGGAGACATTAACTGTGTGATCGTAAAAGACCTGTCCCGTTTTGGCAGAAATTATCTGGAAGCCGGAAATTATATAGAGAAGATTTTTCCGTTCCTTGGTGTGCGTTTCATAGCCGTGGCGGATGGCTTTGATACCGGGGCAGGCGGCAATGAAACGAAACAGATGGTATCGGAAATCAAGAATCTGGTAAATGATATGTATGCTAAGGATTTTTCCGTGAAAGCGAAAGCTTCTCTGGCACAGAGAAGAAAAGAAGGCTCCTATGTGGGCGGTCCTGCACCTTATGGGTATAAGGCAGTCTGGGAGGGCAAAGTACGCAGGCTGATACCGGATGAAAATACGGAGGAGATTGTCAGATACATTTTTCAGAGATTTATTGAGACGGAAAGCTATACGGCAGTTGCGGATGATCTGAACACTCGTAAGATCAATCCGCCGGCGGTCTATCACAAAACGGGAGAGGTCTACTGCCCACCGGATGCAGCTTACAAAGGATGGGATAAAAGTGGTGTGGAACGCATTATTAAAAGTGACACTTACGCTGGAAAGCTGGTACAGGGAAAGACCAGCATTACTGCAAGGGATGAAAATAACCGCATTCACAAGCCGGAAGATGACTGGGTGGTAAAAGAAGAAGCCCATGAGCCGCTGATCACGCCGGAGATTGGGAAGGAAGCGGCCGGAGTAAGGAAGAAACTGCGGGAGCAGACAAAAAGCCATGCTCATCCAACGGAAGGCTGCCCGATCGGAGAAAATATTTTTGACAAGGTGCTGTACTGTGGTGTATGCGGGCGGAAAATGACAAGACACAGCTATGTGAAGCACTATGCAGATGGCAGCAGGATGCGGATAGATGGATATTTCTGCTTAAACGGCGGGGCGACCAAGACGGATAGTTGTCCGTCCTCTAACCGTATCCCCCAAAATGTGCTGACGGATATTCTTTTTTCACTGTTAGAAAAAGAGTTTGATACCAGTCTGAAAAAAAAGAGAATATATCTGGATAAGGCAGGAGAAATCATATGGCAGAAAAAGCAGGAGCTGGAGCGGAGCCTTCGATCCGTAACTTACGCAAAAGAAAGACTTGCAGAGGAAGAAAGTGATAAGTATATGGCATACCGCACGGGCGGTCTTTCGCAGAAAGACTATGTGGAGTATAAAATGTGTAAGGAAAACAGGCTGCGGGATTTGGAGAAGCAGGAGAAGAACTTCAGAGAGCAGGAAGTAAGCCTTGAGCGTGACGGAGAAACCTATCTGAAAGCAGTCCGTGCATTGATAAAACTAAAGAATGAACAGGTACTTACCAGGGAGCTTATTGAATCGCTGATAGATAAAATCTATGTGTATCCGGGGAAAAGGGTGGAAGTCTTATTTACATACAGTGATGCACTGGTGGAAAGGCAGGTGAAAAAATGACAGACAGCAGGAAGATTGCAATCTATCTCCGCCTTTCCATAGAGGATGATGCCCTGGACGGTAAAGCTTCCACAGAGCAGCGGGAAAGCAACAGTATTTCCAATCAGCGGAAAATGCTTTTAGATTATATCAGAAATGATGCTGAACTAATGGGACAGGAGGTTGCAGAATTTTGTGATGACGGTTTTTCCGGTACGAATATGGACAGACCGGGGCTGCAGGAGATGTTAAAACAGGTAAAGCAGAGTAAAATCAGTTGTATTCTGGTAAAGGATATGTCCCGGTTTGCAAGGGATTACATAGAACTGGGTGATTATCTCAACCAGATTTTCCCCTTTATGGGAGTGCGGTTCATTGCCGTAAATGACCATTATGACAGCAGGGAGCATGAAGGAAGTACCACCCCGCTGGATACTGCTTTCCAGACGCTTCTCTATGACCTTTACAGTAAGGATATATCGGTCAAAGTAAAAACATCATTTCAAAATAAATGTGCAAATGGGGAATATGTATTCGGACAGGTTCCTTTTGGTTATGCCAAGAGTGAAATTGAAAAAAATACGGTGATTGTCAATGAAAAGGAGGCAGAAATCGTCCGCCATATCTTCTCATTGGCAGAAAAAGGAATGAGCAGTACGCAGATAGCAAAGGAGCTGATTGCCAAGCAGACGCCGACTGTTACACAGATGCGTCATCCTGAGAGGAAAATGGAAAGGGAGCATCATACATGGAGCAATACGGCAGTGAGGAGAATCCTGAATAATCGTTTCTATCTGGGCGAAATGGCTTACGGTAAATCAGTCCGCAAGTCTGTTGGAAGTAAAAACGGGATTGCTGTGCCAAAGGAGGAGTGGAAAGTAATTACGGATCATCACGAGCCGCTGGTAACGCCGGAGGTATTTGCACTTGCATCTGCTTACCGCCCGGAACAGTCCACGAAAAGGAAACGGGAAAAACACCCACTGACAGGGAAAATATATTGTGGCGGGTGTGGATATGCGATCAACTATAAACCGCAGAGAAACAATGGTAAGATGCCAAATCATTTCTGGTGCAGGAAACATTCCCTGCTGCAGATACCGGACTGCTGTACTTATTTTAGGGCAGACATTCTGGAAGAGATTGTGTTGACGGAATTGTACCGGGAGTTGATGCGCCGTGGAGATTTGATAAAACAGCGTGAGAGTCTTGAACAATTTCAGAAAGTGGAATTGAGCAGACTAAATAAAGAGCTGGGTAATTATCGGACGCAGTATCGGAGTTTGCAGACAGAGAAAGATACATTGTACGAAAACTATGCTGTAAAGCAGATAGAAGCCGGAGAATACCGCAGCAGGGCGGATGGAATTGCTTTACAGATGCAGGAGCTGTCACGTAAAATAGAAGAAACAGAGCTTGCATTTGGCAGGTTTACGGAGGAATACAACCGACCGAAACAGGATATAAAAGAGATTATCCGGTTTTCTCAGATGGAAAAGCTGACGCAGGAAGCGGTGGATGTATTCATTAAAAAGGTTATCATATACAGGGATAAGAGAGTAGAGATTGAATGGAATTATGCTTTTGGGGAGGAGTAAAACTCCCCAAAGCAACTTGACACTAATTTACCACCAATTCACTCTGACTTGACACTAACTTACCATAACCCCAACGAAGTTATGCGGCTTTCAGCTATTTTGACTCAAAAAAGTTGTTGACATTAACTTGACATAAGAGGGCTGGGGTGCACTCTGCGTAGCACAGAGTCTGCCGGGGTGACACAGGAGGTTTTGGGAAGGGAGACCAGTATGAATGTAACATTTATTTTACTGGGGATAATCGGGGTAGTGTATGGGACACTGTTAGTTGGAATCGAATTTCGGAAATGGCGTGCGCGCATCCATTGCAGGGTGCCTGTGGATGCGGTATTTGAGAAAACAGTGACAAAGAAAATGGGCGATCGTGTCAGAACGTATGCGCTGTTTTCCTATCATTATCAGGAGAAAAAATTCCGCCAGTGCACGATGGAGAGGATTACGCGGAAAGAAAAAAAATCGCTGGAAAAAGGAAAAATTTATACGATCCGGATTAATGAGGAGAATCCAAAAAAACTGTGTTATCTGCGGAAAAATTTTCAGATGGAAGATCTGCTGACCTTTATTTTAGGCATGGCGTTCTGGCTGAGTGGTATTTTTTATCTGATCGGTGAATTTGTTTTT
>ERZ773264.2973-NODE-2973-length-14748-cov-24.733479_pt1 | contig 14748 bp, 14 predicted proteins | sample MGYA00511910_ERZ773264 | MGnify/ENA primary metagenome ERZ773264 (study PRJEB29015, sample SAMEA2737739) | human gut metagenome | biome: human gut; feature: human-associated habitat; material: faeces | place: China | collected 2012 ... | reverse complement strand
CGGAGGCGTGCGGGCCGGGCATGCCCGGCCCCTACTGGGTGGTTAAAGGAAAGCAATCGGCAACAGGCAGGAATCCCTCCGGCGCTGCGGCGCCGCCTCCCTTTGACAAGGGAGGCAGGGGGGCGGTCTGCAATATAATTGAATTGAAATTAGGAGCCACCACAGACACCTTGCATGAAAATGCAGGGCGTTTTTTATTGCGAATCTCCCGAAAACCGTCGCCCTTGCCCTTGCATAATTGCGCAGTTAGCCTTATAATATACTATAAGTGTATTATAAGGAGGGGTGTGCCACGCTGCAGACAAAACCACAAAAACAGGTGCTGGGAATCCTGGGAGGGCTGGGACCCGCGGCCAGCTGTTATCTGTATCAGATGCTGATCGACCACACACCCGCGACGTGCGACCAGGACCATATCGACATTGTCATCTCGTCCCGCGCGTCGACACCGGACCGCACAGCGTTCATCATGGGTAAAAGCAAGGATGATCCGTTTGCTGTGATGGAGCAGGATGGCTTCAGCCTGGTACACTACGGCGCAACAGTGCTGGCGATTCCATGCAACACAGCGCACTATTTTTATGACCGCCTGGCCGAGGCACTGCCCGTGCCTGTGCTGAACATGCCGCGGCTGACTGTAGCGGATGCTAAGGCGGCAGGCTGCACAAAGCTGGGCATTCTGGCAACGGACGGCACGCTGGCCGCCGAGACGTATCAGCTCGCCTGCCAGGCGCAGGGCATTGATTGGGCGGTACCGTCGGAGGAGCACCAGCAGGAGGTCATGTCGGTCATTTATGACGACATCAAGCAGGGCAAACGCGCCGATATGGCAAAGTTCGGCGCGGCGGTGCACGACCTGAAAAAGCAGGGCTGCGACATGGCTGTGCTGGGCTGCACAGAGCTGAGCCTCGTTAAGCGGGACGAGCACTTGGGAAAGTTCTTCATCGACAGCACCGAGGTGCTGTGCAGGCACGCGCTGGAGGCGTGCGGGGTGAAGCCGATAGGGTTCTAGCCCTATGCAGGGGTTGGGCATGATCGGCGCACGATTTTCCCGCAAATGGTCGTCAAGGCACGGCTGCGGGCCGCAGATGTGAGGCCCCTGCGGACGCGCCTTGTAAAGGGGAAAATGCCCGGGAAAGCGCGTAACGGCGGCGAACAGGCAGAACCCTTCCGGCCATCGCTGCGCTCGGCCACCTCCCCTGAAAGGGGAGGCTTGCGGGGCGTCGGGGACGCCGCCCCCTACAAGACACGTCATAAACGTAAAAAGCACACCACACAGGTTTGTTTATATAAGGAGAGAAATCACAGATGGATCAGAAAAAATTCTACATTACAACGCCGATCTATTATCCCAGCGATAAGCTGCACATCGGCCATACCTACTGCACCGTCGCTACCGACGCTATGGCCCGCTACAAGCGGCTGCAGGGCTACAACGTCAAGTTCCTGACCGGCACCGACGAGCACGGCCAGAAGATCGAGCTGAAGGCCAAGGAGGCCGGCGTTACGCCGCAGCAGTTCGTCGATAACATCGTCGAGGGCCCCAAGGGCGTCAAGGATCTGTGGAAGCTGATGAACATCAGCTATGACCGCTTCATCCGCACCACCGACGACTACCATGTTGCCGCCATCCAGAAAATCTTCAAGAAGATGTATGAAAAGGGCGACATCTACAAGGGCAAGTATGTCGGCAAGTACTGCACCCCCTGCGAGAGCTTCTGGACCGAGAGCCAGCTCGTCAACGGCTGCTGCCCCGACTGCGGCCGCCCCGTTGTGGACGCCGAGGAGGAGGCCTATTTCTTCCGCCTGTCCAAGTACGCGGACCGCGTGCGTGACCTGCTCGTCAACACGGACTTCCTGCTGCCGCGCTCCCGCGTCAACGAGATGGTCCACAACTTCATTGACCCGGGCCTGGAGGACCTCTGCGTCTCCCGCACGAGCTTCAAGTGGGGCATCCCCGTTGACTTCGACCCCAAGCATGTCGTGTACGTCTGGATCGACGCGCTGTTCAACTACACGACGGCGCTCGGCTTCATGAACGACAAATATCCTGACAGCGACTACGAGACCTTCTGGCCTGCCGATGTGCATTTCATCGGCAAGGAGATCGTCCGCTTCCACTCCATCATCTGGCCCGCGATGCTGATGAGCATGGATATGCCCCTGCCCAAGCACGTCTACGGCCACGGCTGGCTGCTGCTGGACGGCGGCAAGATGTCCAAGTCCAAGGGCAACGTCGTTGACCCGTATCTGCTGGCCGAGCGCTACAGCGCCGACGCGCTGCGCTACTTCCTGCTGCGCGACTTCCCGTTCGGCTCTGACGGCAACTTCTCCAATGAGCTGCTCATCAACCGCATCAACATGGATCTGGCCAACGACCTCGGCAACCTGCTGAGCCGCACTACCGCCATGGCCGACAAGTACTTTGGCGGCAATCTGCCCATTGAGCAGGACGAAGGCCCCGAGGACGCCGCGCTGCTCGAGAAGGCCAGGGGTCTGCGTGACCGCTATGAAGCCGACATGGAGGCGTATGCCTTCCAGAATGCGCTGGCTGACGTGTTTGAGGTCATCGACAACGCAAACAAGTATATCGACGCCACCGCGCCGTGGGTGCTGGCCAAGAGCGAGGACTCCAAGCCCCGTCTGGCCCGCGTGCTGTACAATCTGGCCGAGACGCTGCGCATCTGCACCGTCCTGCTGCAGCCGTTCATGCCCACCACCTGCGAGAAAATCTTTGCCCAGCTGAATGTGGAAGCTGACGGCAAGACCTGGGACAGCGCCGCCGCCTTCGGCACGCTGCCTGTCAACGCCACCCTGCACAAGGGCGAGAACATCTTCCCCCGCATCGACGCCGCCAAGGAGCTGGCCGAGCTGGAGGCCCTGGAGGCTGCCCAGAAGGCCGCTGCCCAGGCTGCCAACGCCCCTGCCGAGGAGAAAGAGGAAAAGCCCGCTGAGAGCGGCGCGGCGTCCGCGGAGCTCATCGGTGAGCATGAGGAAGAAATCACGTTTGACGACTTCTGCAAGGTCGAGCTGCGCGTGGCCGAGGTCCGCGCCTGCGAGCGTATGAAAGAGAGCAAGAAGCTGCTGCACCTGACCGTGTTCGACGGCGAGCGCGAGCGCTGCATTCTGTCCGGCATTGCCAAGTGGTTCGCGCCGGAGGATCTGATCGGCAAGAAGATCGGCATCGTCGCCAACCTGGCCCCGCGCCCGATGATGAAGGGCAAGTACGTCAGCGAGGGCATGATCTTTGCCGCTGACACCGACGTGGACGGCGGCTGCTCCATCGCGTTCTTCCCCGACAGCACCCCCGCGGGCGCACGCATCCACTAAGGTGAAGCATGCAGAGATCTAAACTCGACCAATTCTTTTCCATCCCGGCGGCAGCGGTCCTGATGGCCATTGTCTGCAATGTGCTGTGGGGCTCGGCGTTTCCGTTCATCAAGCTGGGCTACCGGCTGTTCGCCATTGATTCTGCCGATACCGCGTCGATTTTGTGCTTTGCGGGCGTCCGCTTCATGATAGGCGCGGCGCTGGTCTGGCTGGCCGGTCTGGCGCTGAACCACCGTCCGCTGCCGATGCCGCGCGGCAAAACGCTGGCCTCGGCCTGCGGGCTGGGCCTGTGGCAGACCGCGGCGCAGTATATCTTCTACTACTCCGCCGTCGCGCTGCTGACCGGCGCTATGGGCGGCATCCTGAACAGCACCCAGAGCTTTATGGGCGTCATTCTGGCGCACTTCCTCTACGGCAATAAGGATCGCCTGACCCCGCGCAAGGCGCTGGGCTGCGCGCTCGGCTTCGGCGGTGTGCTTGTCGCCACGCTGGGCAACCACGGCGGCGGCAGCGTCAAGGGCATGGCCTTTATGCTGATCGCGTCGGTCATCTTTGCGCTGGCCGGGCCGTGGAACAAGGCCGTCACCCAGCACGCGGACAGCTTCTCGGTCAGTGTGCTCAACCTTGGCGTCGGCGGACTGGCGCTGGCTGTTCTGGGCTTTGCCATGGGCGGCAGCCTGCACCCGCAGAGCGCCGCCGGTATCCCGGTGCTGCTGTTCCTTGCGTTCATCTCAGGCGCGGGGTATGTTATATGGGCGCTGCTGATGAAGAACAACCCGGTGTCCCGCATCGCGGTGTTCGGCCTCATCATCCCCATTATGAACGTCCTGCTGTCGGCGCTGCTCAACGGTGAGCCGCTGTTTGAGTGGAACTATCTGGCCGCGCTGGTGCTGGTCTGTATTGGCATCTTCCTGGTCAACCGCGCCCCGCAGACGCAGGAGACAAAGGCATGAACAACATTTTTGACACCCACGCGCACTATTCCTCCCGCCAGTTCGACGCAGATCGCGCCGAGCTGCTGACGGCGCTGCCCGCTGGCGGCGTGGTCGGTGTGCTGGAATGTGCCACGCATTCCGGCGATGCTGCGCAGGTTTTGGAGCTGGCGCACGCCGCGCCCTACTTCCACGCCGCGCTGGGCATCCACCCGGAGAGCCTGATCGAGGAGGACGCCGCCACGGTGGCCGTCTACCACGGGGACTGGCGTGCCGAGCTGGCCGCCATGCGCCCGCTGTTTGCGGACAAGGCCGTTGCGGCGGTGGGGGAGATCGGGCTGGACCATCACTGGCCCGTGCCGCGGCAGGAGCAGTACGACCTGTTTGAAGCACAATTGCAGCTTGCCAAGGAGCTCGACCTGCCCGTGTCGGTCCATGACCGCGAGGCCCACGCCGAAATGTACGAGCTGCTGCGCAAATACAAGCCCCGCGGCGCATTGCACTGCTACAGCGGCAGTGCCGACGACGCGGTCTGGCTGGTGGAGCAGGGCATGTACCTGGGCTTTGGCGGTGCCGTGACCTATAAGGGCGCGAAGCGCACGGCCAGGGTGCTGGCGGCCATCCCGCATGACCGGGCCTTACTGGAAACCGACTGCCCCTACATGGCCCCCGAACCGGTGCGGGGCACCCGCAACGACAGCCGTAACATTGTCCATGTGGCCGCGTACATCGGCACGCTCTGGGATATGGACGCCCAGGCCGTGCTGGACCGGACCGCGGCAAACGCCAGGGCTTGCTTTGGCGTGTAACCTTTTTGGTATATTCGGTATGGCAAAAATCTGTGGAGGCGAGCATTGCCCGCCCCAACATGACAACATGCCGCGTATGTATAAACAAATTTTTCAGGAGTGACTTACTATGAAAGCACGCATCCCTAAGCATCGCGAATTTATCATCGATTTCCCGCAGGATATGGACCAGGCCAAGGCTGACGAGGGCTGGAACAAGCTGAACGAGATCGTCGAGGAGTACAAGAAGGCCCACAACGGCCAGAGCGTCTACTCTGCGACCTTCATTGAGGACTGCGAGCCTGCCGTCAAGAAGCTGCAGGAGGAGTACGGCTTCAAGTACACGATCCAGGAAATCAAGTGATTTGCACCGGCGGACAACTGCGTCCGCCGGTTTTTGGTTTACACGCATGTAGGAGAAGGGGAGGACAAGATGGCCGCAAAGACTGTGATACGCCCGGCGGCGGAGGCGGATATTCCCGCCATTCTCGCGATGTACCGCCAGCTGGACAGCGCTTTGGTAGCGATGCAGCCGGAGTTTTTCTGCGAAGGCCCGCGGGAGGAGGACGAGATCCGCAAGGCCATCCGTGCCGACGACGCGGATTTCCTGCTGGCGGAGCGCGGCGGCGCAGTTGTCGGCTTTGCGCTGGTCGGCTACGCGGGCTGGACGCCGGAGTTCAGCTGCGTTTTGCCCCACCGCTATGCGCGGCTGGAGGATCTGGCCGTGGACGAGGCCGTGCGCGGGCAGGGCGTCGGCGGCGAGCTTTTGGCTGCCGCCAAGCGCTGGGCACGCAACCGGCGCTTGGAGTACTTAGAGCTGAACGTGCTGGCCCAGAACGAGAACGCTATCCGGCTGTATGAGTCGCAGGATTTTGTCGAGGCGACGAAGGTTATGCGGTGTATGCTGTGACAGGAGACGGCAGCCTCCCGGAAGGTTGCTTTCTTTTCCGCTACCTTCCGCCGCCCCCTACAGCGGCGACCCGTAAGGCTTCGCATTGCCGCCAACCTCCGCGGCGGCCTGGGGGCAGGCCGCCCTACATCCCACATTACCACATTCCGTAGCCGCAGCCTCCCGTCATATCCCACTGCCGTTTAACCACCCATACCAAACAAAAAGCCGGGGCGAACATTTCGTTCGCCCCGGCGGTCTTACTTCTTCGGAGTCATAGCCTCATAACCCTTTTCGTTATTTTTCGGACTGTTTCCGCATCGTCATGGGAATCATCCTATCTTTACGCGAATTTTGATTGCCCTTTCAAGACCTTAACTAACTGTTCATTGGACTTACCCTCTGGTTCGTTATTTGCTCAAAAGCATTTGTGGAACGGAGTAATGTTTGTTATTAAGATCGTTCTTGGGGTAATGGGTCTGATGCCGAGGACCAAAGCCTCTTAACTCTAGTACATTGGAGTATCTCCTTATGGATCAGGTGAAGTTCAGGTACATCCTGTTCGGCGGAGTGGTGACGGTCATCTCTACCAGCCTTCTTTCATCCTAATCTATATCTCATGCGGGGGTCTGTTTTTTGACGGCCCCTGAGTCTGCTAAATAACTGCTAAGCAACCGTGCATCGCTGTTTTTAAATCTTTTACAAGTTATGACTTGCGGCTTCGGATGCGGTTCTTGCGTTTTCAGCAGGCCCAGGCCCGCCGGTGATGAATGGGATCTTTGAAGTTTGCCATTGGACTTGAGCCTCCTTCCTTACGAAATACTGCCGGCGGCCTTTACAATTTCTTTCCGGTCTCTTCCTTTGCCCTCGTGCTGCTGGATCGGAGTCCCTGAAGTGCTTCCTTTTTCACTCTCCGACTTTGGGCAGCTTGCGGAAAATCTTCTTCAGGATGTCGATCTGTTCACGATGGGACTTTGCTGAAGAGCCTTTTGGAAAGTGGCTTCGCTTGGAGTTCTTATCTCCTTATCTCCGGCTGTTTTCTTTCTGTGACTATACTATACCACAGCCCTAAGGTTTCGTCTATTCGCAGACCGCACAACCTTTATATGCAATATTTGTGCATAATCAGGATTGAATAACACATAGTAAAAGTGGTATAATAGATATGTTTGGCGCGTGTACGCCAAAGCAAAGCCGCCGCTTCTTTTCCCAAGAAGCGGCGGCTTTTTGTTGTATTGGCTTCCCCTTTGGGGGAAGCTGTCAGTGGCCCCGACCACTGACTGATGAGGGGCAAGTCTGCCATAGTCACCCGTTTGCGGGCAGCTACAAAAAACTTGCCCCTCATCCGGCCCTGCGGGGCCGGTGGAAGGCTTACGATTTACTTTTACATCGTCTCCGGTGCGTTCACCTTGAACATCGTCAGGATGTTGTGGATGACCCCGCGCACGGCCAGGCAGAGGGCGATGCGGCCCTGCTGAACGGCACCCTCGGCATCCAGGATGCGGCAGGCGTTGTAGAAACGGTGATACGCAGACGCCACGTCGATGCAGTAGCGGGTGATGCGCGCCGGGTCGTACTTCTCGGCGGCGGCGGCGATCTCGGCGGGGAAGGCGGCCAGCAGGCGGATCAGCGCCTGCTCGGCGGGGTCGGTCAGCACGCTGGCGTCCACGGCGTCCGCGCCCTCAAACTTCACGCCCTCGCTCTCGAGCTTTTTCAGCACCGAGCAGATACGCGCGTGGGCGTACTGCACATAGTAGACCGGGTTCTCGCTGTCGTTGCGCACGGCCAGGTCCAGGTCAAAGTCCAGCGTGGACGAGCTCTCGCGCTGGTTGAAGAAGAACCGCGCGGAATCAATGGGCACCTCGTCCAGCAGGTCGGTCAGGGTGATGGCCTTGCCGGTACGCTTGCTCATGCGCACGGGCTTGCCGTCGCGCATGAGGTTGACCATCTGCATCAGCACGATGTCCAGACGGCTGCCGTCCAGCCCGATAGCGTCCATCGCGCCCTTCATGCGGGCAACGTGGCCGTGGTGGTCGGCGCCCCAGACGTCGATGGCCTTGTCAAAGCTGCGCACGGCCAGCTTGTTGTAGTGGTAGGCAATGTCGGCGGCAAAATAGGTCGGGATGCCGTTGGCGCGGACGAGCACCTCGTCCTTGGCCTCCTCCTCGCTGCCGTCGTCGGTCTTGCGCTTGTTGACGACGCCGTACTTGGCGGCGTACTGGGCGCTGCGGTACATGATCGCGCCGTCCTCGGCCTTGTAGCACGCGCCGGTCTCCAGCAGCTTGTCCACCACGGCCTTGACTGCGCCGGAGCTGTGCAGGTCGCTCTCGTGGAACCAGACGTCGTATTTGATGCGATACTTGCCGAGATCGCGCTGCAGACCCGCGATGTTCTTGGGCAGGGCGTCGGCCACGATGGCCTTTTTCAGCTCGTCAAAGTCCTTGTTGACGTAAGCGTCGCCGTGGACCTCGGCAAACTCCTTGGCGCGGGCGATGATGTCCGCGCCCTGGTAGCACTCCTCGGGCAGCGGGCAGGCGTCCTCGCCCTTGTACAGCTGCAGATAGCGGATGGCCAAGCTCTTGCCGAACTTCTCGATCTGGTTGCCCGCGTCGTTGATGTAGAACTCGCGGGTCACGTCGTAGCCGGCCCAGTCCAGGCAGGCGGCCAGGCCGTCGCCCAGTGCGCCGCCGCGGGCGTTGCCCATGTGCATGGGGCCGGTGGGGTTGGCGGAGACGAACTCGACGTTATACTTCTTGCCTGCGCCCGCGTCGGTGCGGCCATATTCGGGGTTGGCGACAGCGGCGCGCACGACGCTGGTGAACCAGTCCTGGCCCAGGAACAGGTTGATGAAGCCGGGGCCGGCGACCTCAAAGCGGTCAAACAGGCTGCCGTCCAGCTGCAATTTTGCGGTAATGGCTTCTGCGATCTGGCGCGGTGCCTTGTGGAAGGCGCGCGCACCGGCCATGGCCACGTTGGACGCAATATCGCCGTTTTTGACGTCGGCCGGGATCTCGACGATGAAGTCGGGCAGTGCGGCCTCGGGCAGGGTGCCGTCGGCGACAGCCGCCTTGACGGCGTCGGTCAGCAGCGTGCGCGCCTGTGCCAGCGCCGCCGCCCGCGGGTTGTAGTTTTTATAATCCATGATGAACCTCCTGTGGGGGATTTTCTATTGCAATAACGCGGTAGGGGTCGGGTATGTCCGGCCCCTACAGGGAAGCGAATTTTTACGCCTCCGGCAGTTTATCCACCGTAATATCGACTAAGTTCCGGCTGATGAAGCTCTCGGCGCCGGAATCGAGGGTGTAGCTGAATTTCAGACTGCCGCCGTTCTCGTCGAGCCGCTGCTCAATGACGTCGGCGGCCACGCCCAGACTGACAGAGCCGTAGCCGGTCTCGTAATGGCAGAGATGGCGCGTGCCCTTCTCGATGATGAGCTGGCTCGACTGTTTGCCGAACCGCAGCATCGAGACCTTGCGCGCGTCCTCGGCCACCTTGACTGTCGTTGTGCAGCCCTCATAGCCGGTGGTCTCGGTCTCCTTGTAGACAATATAGTAGGCACCGTCCTTGTGGACGAGCGAGCCGCGGGTCATCAGCTCCACGGTATCCGTGTCGCCCCGCTGCTCCATCGTGCCCTTGATGGTGATCAGATAGTTTTCTTCCATGGTTATGCCTCAAAAGGGAAGTGTGCGGTCATGGGAAGCTCTCTCCCTCCGGCGCTGCGCGCCACCTCCCTCGCAGAGGGAGGCAAGAGGCCTTGGCCCCCTCTGCGAGGGGGCTCCGCCCGCAGGCGGTGGGGGAGAGAGCCTCGGCATTGCCGCTCATTTCCCCTAGTACGTCTCAATCGCGATTCTTTCCACCGTTCCGCCGGCGTACTCGCCCAGAAACGTGTGTGCCAATTCGTCAAAATTGTCGGGGGTGTCGCTGACAAAATACCGCGCGGTGCCGCCTGTTTTTTTGCCGTTCAGCAGCCCTAAATCGTCCAGCGCCGCCGCGGCGGCCTGCGCCGTGACCTTGCCGGAATCGACAAGATGCACCTCGTCGCCCATAAAGTCCCCGATCATCTTTTTCAACAGGGGATAGTGGGTGCAGCCCAAAATCAGTGTGTCAACGCCCGCGTCCTTCAGCTCCTGCAGATACTCCGCAATGATCAGCTTTGTGACCGGGTTGCCGTCGTTGAAGTAGCCGTTCTCGACCAGCGGCACAAACATCGGGCAGGCGCGGGCAAAAATCTGCACGTCGGGCATCATGTCGCGGATGATGGCGGCATACGATCCGCTGCGCACCGTGGCCGCTGTGCCGATGATGCCGATTTTGCGGTTCCGCGTCGCGTCCACCGCCGCGCGGGCCGTGGCACCCACAACGCCGGTAAACGGCACGGGCAGCCTGGCGGCCTCCTCCGGCGGATAGGTCGAGGACACCGTGCCGCAGGCGGCAATGATAAATTTCACGTCCTGCTGCAATAAAAAGCGGATGTCCTGCCGCGCGTACTGGACAATGATGTCCCGCCCGCGGCTGCCGTAGGGCACGCGGCCCGTGTCACCGAAGTAGACGATGTCCTCACCGGGCAGCACGCGGCGCAGCTGGCGCACGGCGGTCAGCCCGCCCAGGCCGCTGTCAAACACGCCGATGGGCCGTGTGTCCATCAGTAGGCCCCCTTCCGGCGGTGGACGGCCAGCGTAAGCAGCTTGTCGACCAGCGCAGGATAGCTGTAGCCCTCGTGCTCCATCAGCTTGGGGTACATGCTGATGGACGTAAAGCCCGGCAGGGTGTTCAGCTCATTGCAGAGCACCCGCCCGGTGCCGCGCTCAACGAAGAAGTCGCAGCGGGACAGGCCGGAGCAGCCCAGCGCCAGATACGCCTTGCGGGCCTCGGCGCGGACCTCGTCGAGCTTTTCCTCGCTCAGATGCGCGGGGATGACGGTCTGGGACACGCCGTTTTTGTATTTGTCGTCGTAGGTGTAGAACTCGGCCCCGGCCAGGATCTCGCCCGGGCGGGTCGTGGAGACGGTGGACGGGTCATCGGGGTTGCCGATGGCGGCGCACTCGACCTCCTGCGCGTCCACGAACTCCTCAAACACGACCTTGTCGTCCTCGCGCAGGGCGATTTCGACGCCCTTTTCCAGCGCGGCGCGGTCCGCAGCCTTGGAGATGCCGACGCTGGACCCCGCGTTGGCGGGCTTGACGAAGATGGGGTAGCCGAGCTTTGCCTCGATGCCGTCCAGCACTACGGGACCGTTCAGCTCCAGATCGGCGCGGCTGGCGGCGACCCACTTGCAGTGGGGGACCCCGGCGGCGTCCATCAGGGCGTTGGCAACGGCCTTATCCATGCAGACGGCGCTGCCCAGCACGCCGCAGCCCACATAGGGGATGCGGGCCAGCTCAAACAGGCCCTGGATCGTGCCGTCCTCGCCGTTTTTGCCGTGCATGACGGGTGCGCAGATGTCAATGTGGACCAGCTCCGCCCGGCCGTCCTTCAGCAGCCAGATGCCGTGGTCCTTCCGGTCCGGGCTGAGCACGCAGGGCGTGCAGTCGCCCTGCTCCCAGCTGCCGTCGGCCATAGCCTCGGGCGTGGGGCGGCAGGCCAGCCAGCGGCCATCCTTCGTGATGCCCACGGGGAAAACCTCATGTTTGTCCGCGCAGGGCTTCTGACCCAGTGCGCGCAGCCAGGCCGAGGCCGACACGCAGCTGACGTCATGTTCACTGGAAACGCCGCCGAAGAACAGTGCGACGCGCAGCTTGGAATTTGTATTCATCAAAAAGACTCCCTTTGTTCAATGTGGCCGTGCCCTTTGGGCACACTACAAGTCTTCAGCTTATTATCATAACATATTATGCGTGCGTTGGCTAGATTATTTTTGGAAAATTTCTGAACCGGGAACAGAAGTCCGCAGGGGCCGGGCACGCCCGGCCCGCAGCCTTGCCATTACCGCCCGTTTATCCTTTGCATCGTAGGGAGGGGTCTTGACCCCTCCGCTGCCTTCCGCCGCCGCCAACCTCCGCGGGGCGTCGGGGACGCCGCCCCCCACAGCGGCAATCCGTAAGGCTTCTCATTGCCGCCAACCTCCCCGGCGGCCTGGGGGCAGGCCGCCCTACATCCCGCTTTATCACAACTCTCCCCCCAAAAATAAAAAACCGGCCCGCCACACCCGGCGGGTCGGTCAGTCGTCCAACCTGATTTTATAACGCTTGATCAACGCGGCCTGGTCCAGCAAAAAACGCTTCTGGCTGGGGGTGAAGCTGCGGTAACACGTCAAAAGCTGGCGCTCGTCATCGACGGCGGGGGTCTCGTGCCCCAGCAGATAGTCAATGCTCACGCCAAAATAATCCGCGATCCGCCGCAGCGTGTCATAGTCCGGCTCACGGATGCCCTGTGCGTAGTTGCTCAACGTAGACGCACTAAGGCACAGCTTGGGTGCAAGGTCTTTGAGCTTGATTTCCTCGCAATCAATTAGATAGCGTAATCTTTCGTTAAAGTTCATAAAAAGTGCCCGATTTCCTATAAATTCTAAGCTAGAGAATAGCAAAAAAACACAAAACGGGTTTTTACAGCACGTTTTGGCTTGACAAAACACGAACTGTGTTATAAAATTACGATATGAAATGCCGATGAGGTCTTGAAGTGTCGGCACAAAGACAAAAACTGGAGGAAAACAAGATGTTCAAAAAACTGAAAGACAAAAAGGGCTTCACCCTCGTCGAGCTGATCGTCGTTCTGGTCATCCTGGCCATCCTGGCCGCTCTGCTGGTTCCGGCTCTGACTGGCTACATTGATAAGGCAAACAACGAAAAGATTATTGCTACCACTCGTCAGGTTGTTATGGCTGCGCAGACTGAAGCGTCGGAAGCTTATGGCAAAAATTCTAGCGGTAAGTTGACCGATAATGGCAACGACCTCACGATTAAAACGGGTGAAGCAATTGGCACCACTGCCGTTACGATTGATAAGATTGCGTCTTTGGCTGAAGTTGGCACTGTTGCGACGGATGGCACTATTACTGGTGCAAACGGTGTTACTTATATTGAGGTTACTTTGGCGGGCACCAACGGTAAGGTTAAATCTGTTGTGGTTAAGCAGAGTGGCAAGCAGTGCACGTATACGGCAGATACCACTGGTAATGCAAGCCCTTATACGGTTGTCAACGAATAAAAAGCATTTCTATTTCTCCCACCACCTCCCGTGGTGGGATTTTTTGTTGCCGCCTACCTTATTATACCCGCCGCAGCGCTGCCGGGAGATTTGTAGGGAGCGGTCTTGACCGCTCCGCAGGCCGTCAAAAAATTGCATCCCTGCCTTATTGCGTGTGTAGGGGCGACCATTGGTCGCCCGCCCGCTTACCGCCGTAACGCATTTTCCGGGACGGTTTTCTTGCAAGGCAAACGGGCACGGGCGAGCAATGCTCGCCCCTACAAGCGTTTTTCGGCAGTTCCGCGGAGGGGTCAAGACCCCTCCCTACAGAGCAAAAGGAAAAATCCGCATCAAAGGAAACGTGCCCGGGAGAGATAAATCCCGCCCCTGCGCACAAGAGGCAAAGCTGCAATAACGGCAAAGCAGCGGGCCGGGCGCTTGGCGGCGCACAACGAGCGCCGCCAGTTTGCAAGCAAACTCGCTCGTGCGGTTGTTTGCCCCGCAGGGGCAAACATTGTTCGCTCCACGCTCACAACCCCGCAATGCCCGGCCCCTACGCCTCTGTATGCCTTAACGCCTTTCACTCCTCACTCTTTTCAGGTGCTCACCATGCCCCAAACTCCAAAGCTGTCTCCACAACAAAAGGCCGCCCTTGTGGAAAAAATCAAAGCAGGCGAGATCAGCCGCCAGGCCGCGGCGCAAAGCGTCGGCGTCAGCAACACCACCGTGCGCCAATGGCTGCGCATCTACGAATCCGAGGGTGCAGACGGCCTTGCACCCCGGGAAAAGTCCCGCCACCTTACCGCCGAGGAAAAGCAGGCCGCCGTGGCGGAGTACCTCGCGGGCGGGGTCTCGCTGTTTGACGTCTGCAAAAAGTACGGCATCCGCAGCCCGCAAAACCTGCAAAAGCTCGTGGAAAAGGCGCAGGCGGGCGGCGAGCTGCGCGGCTACCACGGCGCGTCCCGCCACAGGGGCGGCGCGTACACCACCGCCGCGGACCGGGAAAAGATCGTGCGGGAATGCCTGGCCGACGGCTGCGATTACGGCGCAGCTGCGTTAAAATATAACGTCGATTACAAGGCGCTGGTGCATTGGGTGGGGCAGTACCGTGCGGGCGCGGCCCTGCACGACGCCCGCCACAGCAGCGAGGGCACAAGCCGCGCCAAGGGCCGCGCCCGCACCGTGCCGCCGATGCAGCGGATGGTCATGGTGCTGGACTGTCTGGAAAACCGGAAAAATTACGGCGCTATGGCGCAGAAATACGCGATAGCCTACCACCAGATCTACCGCTGGGTGCAGCGCTATCTGCAGGACGGCTGGCTCGGCATGAATGACCGCCGCGGCCCCGCCGACGACCCCGACCCGGCGGGGGAGTGGGGGAAGATCGCCCCCGCCGGTGAGGCCGACGCGGAGCTGTGGGTAGCCAAATGCAAAGGCGTACCGGAGGCTTTGCCCGCCATGCTGCGCCGCGCCGGGTACAGCTGGATGATGATTGCAAAAATTTTGTTTGATCTGGCGCGGATGTAGCAGCCCCCAAGCCTTCCCCCTCGGGGGAAGGTGGCCCCGCAGGGCCGGATGAGGGGCAGCCTTACGGCGACAACCCGTTCACGGGCAGCAACCGCGAGCACTGCCCTCATCAGTCAGCGGGCGGGGCCGCTGACAGCTTCAGTCTCCGCGCTAAGAG
>ERZ773264.2953-NODE-2953-length-14857-cov-3.690380_pt1 | contig 14857 bp, 14 predicted proteins | sample MGYA00511910_ERZ773264 | MGnify/ENA primary metagenome ERZ773264 (study PRJEB29015, sample SAMEA2737739) | human gut metagenome | biome: human gut; feature: human-associated habitat; material: faeces | place: China | collected 2012 ... | reverse complement strand
ACACCCCATACATCTTCTTAAAACAACGGATAAAATAACTTACATTCTCAAATCCGCTGCGCAACGCCACTTCCGTCACCGGCTGCGTCGTATCCTGCAATAACTGTCTGGCATGCTCCAGACGTAGATGGTTCACATACTGCGAAAGCGTAATATGGAAATGCTCCTTGAAATAACGCGAAATATACTTTTCCGACAAATGAAACTGTGCACCGAATGCTTTCAAGGATATCTCTTCCGTAAAATTCTGCTGAATATAAGAGATCATTTCTTTCTCTGTCACATTTCTTCCGCTTGTATCATTTTCAACAAGAAACTCCCTCTCCCACATCCGCCGGAAAAACTGCAATAACACAATTTTCGTGTCCATCATTCTGCTCAATTCTCCCGCGTATTGGCTTTCCATGACCGGATCCGGTGGTATCGTTGTGTTTAAAGCGACATCACATAACTGCATTCGGTTGGTCTGTATCCGGATCAGTTGTTCACACAGATCCTTCACGCTTTGTCCGATGATCGGCGTTATAATTTTCTTACCACTTTTCAGAGGAGACATCACGTTTTGCTCCAGAAGATCATTCGTCTGAAAAGACATAAATTCCAATCGGAAGAGAAAGGTATAATAATCCGCATCCAGTGAATGCGATCCCATAAAATGCAAATTCCCCGGCGATACCACAAAGGCATCCCCGGGTGTTCCGACATAATTTTCTCCCGATATATTTACATTGAGGGAACCACCTCGCACATAAATGATCTCAAGTTCATCGTGCCAATGCACCGGAATCTGAAACGCATGATTCACATTCTGTATATGGTATAAGCTGAACGGATTTTCAGGGGTTCCGTGCGGCTTATTTTCCTTTAATTCGAAATACATTCCACGCTCCTATTCCACAAGTCTCTTGTTCTTCCATTTGCCGCTTCGCCAGCGCAGCATCATTCCAACCGCCCGGGCGCATTCATCACTTGCCAATGCAATATAGGCACCGACTGCGAGCAGTCCCAGACGAATGCCGAAGAAATAAGTTCCTCCAACCGCACACAGATACATAAAGATAGCACCCATGATCACCGGAAATACCGCATCGCCGCTCGTCTTTAACGCCTGTCCGTAGACAAGGTTCGTGACGCGGCCAAATTCAAGGAAGACGTCAACAATCAGCAGCTTCACAACCAGACTGATCATCTGCGGATCATCCGTAAAAATATGTACCAGATAGCGACCGGTCAAGGCGAATGTAATCGAAAAGCAGGCAGACGTAATGACGCCATAGAGAGCCGCTTTACGAGTTCCCCGGTCACATTCTTCGAATTCTTTCGCACCAATCCGCCATCCTGCCATAATCGCATTCGCCTGCGCGAGCGCAGCTCCGATACAATACGAGAAATTGGCGATCTGCATCGTGTACGAACGTGCAGTCACATTCATGCCGTTCGTATCCATCTGATTCATAAAGCGTACTACAAGCGTCATCGCTACATTATATAACGCAGTCTCGCACGCCGATGGAAATCCAATCTTAATAATCTGTCCTAAGATTTGCCGGGAAGGCATACGTTCCGGACTTTGCTTTGCTTTAATGAGTACCGCGCCCATCGTAGCAACCATGATCAGGTTTACAATACGAGAAATTACGGTTGCCGTAGCAACGCCCATAACACCCCAATGCATCACAAACAAAAATACCGCATTCAATATAAAATTGATCACATTTCCGACAATCGAAGCAAACAGTGACTGCTTGGTATATCCAAACACTCTTAAGTAGCTTGCAAAAATCGGAATGAGTGCATTTAAGAAACATGCGCCTCCGACGATACGAAGATACGTCTCCGCCGGCTCCATAAGCGCCGGTGCAATACTGACGACTCTAAGTATCGATCCCGAACAAAGCGCCAGAAATGCGGACATCAGAATTCCAACGACCGCATTAAATGCAAGTCCCAACTGTCTCGCCTGATATGCAACGCCCGGTCTGCCGGCACCGATATTCTGCGTCATGACCGCCACCATTCCAGATGAGATCACACCGAACATAATAATAAAGACACCGATGTATGTATTCGCAGTTCCAACTGCCCCGACTGCCTGATCGCTCACGGATGACAACATCAGTGTGTCGACCATTCCGGATAACATATAGAACAACGTCTCAAAACAGATTGGGACAAAAAGCTGCATTAATGATTTTCTCTCGACTGCCATATGGATTCTCCTTATACAAGAAACATTGAAGCCTGCTGATGCAGGCGCAGGTCATCATGCTGACGCATGGTGGCATATATCAATAATACGCTGGTAAAATCCATATTTCTAGTAATATTTCACTCAGAAATTGCACTATTTCTACTTTTATGAGTTAATTCCAATTTCTGTGAGCATTTTCTGGTGCTCCCTGTACTTAGGATCATACTTCCCGACAATGTTCCAGAAGCGCGCGGAATGATTCATCTCCAACCGGTGCGCCAGTTCATGCACGACCACATAATCCATCAGTTCCTGCGGCAAATAGTTTTTGATATACTCGATGGTTTTTTCATCATCGGCATCAGCAAGTAAAAAATCGTCTTCCAGTCCCAGCGTCCCTTTTGATTTCTTATTGTCACACGATTATAGCTGACTCCCATCTGTGGTGCATACAACTGAAGCCGTTCCATAAAATGTGCCTGTATCTCTCTTCGCATAGCTGCTGTCAATGACTCGTACGCAGGGATTTCATACGCCGCACTTCGACTTTTCTTCGCTTCAATGCGCTTCTGTAACTTCTCCCACGCTCCGGCAATCCAGTCCGCATGTGCGTCCAGAAAACGAATGATTTCCCGCTTGGTCGCACGACGCGGCGCGCGGCAAACGATCCGACCGTCCGGATACACCTGTAAGGCAATCGTCCGGCGATCCGATCGGATCAGTTCAATCGCATAATCATATTCCGTTGTTTTCACATGTATGGTCTCCGGCATCATGACACTTCCTTTGCTTCTTGCTGTGTCTCATTCTACCATTTGCGCGGAACGGAGGCAATAAAATGACACCAAGTACAACACAAACCACTTCCAAAAGCAGATCCTCGATGCGCGTCTGATACCATTTCTCGCAGGTATCTTCGATGGTTGTCTTTCGCATCATTCGGTTCTGCCGGATCTCCTGCTGCAACCGCTTCCAGTTCTGCTTCCATCCGTCGAAGTCGGACCACTTGCCGGGGATCAGTTCTGTATAGCGTGTGACATCAAGCAGATTATCCGAACGGATCACACGCCCGGTCAGCGCATATTCGGACAGAAACTGATTTCCGCTTTCTGTGTCCGCAACACCTAACGTCAGGCGGTTAAACTTCATCTGCTTATGCACACTTTCATTTCCACGGATCTGCACATAAACACCTGTTGCCGGAATCATAACAATGCCCCGGATCGTATACACATTTGCATCCACACAAATCGTTTGTCCCACTACATCCGTACTTCCGAACAACTGCCATGCCGTATCTTTTGCCACCAGACATCCGGCAGCATCATCCGCATCGAGTACCGGCGCTACTGGAAGCACAGATTCCGATGAACCGTACAAAGAAACCACATGCGTCTGCACACTTCTTCCAAGATCCGGGTCGGTGACCGTCTGATCGGTCTGCTCCTTCCATGCGGTAAAACTGAACGCTTTGCCGTCATCCTCCGCCGCTGCATCCGAAACTTTATCCCACAGATTCCCCACGTCCTCCACAGAAAGTTCCTCCGCCATACAGATTGTTACATTCTGCCACAGGGAATCCGCTTTTTCCCCTGCCTTAAACGATTGCACACCAAAGAAGCCTGCGGCAAAAAGGCAGAGTAAAACCATTGTCAGCCTTACGGCTTTTGCCCGGCTCACATCGCACCTGCTTCCTTCAGACGCACTTTCTCGCCGTTGGCAAGCATTGTATCCGATTCCACGATCACACTGTCATCCTCGGAAAGCGAACCATCCGATAATGCTGCGTACTCGCCGTTTTTTTCCACGATCGACACATTCACTTTCCTTGCGACGGTCTCCTCACCGAGCACCGTATCCTCTTTCTCCAGAACATAGACAAAATACTTGCTCTGCTCCGCGTGGATTGCAGTAAGAGGCAGCGTTGTCGCGTACTTCTCCGAGGTCTGTTCAATCTCCATGCTGGCATGTGTTCCGATTGAAATCGTCTTCTTCGGAACATACACGGTCACACGCACGCTTGAATCCTCATTCGTCTCCGTGGAAAGCACCGTCATATCCTCATAACTCTTATCGTTGACTTTCAATGTGACCACATCACCAACGACCACATACTTTGCATCCTCCTTCGAGATCTCTGTCGTAAAACGCGCGCCCTCCGACAGATCCGCCAAAAGAAACGCCGCCGTCTCTGTCGTCCGGTCACCTGCCGTCAGTAAAATCTTGCTGACTGTCGCATCGGTCTGTGCCACGATCTTTCCTTCTTGTTCCTTTGTCTTCTGAAGCTGCGCCAACGCGCGCTGCTTTTCGGCGATACTGACATTGTTGATTTCCACCGAGTGATCAACCGCATCCGTTTCCCCGGCATCTTCGATGGCTCGTTTGGCAGATTTCTTCTGCTGCGTCTGCTGACTCTTCGCATCCTCTAACGTTTTTCTGGCATCCTCCACCAGCGAGTCATCCGCACTGTCCTCATCCTCACCGTTTTGATAATTTTCCAGTTTCTGTTCGGCTTCCTGCCAGAGCTCCTTTGCCTTGCGAACAAGCTTCTCATTTTTGCTGATCGTCTCATCGTAGTCTTCCTGTGCGCGCGAAAGCGTCTGTTTCCGCTCACGCTCCTGTGCCGCAGCCTCATTCTTCTTTGCCTGCTGCTGTAACTTTGCAGCCGCAAGATCATCTTTTAACTCCTGCACATAATCATACTGATCCTGCCACTCGCTCGTGTAAGTATCCGGATCTTCCAGTTTTTTGAGCGCAAGCGCATCCAACTTTCTCTGTTCCGAATCGATCTTGCGCTGCTTCTGATTGATTTCGATCTGCGTGATCGAATCACTGTAATCTGCGGCAGGCGTTTTAGACGCATCCTCAAGCGCACGCTTTGCCTGCTGCACCTGACTCTTTTGCGTCTCCACCGCATCCTCATAGGCTTTCTTTGCCTCTTCTACGCTGTTTTGCAGATCTTCTAATGTCTTCTTTTCATTTTTCTTTGTCTGTTTTTTGGCTGTCTTAATATTCTCTTTTGCTTTGCTGACCGCATCCTTATTTGACTGCACGGTATCCTCATAATCTTCCTTCGCACGCGAAAGCGCCTTATCCTGCTCGCGGTCACGCTTCGCCTCGGCGGACTTTAAGGCATCGTTTTGCAGTTGCAGCACCTCGATCTCATCGGAGAGCGTTTGGATCTGCTCATCAATGCTGTCTGTATCAAGCACGGCAAGCGTCTGCCCCTTTTTGACCTCCTGCCCCTCGGTTACTTTCACCTTCGCAACCAGAATATCCGCCACGGTATAGATCGGAAGATCCGACTGCCTTGTCACGGTTCCGTCGCCGATCACCTTGTGAACGATCGCGCGTGACTTCGGACTCTCCACCTGCACCTGCGCAACCGTAAAGGATGACGCCGCGCGTGAGATGACCGTCATAAAAAGCATGACCGCCATCAGCGCCGCAAACGCCTTTGTCAGTTTTCCCATCTTCTTTTCCTCTTTTCACTGAAGTCTAAAATCAATTATCCTTTGACAGCGGCTATCGTAATTCCCTGTTCCAGATATTTCTGTCCCATTCCAAACACGCACAACGCCGGCAGCAATGCCACAAACGAACAGGCTAACGCAAAGCCCATCTGTCCCTCCTTAATCTCCGGGAAATACATCGACAACGGCCAAAGCCGCTTCGTCTGCAAAAATACAAGCGGCTGCTCGATCATGCTGAAACATTCCAGAAACTGGATTACAAGCGCCGAGAGGATTCCCGCGGAGCCGAGCGGCACCCCGACGAAAAAGAAGATCTTCCATTCGCCCGCGCCGTCCATGCGTGCCGCCTCCAAAAGTTCTTCCGGTATCCCGCAGAAAAAGCGGTACATCAGAAAGACCGTAAATGTCGAAAACGCACCGGGTGCAATGATCGCCCATAAAGTATCCATCATATGAAGTCGGCTTAAGACCAGATACTCGGAGAGCATCGTCACCTGAAACGGGAGCATCATCAGAATAATATAGAGCAGATAAAAAACGCCTTTTCCCGGAATCCGGTAGCGCGCCAGCCCCCATGCGGACGGCATTCCAAACACCAGCTGCCCGAGCAGGATTCCACCCGTGATCTTCATGGTGTTCCAGAACATCTGAAAGAATTCCGGGGAATCAAAAACGAGTTCCACAACACTTTTTAAGGTCGGATAAAGCGGAAAAAGCCGCCACGATGCATAGCCTTTTGTCCCGTTTAGGATTGGTACCAGATACTGCGTGATCTCCGGCTCTCCCATCAGGCTTCCGCAGAAAAGGAACAGAAGCGGCGCTACCGTAAGTGTCCCGAACAGGATCAGCACAAGTACAATTCCAAGTATTTTTAACCGTCTCATCCTTCTGTCTCCCATAAACGTTGTAAAATTAACACGAACCCACCGATCACTCCTGCGAGAAGCACACTCGCCGCCGCCATCTTATCAACCGACAGGCTTAGAAACCAGTTATTAAAAAGGTGTTGCAGGAGATAAATATCCTCCTGCGGATAATTTCCCGCAACCAGATATGCCTCCCGGAACACCTTAAACGAATTCAGAAAAGAAAGGACCACAATGGTAAAAATCATCGGTCGGATCAACGGCAGCGTAATCTTGAAAAACTGAACACTTTTCTTCGCACCGTCCATCTCCGCCGCCTCGTACACGCTCTGCGGAACGGACGCAAGCCCCGCCAGCCAGAGGATCATCGTATAGCCGAGATTCTTCCATATATAGCTGAACACAAGTACCGCAAACGATGCGCCGGTGTTCATCCAGTCCACCGCATGCAGTCCGCACAGATGCAGTATTCCGTTTACAAATCCGCTCCGATCAAACATCAGCTTCCACAACAGAACCACGGATGCCGCCGGAATCGCAAGCGGAAGCAGATAAGCCGCCTTGATGGCACCGATGAGTGCGTTTACCGATTCCCCACCTGACCTCTGCTGCCCTCTTCTGTGAAATTGCTTCAGATCTGTCCACAATTCATTGACGAAAAAAGCCAGAACCAGTGACAAAACAAGCAGAAGCGGCAGGCAGACGAGCACAAACCGTACTGTGTTTTTTGCGGCAAGCCGGAAGGCATCGTTTTCTACCACCATTTTATAATTTTGCAGTCCACAGAAGCTTCCGCTTGCCATCTGCACGAATGAACGCCGGATCACATCCACAAACGGGATCAGATAAAAGACGGCAACACCGCAAAGTCCCGGGAGCAGAAACGATATGCCCGCCAGACGCTTTCGATGCTTTCTGCTACTCCGCAACATACAGCTGCACTTTCTGACTGATCGCCGCTACGGTATCCTCGATCGACTGATTTCCCTGCAGATATTTTGCCCCCTCATCCAGCACAAGATCCTTCACTACGCGGTCATCCCAAACCGGTACATCAAGACTTTCCATCAGTGTGGTCAGTTCCTGCTGCTGCGCATTGCTGATTTTTTTTAACTGATATTCGAAGTCAGTTCCGTCCGCGGTAGATGATCCGATCCACGATTCATGAGTGTTTTCACACTCCGCGTCAAAAGCGCTTCGATTGACGGAAAATCCGTCATTCATCTGCTTTTGTCCCTTTGCGGAGATCGCCATCTCGATAAACTTCTGTGCGTAAGTGTTGTCCGAGGCGGACTGTGCAAGTCCGAGGCTGATAAACGGCACAAATGCCTTGTTCTCCTGCGTATCAAACAGTGCAAAGCTGCCGCCGTATGCGCCCTCCATTCCATAGAGGTTCTGCGCATCATTAACCCCCACCAGAGAGCCAAATGCGATCTGCCCCATCATCATCAAACGGAAATTCACGGTTCCAGCGCACATTCCGATAAGGCTTCCCTCCTGCATTCCACTGGCAAAATCAGCCTCGATGCGTTCCTTCTCCTGATAGCCGTCGGCATCATACAGAGCCTTTGCCGCCTCAAGACAGCCCTTTAACTTCTCCTGATCGATGCCACTCGTCGTCCGCCAGGAGGCACTGTCCGCATTATAAAACTCATTCAATATCGTTTTCGGTCCGAAAAAGCCGAACACTTTTCCATTCCCGGATTTTATGGTATCGATATACGCCTTGAAATCCTGCATGCTGCCGCTGTGATCAAGCATGGATGAATCGCCCTCTGCCACCGTAAAGTAGAAACGCGTCGGCACCTGATAGATCTTGTTGTCACTGGTGTAGGCATCCATAATATTGGTAAAAAGCCCTTCACTTTCGTTCGCCTGCACCACATAATTGCTGATATCGCACAAAGCGCCTTTTTCCACATAGCTGTCTGCCGGAAGTCCGTCAAGCACAAGGACATCCGGACCTTTTCCCGCGAGCACTTCGGTATTTAAAAACTTGATCGCATCGTCCGCAGTCACACCGTCCGAACCTGACATGCCGATGATCTTCTTAACGAACACATCCGGATATTCCTTCTGATAAGCGGTGATCAGCTGCTGGAGCGCATTGCTGTCCTCGAGCGCATAGACACGGATCTGGTTTTCCGGAACCGTTGATATCGTTGCGTCATAGGTATAGCAGTAACAATGCGGCTGTCCATTCGAATCCGACGCGATCACAATGTAATTCTTGTCGTCAAAGCGATGGAATCCCTGTATCGCCACACTGCTGTCACTCAGACTCGTGAGTGAGTTGTCCATGAGCTGCTCGGTCGTGCTTCCGCCGATCTTGTGGTAAAACATTCCGTCATGATTCAGATAATAGAACTCCTGCTCGGTATCATCCGCCGCGAAAGCGATCGAGCTGCTGCCCACGCTGTAGGACGCATTCACATCTTTTAGATCTTTCTGTAGCTCTGTATCATTTTTCATGTTCTCCGATATCTTGCCGCTGTCTGCTTCCGCAAAAAGGATTCCGGAATCTGTGAGCATACCGAACCGGTTTCCAATCGGAAGAAGTCCCTCTACCTGATCGGTAATCTGCTGTGAAAATCGAGACATCTTGCCGCTCGCCGAATCAACCTCATAAAGCACGCCGTTCAAGTCCGTAGCAAGGAGTGTTCCATTTGCATAGACTGCAGAAGTGACGAAATTGCCGATCTCATCATCCGGACTGTCTCCCTCATAATCCGGTATCTGAAGCTGCACCTGGGAGACTTCCCCCTCCGCTGTCACCATCGATAAAATCACTTTCTTTTCGTTCGGATTTCCAAACACTGCTACGCTGCCGTCCTCTCCGTTTACCGCAGACACATAGCAATCCGTATCTTTTACCTCGACACTGTCCCATGTCTCGCCCTGATCCTTCGAGTGACCGAGGATCATCGCTGTTCCATCCTGCGGATATCCAAACAGCGTAAGTTCGCCGTCCTTGCTTTTTCCTGTAGAACTGATCATCGATATATTATCCGGCAGCGAGACCTCGTTCTCCACAAACCTTCCTTTCGCATTGCCGCTCTGTGTGCCGTTTTGCGTTTCGCTGATGACCTGTTGGCTGCTGCAACCGCTCATAAGTCCGGTTGCCAGCACACAGGCAGTCATAAACAGTGATAATTTCTTTCTTATTTTAAATTTCACGATTTCCATCTCCTTAAACATTTTTACTATGCCTCAAGTGTAACAGAAGTGTCTTTAATCTTTCTTTAAAGGTGTCTTTAATTTTTCAAGTAATTTTAAGATTTCTTAAAGACAAATCTGCTATACTGATTAACATAGGAAAGGGAAATCAAATGAAGATTTTATTGATAGAGGATGATAAAAATTTGTGTGAAATGCTGCGCTTTCAATTAGAGAGCGAGCATCACGAAGTGGAGGTCTGCATGGACGGGCGCGACGGACTCGATCTGTTCCTGCAGGATGCCTACGATCTGGTGCTGCTCGATCGGATGCTCCCGACCATGAACGGACTTCTGGTCTTGCAGAAAGCGCGCAAAGCCGGAATCTCTACACCGGTCATTATGATCACCGCACTCGGCGAACTCTACGACCGCGTCGAAGGACTCGACTGCGGTGCGGACGACTATCTGGTAAAGCCGTTTGCTTACGAAGAACTCTCCGCACGCATCCGCTCCATCGGCAGACGCAATCATGTCTATGATGACAGCGACCGTTTTTCCTATGCCGACATCTCCTACGACAGCCGCCTGCGCGAACTGTGTGGACCAAGCGGCAGTCTCCAGTTATCCGGACGTGAGGGACGGCTGCTTGAGATCTTCTTGCAAAATCCGCAGACCGTGCTAAAGCGGCTCGTGCTGCTCTCCCGCGTGTGGGGAAGTGATGCCCCGGTGGAGGAAAGCAACCTCGATACCTATATTCATTTTGTGCGCAAACGTCTTCAACAGGTCGGCAGCCACACAACCATCGAAACCGTGCGCGGCATCGGTTACCGCCTCACCAGATAAAAGGAGTTATCACTTTTCACATGTTTAAAAAATTACATCGACAATTAACCTTTTTCTGCTCCGTTATCACCGGAGCAATTCTGATCGCACTCAGCATCACCTGTCTGTTCCTCGCCGGCAAAGCGATCGAGCAGACCGGATATTCCGCTTTTCAGAAAGAACTCGTCTCCGTGACTGCCAGTCTGCAAAGTCAGGATTACATCTCCTACCAATGGCTCGGGCAGATGCAGCAACAGCACCATTTCACGATCTATCTCTACGACAAAGGCGAAGAACTTTACTACAACCGTCTGCAGGATGACAACTGGAATGCGCTTCGCGACCGTGTGATCGCCAAAGCCGGAGATGACTGTTTTACCATGCACGACGGACAGAATATTTATCACCGGGAATTTACCTACAAAGATAAAGAACAGGGAACCTACTACTCTTCGGTCGGTTATCTGATGAAAGACAGCGGACAGCTCAGCTTTGTGATCCTCTATGACACGCTGCACCAGAGCACGCAGATCAGGAGGCTTGCGATCGGTGTGTTGTGTGCTGATGTGGTGACACTTGCTCTGCTCATACTTTTTTCATGGCTTTTTACGGGGCGCATGGTCCGTCCTCTTGCGATTGCACAAAAAAAACAGCAGCAATTTGTTGCTGCCGCTTCACACGAACTTCGCTCACCGCTGACTGTCATGATGTCGGGGCTTGAGACGGTCGAAAAAGCTGACTCCGAACAGACCCGCAGGCATTTTCTCTCGCTGATCCGCGAAGAAGGACTTCGCATGCAGCACCTAATCTCCGACATGCTGTTGCTTGCCAACGCGGATGCCAACCGCATCGTCCTTCATGAAGAGTCCGTCTCCCCTGACGATCTGCTGCTCGGTGTCTATGAAAAATACGAATCTCTCGCCGCCTCAAAAGGGATCGGCTTACAGTTTCTCCTTCCGGATGCTGCCTGTCAAAACCGTACGATGGACGCGGAGCGTATCACGCAGGTTTTATCGATTCTGATGGACAACGCGTTATCCTACACACCGCATGGCGGCAGGATTCTTCTTTTGTTCCGGCAGAGTGATACCTCCACGAGTTTTATTGTCGCAGACGACGGTCCGTCGATCCCGGATGCCGAGAAGGAGCATATTTTTGAACGGTTCTACCGCGCGGAAAGCTCCCACACCGATCACGCCCACTTCGGACTCGGACTCTGCACGGCGCAGGAGATCATGCGCGCCCATCACGGCAGGATCACCGTTTCTGATCCGTCGGACTGCACTTTCCTTCCGGATACATTTGCCACAACGCAAGGCGTTGTATTTATTGCAACTTTATAAAGTCTGCTGCCCCATGCGTCCTTCTTCGCGCTTCATATGATGCACATAGACAATGAAAATTGCAACTCCCGTGAAGATCCACGACGCAACGTACACATTCATCAGCATATCGTAAGTCGGAACCAGCTTGAATACCGTCACAAGCCAGATCATGCGGAAAACAACTGTGCCGAGTATCGTGATAATGGACGGTTCCAACGACTTGCCCATTCCACGAAGCGCTGCACTCTCCACCTCGTACGTTGCTGTCAGTCCTTCGAGCGAGCATACATGGTGCATACGGATTAGTCCGTATAAAGCCACCGTCTCACTGACCGTATAGATGCTGACAAAGAAATCGTCCCAGATCATAAAGATCACACTCAAGACTTCGGTAAATGCAATTCCAAACAACATACAAAGCCAGAAGATTTTTTTGCACCGTTTCAGATTACCTGCACCATAATTCTGACTCGTAAATGTAACTGCTGCCTGCGCGAATGCAGACGCAATATCATACGTGAAATACTCAAAATTTAATGCAAGTGAAGAACCGGCGATTGCATCTTCCCCAAACGAATTGATTCCGCTTTGGATAAACACATTGGAGATGGCAAAAATTGCTCCCTGAACGCCTGCCGGAATACTGATCTGCAATACCTTCATGAGATCCTGCTTCTCGATATGCATTTTCTCAAACCGGAACTGAAACTCATCGCTTTTGCGATGCAGACACAGGATCACAAGACCTGCACTGATCACATTTGAGATCACGGTTGCAATCGCAACTCCTGCAACGCCAAGCTTAAAGCAGATAACCAGCACCAGATTCAGAATGACGTTGACAGTTCCGGAAACAATCAGATAATACATCGGTCTGCGTGTGTCTCCGTAACTTCTAAGAATTGCCGCCCCGAAATTGTACACCATCATAAACGGAATACAAATAAAATAAATGCGAATATAAAGAAGGGCCTGATCCATCACCGAATCCGGTGTTCCGGATACCGACAAAATCAACCTTGCCGTAACGAGTCCAAGCACCATCAGAATCAGTCCTAGTATTGCGCCGAAAGTCAGTATCGTATGCAACATTCCACTGATTTTTTCCCTCTTATCCTGTCCGATCAGATTCGCCAAAGCTGCATTCGGTCCGACCGAAAGTCCTACGATCAGATTCACAAAGATTCCAACCAAAGCCACGCAGCTTCCCACTGCTGCAAGCGCCTGCGAACCTGCGAATCGACCAACGACCGCCACATCCGCCGAATTAAAAAGCTGCTGCAAAATACTGCTCGCCGCAAGCGGTATCGAAAAAAGGATGAGCTTGCCAGCAAGCCCACCATTTAACATATCCATTTCTTTTGTTTTTCCTGCCTGTGCCATCTTCTGTCATTCCTTTTCAAACATTTTGCCCACAACATTCTAGCACCATTAAAATTTACAGGCAACGTTTTAACATAAATTTGTACAATCATTTATTTACTTTCAAAATGTAATATGCTAGTATTTAGTCAACACTTCTAACTGCGGAGGAAACTCTATGTTCAAAATTGTATACTCTAAGAAAGCAAAAAAATTTTTAGAAAAACAAAATCGATCGACTCAATTACGGATTCTATCCGCAATTGCAAAGCTTCCGCAGGATGGTGATATAAAGAAATTACAAGGGCAGAATGGATATCGGTTGCGTATCGGCAATTTTCGTGTATTATTTGATATCAATGGTGTTATTATAGATATTATTGATATTGGTAATCGTGGACAGATATATAAAGGAGTGTGATTATAGATGTCAAATGTAAAAGAAAGAATCATGGGCGCAGTAACTATTATGAGTGATCAGGAAGCCGAAAAAGTCTGGAATATGATTCAGGGTGTATACAAGCTCTATAATGCAGAAGAGGTTTCTCCAGAACCTGATGAAATTTCTGCTTTTCATGCCTATCAATCAGGTGATCCGGAATATCAACCATCTTATTCACAAGATGATCTTATAAAAGAACTTGGATTATAATCTCATTTTAAGCGAGTGCATAGGCACTCGCTTATTTCATCTACGGCATCACAACATGTGGCAGAATTCCGGTCAGATGCGCGATCGTCACTCCGTAATTTGTCATCGGAATCCGCTGTTCCTTCGCGCGGTCAATGCGTGACAACACATATTTCCGGTTGAACATACACGCTCCACACTGAATGATCAGATCATATCCTCTTAAATCTTCCGGAAAATCCGTTCCACTCACATGATCCACGGTAATCCCCTCTCCAAAACGTTTCTTTAACATGCGCGGAATCTTCACACGCCCGATATCCTCCTGAAGAGGTGCATGCGTGCAGCATTCCGCAATCAAAACATGCGATTGCTCTGTCAATGCATCAATCGTTTTTGCACCTTCTACATAATAAGGAAGATCTCCTTTATATGCTGCAAAAAGTACGGAAAAGGAAGTCAGCATACTTTCTTTCGGCTTATTCTCATACACATAGGAAAACACTTGGGAATCCGTGATGATCAGTTTCGGTGGCTGTACCAACTGCTTTAATGCCGCCACAAACTTATCTGTAGTAACACTCATGATCACACATTTCTTATCAAGGAGCTCTCTTGTTGTCTGCACCTGTGGCAGGATCAGTCTTCCTTTCGGTGCCTGGATGTCCTGCGGCATAACAAGCATGACAAGATCATCCTCTCCGACCAGATTTCCTGTGATCAGGCGCTCCCCGAAATTCTCCGGCACCTTTCGCGCTAAGGCTTCCTTAATCTGATCGATGCCTTCACGCTTTACCGCACTTACAATGAGCGGCTGTTCGTTTGTCTCTGTTGTAAGGAATTCCTGCAACACCTTTGCATCGCCAATATCCGCCTTGTTGATGATCAGAAGAACCGGGGTATTTTTCTCTTTAAAAAACTGATACCATTTCAGTTCCTGCGCGAAGTATTTTTTTAACAATTCCATATTGTTTAATTCCGATTTATTCTCTTCGCGGGTTGCTGTCATATCAGAAACAGACAAATCCA
>ERZ773264.2931-NODE-2931-length-14983-cov-4.782355_pt1 | contig 14983 bp, 12 predicted proteins | sample MGYA00511910_ERZ773264 | MGnify/ENA primary metagenome ERZ773264 (study PRJEB29015, sample SAMEA2737739) | human gut metagenome | biome: human gut; feature: human-associated habitat; material: faeces | place: China | collected 2012 ... | reverse complement strand
TGGTCAGCCTTACCACGAATAAGATAATCAAGAAAATTAAGAGAGGGGAATATGAAAAACTGCAATAATCCACACTGTTTGCACTTTGCAGTATTTGCAGTTTGCAGTTCAGAGGGCATTGGTAATCTGCAAAACTGCAACAACTGCAAACTGCACGAACTGCATTTATAAAAAGGAGGAACTATGATTGAATACCGATTTACGCTCCAAAAATACAAGCGAGGTTCTAAGCTGACCTGTCCTAAATGTGGTAGGAAGCAATGTTTCGTCAAGTATATTGATACGGAAGGACAAATTGCGTTTCCTGATTATGTGGGCAGGTGTGACCATGAACATTCGTGCCAATACCATTACAAGCCATCGGACTATTTCAAAGATAATCCCATTGCATTGGAAGAACGGAAGCCGTGGAGGTCGCAGACTACGGCCGTACAGCCAAAGCCGATAGACTACATTGATCGTAACATTATGTACCGCTCGCTTGCCAACTACGAACTGAATCCGTTATTCATCTTTCTGTCTGGAGTATTCGGTGAAAAGGAAACATCCCGGCTGTTCCAATTATACTGTGTCGGGACATCCAAGAAATGGAAAGGCTCCACGGTATTTTGGCAGATTGACCGACAAAGAAGAGTACGAGCAGGAAAGATTATGCTGTATAATCCGGAAACAGGGCATCGGGTGAAAGAACCGAGAAGCTATGTGAGTTGGGTGCATACGGAGTTGGGATTAAAACACTTCAATATGAAGCAATGTCTGTTCGGTGAACATCTGTTGGCTGATTATCCGACAAGAGCAGTTGCCATTGTGGAGAGTGAGAAATCCGCTTTAGTAGCCAGCCACTTCATGCCTGATTTTGTATGGTTGGCAACAGGAGGAATACACGGCTGTTTCAAGGCTGACACCGTTGGCGTATTAAAGAACCGTGCCGTAATTCTTTGTCCTGATTTGGGAGCGAAAATGGTTTGGCAGGAGAAAGTGCAGTTGCTTTCTTCCGTTTGCTCCAAGGTGGTTTTCAGTGAAAAACTGGAGCAGTGCGCTACAGACGAACAAAGGGAAAAAGGATTAGATATAGCTGACTTTCTGCTGATGGCGGACACTCCCATGATGACGCTTCAAAAAATGATAAAGCGATGTCCGAGTTTGCAAACGCTCATTGACCAATTTCAGTTAGAGTTAGTTGAACAATAAATAGAAATGAAAATGAAGAAAGACATTTATTATTGCATAGTGCTTTCCGACAGCCAGCTTGATTTTCTGGCAGGAAGCAAGTACGGCATCGACCGCATGAAGGTATTGAAATGCCTCATTGACGCTGTGGTCATTAAGGAAACGAAGTACGAAAAGAAAGGCTTTGCCGTTACATTGCATATCGGGCAAGCCGCCCTTTCGGAAGTTGAATTGGCTACCCGTTTAGGCTATGACAAGAAGACTGTTTCGAGGTTACTTGACAAAATGGCCGAGTTGGGGATTGTCACATCCGAACAGACCAACCGCACAAGCATACACACCGTGCATTGTGTGTCGGCATGGTATACGGACAATCAAAAGATACTCAATCCGTATTACGTGAGCGTGAAAGAGCGGCACCATTGTGTCGGAGAGATTGACGACAATGGTATAGATAAAGATGGTATCTCTGCCAATACGCCAAATGATGGAATTGGAAAGTCGGATACCTCCGCCTGTTGTAACAGTGAACAGCCGTCTCTATCCCTTATTTTGGGCAATAATGTTCATGACGGAAACGGAGCGTAAAACCTAATGAAACCGAGACCGTTGCAAAATGCCGTGTATTGGCTTTCAAAAGATGGCTTTTTACAATGCGAAACACGGCCTTTCACGCTGCATTTTGTGACCTTTTGGAAAAGCGTTGGTTTATGGCGGAATTGGGGCTTGTTCTTATGAAGCGGTTGAAAGCACTTTTTTGAGGAATGAATGTAGCGGAGTACGTTTGTTTTAGACGTTTATAAAGACTTCGGACAAACTGCCCGCTCTGTGAGTCATGATATATCCAAAGTTCGTGTCAGGACTGTTACAAGAATTGCCTATGTCGCACAAAAACGCTCCGCGCTTCCATGCCACATAAGCCGTTACAGCCGCTCGCAAGCTCGCACCGGGTTGACCAGTTTTATTTTATAGTATCACCTTTAATTTATTAGATATGACAATAACGGAAGAGAACAAGGATGAAAAGAAAGAGGCTATAAAGCGCATAAAGCGGCTGGAAGCCAGAGTTACCGAAAAGGAATACGCAAAAGCCGTGGAACTTGCCGAGACCAGCGGCTTGACTTTGAGTGACTACATCCGTAAATGCGCTTTGGGACAGCATCCGAGACGGCGGCTTACCGAAAAGGAGGTGGAAGCCCTTTGTAGTCTTTCCGATGCACGGGGCGACCTCATGCGCATAGCTGCCGCCGTCAAATCTATACAGGGCAGCAAACGGGCGCAATATTTTGCAGACCCCCGTTTCGTGGAGCGGTGGATGCGTGCCGCCGTTCCCCTTATAGTCCGTTGGAATGAGATACAGGAATACATTACCCAATAAATACCCAGCCAAATGATAGCAAAAGCGGCCACCATCAGTCACGGCGGAAATGCCGTCCGCTATTCGGTCAACAAGGACAAGGCTGAGATAGTGAAAGTGAACTTCTTGCCCGATGACATTTCGGCGGAAGCCATGTACCAGCGCATGGTACTTAAACAAAAAGAGTTTGCCAGTACAATCAACAAAGGCAGACTGCTCAAACGTAACGTGATAAGGATGGAAATATCCCCAACTAAAGAAGAATCCGCAGGCTGGACGTTGGACGATTGGGTAAGGTTGGCAAACGAGTACATCCAAGTTTTCGATTCCATCGACTTGTCGAAAAAGACGAAACGTGCCAGTGCGAAATCCACCAACGTGAAGAACAGTCAGTATGTAGTCGCACTCCACCATGATGCGAAAAGTGGCATACTTCATCTGCATATAGATGTGAACCGTGTGGACATGAACGGCACGGTTAATGACGACCACCTGATAGCGGAACGGGCAATGTCGGCTGCGTACATTATCAATGAACGGCGGGGATGGGTACAGCCGGAGGATATTTACGAAAAACGTAGACAGGAGATAGCCGACATTTGCATGGACGTACTCCGCTCTCTACCAAAGTTCAGTTGGGCAGGCTATGCAGCCGGATTGAAAGAATATGGCTACGGTATATACATACAAGAGGATGACAAAGGGAATGTACGAGGCTATTCTGTTCTGTTGGGCAACTCCAGTTATAAATCCTCTATTCTTGGCAAAGGCCGATACCTCATGCCCTCAAAGATAGAAGCGACATGGGCAAGGCTTCATGGAGAGCAAAAATCTTCGGCAATTCTAAGTACCGAACAGAAAATACGGACATCTACCGTATCGGCTGAAATGCCACAGGTCAACCGTTCAGCTCCAGTTATCAGACACTACGACATTTCCACGGACGAATATCACCATTACCATGTAGCCATACCGGAGGACGCGGACAAAATCATCCGCAAGGAGTGTTCCGTGCCGGATGATAATCCATTTGTGACCATAGAAAATGTGCAAAAAACCGCCCTGCTTCTTTTTGCCGAGTACCTTGATGGTGCAACGAGCATGGCGGTATCAGGTGGCGGCGGTGGAGGTCCCGATATGAGCGGTTGGAGAAAAGACAAAAATGAGGACGAACACGAATGGGCAAGGCGTTGCGCTCAAATGGCCAAACGTCTTTGCAAGCGCAGGAGAGGTTTGCACAGGTAATTGTTTCACTCAAAATCAAATAAAGTATGGGAATAGGAAAAGGTAAATCTGACAAGATAGACATTGACGGCCTTATAGGAGGTATCGACAATGAGGGTAAGATATTGCAGGTAGAACGCAGACTTACTGAAAATATAGCGGAACTGAAACAGACAACCGCCGCACTCAATGCTGCTATTGACCGTATGGAAAGCATTGTTTCAAAATTCAACCCCTCTGTTCAAGAAATGCAGGCGAAGGAAATCAGTGCACAAGTGCATCCCCAAACCCTAAAATCCTTGAACAACATTTGTACGAATTTTGTTGTAGAAGTTGGTCGCCAACTTATGGCTCATCGTGACAAACAGCTTGAATTGCAAAAGGAACATGAAAAGCGGATTGTTCGTATGCTTGAAAAGAGTAGAGGAATATGGCTTTCGGACAAATGGGTGAAAATCCTGTTTGTCTGCTTTCTTTTGTACAATGCACTTGTCATACTCTATGTGCATATTACGACATAAAAATCCAATAATCCATTTCGATAAATGATAATTTAGCGATGCCTGACCATTCATCAGGAGAGGCAAGAACTCATCGCGCTGCTTAGTCAATTCTGCAATTTCTATAGTATTTTCTTTTATTTTATCAAAAATAGGCTTAACCTTTTCGCAAAAGCATGACATTACATTTTTTTGTGCAATACATAAAGTAGAGTTTTCAATATCAGATGTAATTATAGACTTAAAAACAGATCCGCTTCCTTTTGTTTTCAAGTATTCAATAAGTTGATGGGTAAGAAAATACAGGTATTCATATTCTCCGCTCATTGATTGTAAAGCATAGCATGATTGATTCATGGCCATTGGTGTACCTACTATTACAAGTTTTCCAATAGAGCCACGAGCAGTTATAATAATAACACCTTCTTCAAATAAGGAAGATGCACAGTGTTGTAACCCCTCTTTTGTAATATGGTCTGCGGTTGCTATCTGGAAAATATTGCCATTGCAATCAGTTGGACCAAAAAAGGGTATATAACCATTCTCCCAATATTTACTTATAGCTTTGCTTGGTGTTCCACCACTTAAGATATTTGCGATTTTACAAATATTTGAAGCAAACCATCCTTGCGGTATATCACGCTTCAGTTTCTCATTCCAAACCATTTTGCCGCCACTTGACTTATAAGGCCGTCCGTTCTCATCTGGAAAGTCGAACTGCACGAACCAATAGTCGTAAAGCTGCTTCGCCATCTTCTCTAAATTATCATTTATCGTATTCGTTTGCAGCTATTTCTATATTATATAGGCATAAACCTAAAAATATAGAAATGAAAAGAGCAGTTATACACACCGTAGTGGATGGAATGGCACCCGTTTTATCCAAAGAGCAGCTTAATTTGCTGGAATCCGTACTCACGCAAACGTTAGATGGTTACGAAGTTACACCTTCTGTCAGTGAAGAAGAGCAACAAGCAAAAGCCAATGCAGAACTATTTCAGGCGTATCTCTCGGCAAAGAAGATAGAGGGTTGCTCAGAAAAGACAATCAGCTACTACCAATCTACCATTGGCACACTCTTTGCGGAAGTTCGCAAGCCCGTGTGCGATGTTACGACCAACGACATTCGCAATTATTTATCCGACTATCAAGAACAACGGAAAGTCAGCCGGGTAACAATCGACAATATGCGGCGCATTTTCTCATCTTTTTTTGCATGGCTCGAAGATGAAGATTTTATTGTGAAAAGTCCAGTGCGCCGTATTCATCGGGTACGCACGGAAAGCCTTGTGAAAGAAGTACTGACTGATGAGAACATGGAGGTGCTGCGTGATAGTTGCCAAGAAATCCGCGACATCGCCATGATTGATTTGCTTGCCAGCACGGGTATGCGTGTAGGCGAATTGGTCAACCTCAATCGCGAAGACATTGATTTCCATGAACGGCAATGTGTAGTGTTCGGCAAGGGGAACAAGGAGCGTGAGGTATATTTCAACGCTCGTACCAAAATCCACTTACAGAACTACTTAAATAGTCGCACGGATGATAATCCAGCGTTGTTCGTATCGCTTTCAAATCCTCATTCTCGGCTTTCGATTAGTGGCGTGGAAGTGCGCTTGCGGACGCTTGGACGCAAAGTGAATATCGCCAAAGTACATCCTCACAAGTTCCGGCGCACATTGGCAACTATGGCCATTGACAAAGGGATGCCCATAGAGCAAGTACAACGATTGCTCGGTCACGTCAAGATTGATACGACTTTGCACTATGCAATGGTCAATCAGAATAATGTGAAAATGGCTCACAGGAAGTATATCGGATAAAACTGCTGCCCGTACAGCCCTTTTTATGTTTGCTTTGCCATTTAATCAGTTTTAAGCATAAGATTCTCATAGATTATGAGTAGTTTTGCAAATAAAAAGCAGATATAAATGATAATAGCTGACATAATAAAGACTTTTATCTCTGGCGATTGGGGCAGTGAGGTACCAACAGAAGAGACCCCTAATGCAGTTTACTGTGTTAGAGGAGCTGATATTGTGCCTATTTCTAATAACGATTTTTCCAACATTCCGTTACGTTATATCTCAGATAAAAGTATGGAAAGCAGGTTGTTGCAATATGGTGATATTGTCGTGGAGAAATCAGGTGGAAGTCCTACACAGTCCACAGGTAGGGTTATTTTCATCTCGGAGGAACTTATAAAAGCTAAGGGCCAAGTGGTTTGCTCCAATTTTTGTATGGCTTTCCGAGTCAAAGACGGCTGGAATCCATATTTTGTTTACCAATACTGGCAAAACATTTACAATACTGGGGTATTCTTCAATTTTGAAGGGAAAACTTCTGGAATCAAAAATTTACAAATAGATAATGCTCTATCTGCAATTCAAATAGAACATTATCCAATATCTCATCAAAATCAGATTTCTAAGATTTTGAGTTCACTTGAGGACAAAATCTGTATCAATCGTCAGATAAATGATAATTTAGAGAAGATGGCGAAGCAGCTCTACGACTATTGGTTTGTGCAGTTTGATTTTCCTGATAAGAACGGACAGCCTTATAAATCAAGTGGTGGTGAAATGGTTTGGAATGACGATTTACATATGGATATTCCTGTAAATTGGAACACCTGTTTATTAAGTGATTATGTTGGAGGCAACAATACAGGAGATTGGGGATATGATGAACCCGCAGAAGGTAGAAAGCAAAAAGTCAGATGCGTTCGTGGTGCAGATATTGTAAAATTGAATGACTTGCCAATTCGATATATAAAGAATAGCAATACATCAAAGTTGTTGTCTGCATGGGACATTGTCATAGAAGTTTCGGGTGGAAGCCCAACACAAGCTACAGGACGAAGTGCATTTATAACTCCTGGAGTATTGAAAAGAAATGGTGGAAGATTGACTTGTTCAAACTTTTGTCATGCTTTCTCAATGAAGAACTACATGGATTCTGCGTATTTCTACTTTATGTGGCGCAAATTCTATAACAATAATAATATGTTTAATTATGAAGGTAAAACATCTGGAATAAAAAATTTTATGACGGAAACATTCTTAGCCAACAAGTGGTTGAATGTTCCAAAAGATCTGATAATTCTATTCTTTGGACGTATTGAAATACTGTATAAGCAAATAGATAACAATATTGAAGAAATCAATGTTCTTACTAAGCAGCGCGATGAGCTTCTGCCACTTCTGATGAACGGCCAGGTATCGGTAAATTATCATTTATCTGACGATTGAGTTCTATTTTGCGGTCGATATTGGATAACAAATTTCCAATAGCTTTTTGCACTTCCAATGATGGAAGTAGAATGGGAATCTGAAATATCGTTTCGTTAGAAAGGGTGTATCTTTGTCCGCTTCCAGAAGCATTGTTCTCAAAATACTTTTGGATATAACGTGTGTGCATAAAAGCATTCAAATATTTCCCATCTAAAATATCTTCATTGGGTATAATCAAGGCACAGTGGTAGCCAAGTAGTACATCGTCAAAGTCGTCAGCGATATAAGCTGGAATGCCAATGTCATCTCTTGTTTCGCTATCTTTCGTTATAGCAACCTGCCCTTTATGAATAGAGTATTTTGCAATTTCTGTTTCTTTCGCAGATGCAATCATAAAGCCTTCTGATAGCTTCTTCGTGATTGCCCAGTTCCGATATACGTCAACAAAATTGCATAACCTTACAGGAGTTTCACCATCAACGGTTTTCTTATCTACTCCGCTAATTTCAATCTTAGCTATATCTCCAAGTTTATATTTTTTCAGTTCCATATAGTCCTATTCTAAAAAGGTAAATCATCGAGATCAATATTGGTTGATACACATCTCGTTTGTACAGGATATTTAGTTCGATAGTAATTCAACAAGAATAATCCGATTGTAGATACAGCATTGACTACAAAGTAAGCGCATAAAGAGTCGTTTATAATAAAATCATCTTTCGTTTTTCCATGCATTTCTGTTTTTGTGCTACGTAAATCCTCTATTGCTGTGCTACAACTAATTAAAGAACTGGCAATAGTTCTAATCTCTTTAGGACACGATTGGTCATTATTAATATTAAATGCTTTGCAAATATTCTTTATCAAAGTAGACAATGTGTCCCTACTATTATATTGTATGGATACTCTTTTATCCTTCAAAATGACTTTAATAATACTTTCTAATGCGGAGTTCGCCAAACCGACTGCAAGGCCAGGGTCTTTTTCAACATTACAGTATGCTTTCTCAAATGTTTGAGCTGCTGTTTCAAAGGATGATTTTAATTCATTTTTGAATGTTGGAATTGATGGTATAAAATCCGGTGTATCAAGTCCTAAATCTATTGCTATCTTTAACAATGTTTCCCCGTCTATCTGATGAAGAGTTTTCTTCAAATCAATTTTTTTGTGTTCATTGTCTTTATATTGAATATAAAAATTTGCATTGCCAAAGTCATCATAAAATTCTTGCCATTTGCAGACATAGGCTTCTACATCATCATATGACTTAAATAATTCATACAGTCTATCATTGATGTCTTGTATGATATTCATTTGATATCTTGGCGATATTTGGTTATTCATTTCACAATAATTTCTTTAATTCTTCACTATCAGGCAAAGCTTTACGTAACTTTTCAGGCATATCTGCCGATGTCGTGTAGGTAGCCACACCCATTGGTTTATTGTAATCTTGGATAACATATTCTACATATTCCTTATCTGCTTCTTTGCACAGCACTATCCCTATGGTTGGGTTTTCATGTGTCTTTTTCACGTGGTCGTCCAAAATACGTAGATACGCCATAAGTTGCCCAAGGTAGCCGGGCTTAAAAGAGCCAGCCTTTAGTTCTATACATACCATCGCATTCAATTCGCGATTGAAGAAAAGCAAATCGGGGAAATGTTCTACACCATAAACTTCAAGATGATATTGATTGCCTATGAATGCAAAATCACGTCCAAATGTCATAATGAATCGCTTGATATTTTGAACGATCTGCTGTTCTACCACTCGCTCATCTATGTCTTCACTGTCACGTTCTCCGATTTCTTCCACATTGATAAAATCGAGTGCGTACTCATCTTTGAACATCATTACAGCCTTGCGAGCCTCCTTTGCATCAAGCATTGTCTTTGAAAAGTTATTGGGAAGTTGTTGTTGGCTGGCAAAAGCGTTATTGTCAATGAGCTTTACAAGGGCTTCTACGGATAGGTGTTCTTGCGCACACCTTCGAATGTAATAGTATCGCTCTTGCAGTTCCTTTACCTTGCTTATAATTCTTGAATGATGCGTAAACGGAACGGCCAAGAACTCCATCGCCGGGAAGTCTGCGGTATTGGGAATAGCCATCGCATGGTATATGTCTATCTGCCCTGTTTCGGTAATCGTAATTACCGATTGTGGCGTTTCGTCTAATTCGGTAATCGCAATTACCGAATTATTGGATTTGTGCAAACTATTATCCAGCATATCCCAAGCTTCATAGAACAGCCTCATTTTTTTAAGGCTTTCCGCCGAAAAACCACGTAACCCCGGAAGTATCTTTCTGAGATGATTGCTTATGCTTGCGAGCGCACCAGTTCCCCATTTCCCTTTTCGTGAGTTTTGCGACACATACTTGCCCACGCTGTAATATACGGCCAACTGTATGCGGTTTTCACCTTTCAAGGCTTCATATTGCCCTTGCAGTATGGCAGTCTTAATGGTTTCTGCCGCCTCTGTATAGATTGCTGGTATGTTGTTAGTCTGTTGTATCATGTTGCTCTGGGTTATTTGTGTTATTGAACTGCAGGCTGTCAAGTTGTCTCATTATCTCTGCCTCCAATCGGCGGCTTTCAGCAAATTGTTCAGCGAGTGTCCGTTTATGCTCTTCCATTCGGGCGTTAAATTCCTCCTCTGTTATATCCACATAGTCAATTTTGATGTCGAAATACTGTCCGGCTGAAAGGCTGTAACCTTTCTCCTTGATTTCATCGTAGGTCACGGCTACCGAGAAATCTTCTACCGCTTCCTTGTTTTGGAAAGTGGAAACTATTTTTTCGATTTCATCATCACGCAAGCGCACTTTCTTCAGTCCATTAGCATCCTTGTATTCTTCGCCAAGTTTACTTGCGTCAATCAAAATTACTTTCTCTGCAGTCTGTGACTTGTCAAAGAAAAGTACGCTAACATTTGTACCTGTATTCGCAAACACATTGCTCGGCATTGAGACACACCCGAATACTATCTTATCATCAACAATCTTTTTAAGAATAACTTTTTCTATGCCACTCTTGGCTGTAATAAATCCTGTAGGAATTACGATGGCTCCCTTACCTGTTCTCTTCAACGAGTTAATAACATGCTGTATAAAGCATGTGTAAATGGCCATTGATTCTTTCTTTTTGGCTGGTACTTTAGGAACGCCAGCCCAAAAACGTGCCGGCATGGCAGCTATCTTCTCGCGGGTGTCGGAGAAGTCCATTTTGAAAGGGGGATTGCTGACTACAAAATCAAATTGCCGTAACTCTTTGCCATCATCGCTTTTGTGATATGGATTCACAAGCGTATCGCCTTGAATAGCATTGTCAAGCGAAGAAACCAGACCATTAAGAAGAAGATTTAACTTTAACATCTTGTTGCTTCGCTGGGAAATATCTTGTGAGAATATTGAGCAGCGGTCTTCTCCGATTTGGTGACTGAGAGCCATAAGTAAAGTGCCTGTACCTGCGGATGGATCATAACATTCCATACTATGTAGGTCTGCATTATCCCCTACAAGCAACCGTGCCATAATTGTGGCGATAGCATGAGGCGTATAGTATTCAGCATATTTACCGCCTCCTGCTGTATTGTAGTCTTTGATAAGGTATTCAAAGACACTAGCGAAGAAGTCGTAGTTTTGTGCAAATGCCTCTTCAAATGAGAAGTTTACGAGCTTATCTACCAACGCTCTTGCAAAAGGTGCTCGTTGTGCGCTATCGGTGACAAATTGCGTCAAAGGTTCAAAGAGTGGTATTTTGGTATTTGCTGTTGTCTGCGTGGAAAATATGTCTGCGTTTTTTTCGGCTATGTCCGTCATCGTGGAATCGAAAATCATATCAAAGTCACCCTTTCCTTGTTGGTTCCACAAATTGGCTATAAGGTGATACGGTTCAAGCATTGGAACATCTGGCGATATGGCACTTTGTAAAAGCATTCGCTCCGTATCAGATAATTCCTCATAAGCCTGTTCCCATTTCACATTGCCATTCAATTTCTTGGCTATGTCACTCTTGGCATTTTTGACTTCATAGCCAAATTTGTCATTCAAAAACTTATATAAAAATACTTGTGTGATAATCTTATACTCGTTGCCATCATTTCCCATACCGTATGCTTGGCAAGTAGCTTTCAGTCCATCTATAAGTTGTAAGGTTTTCTCCTTAATTTCTGACATAATCTATTTTGCTGTTATGCCACTCCATATGTGGCGTTATATTGATTGATATATTGTTGAGATATTCTTGATTGGATAAATTTGTAATCTTCCATTTCTGGTTTTATCTGTGGAAAATGATACAAACACCCATTGATGAGCGCCATGACCGTACGGTTAAAATAGGCATCTTTTTTCAAAATGTCATTACGGTCATAGACTTTTGCGTCTATTTCCTCTTTTATGATGTTGAGTATGGCTACAATCTCGTCGTCAAGAAAAGAGAACATAGGCTTCTGCCCTTTTTCTTCACGCAGCTTGTTGACCTCGCGTATTCGTTTGTGAACGCGGGCAAATTTCTCATCTCCTTTGTATTTTCTCAGAAGTACATTATTCCGTCTTTGGATGTCTTGTAACCGTTTGATGATGTCATCCAAAGCCTTGGTCTCTTCGTTGAATTTAGCAATAGTGTCAATCACAAACCCATGTTCCTTGAATCTCTCCATGAACGCATCGCGTAACGATATGTATTCTGGGTCATCTTGGTCTATGTTCTGTGTAAAGGATGTTATGGTACGATGCCACTTTTCTTTCAATTCAATTCCTCCACCAATCAGGCGCATTTCTTCTTGTCCAATCTTCGAAAAATTGAACTCTATATCCATCATGGCCTCATTGATGAGTGCCTTAGTTTCTTCACTGGTGCTAAACACCTCCTTTTGATTTATAATATCAATACGATGTTGAACTTCTGAAAGTAGCTGTGGCAGTTTGGTTATCTCCAGCTTAGAGAACTGCTCCTTCATGTCATCATCACCGAAAGTACGCACAAGGTTTGCCATATTCTTTGCCGAAATCAAAGCCTGTTTTAACTCAAGTAGCACACTTTTGTCTTCTTCGGTTGATATTTCAGAGGAAAAAACTTCAGCGTTATTATATGAGTAATTAAAGAGCGTTTGGCGGACTCCTTTCATTTGTTTGATGATTTCTTCTTTATCTTCAATCACCTGTGTGAATGTGTCTGTTGCATTTCCCTCACCAGTTTCATCCACATCATTAAAGCGATTTAGCTCTTGCAAATAAGCTTCGTTGGTTTCTTCAAAGTTACGCTTTATATCGGCAAAATCTATCACAAAGCCGTAACGCATATCCTTGTATGGCCTATTCACCCGGGTTATTGCCTGCAAAAGATTATGGTCTTTTAGCTTTCGTCCGAAATATAAGCGTTTCAACCGTGGTGCATCAAACCCGGTAAGTAGCATATTGAAAACAATCAATATGTCTATGGTCATATTCTTTTTAAAATCCTTGATTATCTGCTTGCGTGTTTCCTTATCATCTGTATCATAAAGAATGATACCTGCTTTGAGGGGCCGATATTTAGACTTATAATCCACGGCTGGTTCACCTACCACAAATGAGCCGTCAGCCAATTTTATTTTAATAGGCTTTGGTTGAAGCTTTTCCCATTCTTCTTGGAATACTTCATAAAGCCTACGTGCTTGTTCACTAGTTTCGCATATTACCATACCTCCCAAAGTATCATCACCTTGTATTTTTCGGAACTCTTTCAAGTCATTGATAATATAGTGAGCCAATCCTCCTACATAGTTTGGATGCTCAATAATCTCAGACTTCTTGATGTCTTTCTTTTGTACTAAAGTGTCAAGTTTATCGTAAACTTCTGACAATCGTTCCTTATATGAAGTTTCAATATCCTCTCGGATGATTTTCAACGTATATCCGTCTGCAATTGATTTATCATAGTAATAGGTATGAAGGTACTCTCCAAACACTTTGCAGGACGCTCGTTCTTCTTTTAGTAGAGGGGTTCCAGTAAGGGCTATTTTCACTGCTTCGGGATCTGCCTCAAAGAGGTTTGCAAGAAAACATCCCCCAGGTTTATATCCCCGGTGTGCTTCGTCAAGGATGAATATACGCTGAAGGTTGGTTGCATAGTTATTGATGCGAACTTTCTCCTTGTCTTCAGCAAAGCGTTGGATATTTACCACAGTTATTTCAGCTTGACCGCTTACTCCTTGTTGTGCCTGATTGTTTCGGAACTGCTCCATCAATTCTGCCCTTGAATTAGCTGTACTAACAACAAGCCCTCTTGCCTCAAATTCCTGCGTAGCCTGTTCCAAAAGGTCAAGCCTGTCTACAATGAAATAGAATTTAGCAACCTTATTTTGCTTGGCATAGAAATCATTGAGTATATAAGTCAAGTAGTACGACAAAGCTGTTTTACCACTACCTTGCGTATGCCATACAACCCCCGACTTGACACCTTCAGCGAGTTTCTTCTGGATGGCCAATGAAGCAAATAGTTGCTGGTATCGCATAATGTGCTTTTGGTCGGTAGATTCTATTTTTCCATCTACTTCTCGTTCCATTTTCACATATGCAATGCCATATTTAATGATATAGAGCAACCGCTCTGGCGAACACATGGATGTTAGAATTCTATTTGTAGGAGTATTGATGTCAAGATTTGTCTGATACTCAGGGCTGGTATGAATCACTTGGCAGTTATAGTCAGACAGAATACTCTTTTCTACAGTTTTGTTTATATCTTTATATGGATAGTCTCGGTGATATGGTGCAACTTTCATACTACCCGGATTCTCTTCCCTAAAACAATTAAATGGTGAAAACAATCTCGCACCTGTGCAATAAAAAGCCCCTTGTATAGGAACAATGCCTCCAAGGGCGTCATACTCCATATTGTTGCTGAAAATCATCAACTGGGTAGCGTTGATAAAACGGCGGAACTTTTTGTTCGGGAAACGCTCCCGATTCATTCTTGCGCTTTCTGCAACCATGCCTCCATGGTTGTTTGGCTTTTTCACTTCGACGAAACACAAGGGCAAACCATTAACAAACAAGGTTATATCAGGACGGAATTCGTCTTGTCCATTCCTGCAAGTAAACTCCGCCGTAAAATGGAAATCGTTATTCTCAATATGGTCAAAGTCAATCAATCTTATAGGTGATACAGATTTAAGCCGATTATAAAAACTGCGACCTAAATCATCGTCATTAAGTTCTTTACGGATTTCTTTAAGTACTTGAAGAAATTCTCCTTCATGCCCAGGGTTTAAAGTTTTGAATTTATTCTCAAATACTCGAAGAAGTATGTTGGTATCTCCATCATAGACACTGCCATTCATGTCTTCATGAAGTTTTCCAATATATGAATACCCCAATCGGGTAAGATGTACCATTGCTGGCATCTGTACTCGTGTCGCTTCTGAAAATTGCTTCATAATATGGCTTTGTGTATTATGCGAATCAGCAGTTGGCTTTCTGATTCAAAAATTAAAAATTAACAAATGTAAG
>ERZ773264.2922-NODE-2922-length-15017-cov-2.886379_pt1 | contig 15017 bp, 13 predicted proteins | sample MGYA00511910_ERZ773264 | MGnify/ENA primary metagenome ERZ773264 (study PRJEB29015, sample SAMEA2737739) | human gut metagenome | biome: human gut; feature: human-associated habitat; material: faeces | place: China | collected 2012 ... | reverse complement strand
TTCTCAGGCTTTGCACTTGAAGTGATAATTCGCCTTTCATAAAAAACTGACTCCCATTTTTTTAGATAAGTCCTAAAAAATGGGAGTCAGTTCAAATTCTCTGTGGTCTTTTATGACTAAATAGAGGGACCTTATTAGCGGAACGGGCTTGTTTAAAATCTTCTCAGCTTGCTCAGCTCCTCTCCTTGGCAGCTGTAAACATCCGCCGGTGAGCCCTCGTTTCTGCAAGCGTCTATGATGCGTGCCCGGTCTGCATCAGATATATCCGACATATCAGGAGCAGGACCTGTCCGCCTCAGTTTGTTCAGCTCCTTTCTTTGGCAGCTGCTGTAATCATCCGCCAGAGATCCCCGATATCTGCAGATATCTATGATGCCTGCCCGGTCTGCATCAGATATATCATCCATATAAGAAGCGGAGTCTGTCCCTCTCAGCATGCTCAGCTTCTCCCTTTGGCAGAAGTAAACATCCGCCGGTGAGCCCCAGCCTTTGCAGGCGTCTATGATGCCAGCCCGGTCAACTGCAGATATATCCGACATATCAGGGGGAGCGGCGCCTATCCGCTTTAGCTTGCTCAGCTCCTCCTTCTGGCATCTGTAAACATTCGCCGGTGAGCCTTGGTCTTTGCAGGCTTCTATGATGCCAGTCCGGTCAGAATCGGAGATACCACTAAAATCTGGGGTATCCACTCTCTCTGAAGGGGTCTGCTCCAGATTATTGGTCGTGTAAGACTTTGAAACCCCAAGAGCAATCACCCCGATAATGAGAATAAGAATAAGAAAAAGGATAGAGTAGAACCCGTTCAAAAGCTGTGTCCCTATCCCGCCAGAGGAAGAGGATTCTGCCTTCTCTTTCTGAGTCGAAACCGATTTGCCGCTGCCCGTCTGACGGGCGGAAGCTGCTGTCACGCGAGAGGCCAACGTTGGCGCCGCGGTCTTTTCTCCTTTCCCGGCAAAAATCATCTGTCCTGACAGAGCGGATAAAGAATCCGGTGATGAAAAATCCGAGGTCAGATCCCACAGGCCCTTAAGGCCGCGCGCCTGAGGGTTCAAACATACTTCTCCCGTTACTGGAATAAAGTTATCCGCATTTGAGTTATCTAAGATTTCGCAGAGCTTCCGCAGATCTTCCTCAGCCGCCTTTGTTCGCTCTGAGTCAAAAGCGAGCGGCCTCAGGATTTTTTCAGTAATGCCTTTCGATGCCTGGAAACACTGATACTCGTTGCTGAGCTTAACGGCCAGTTGTCTAATATGAACAAAGAGGGATCGGGTCGGCTCATACGACTCTCCTTTGAGGAGATGGAATCGATCTAGGATCCCGATTACCGTTACCCATTTCTGCACGAGTTCCTGAAGCTGCTGGAGCAGCATCACGGAACCGCTGGTCATCTCCATTTCTTTGCAGCCTTGCGGTATTTCGCTGATCAGCCTGTCCGCTGTTTCCTTTTCCTTATTGATAAAAACCTGAGCCGCGATTTCGTAGCTATTCATCAGGTCTTCCAGAAGCGCAGGAATCACGCTGCCAGAAGACTTCGCACGTTCTGATTCTGCAAGGGACAGCTCCTTGCTCAGAACATCAATGACCTCTGCCGTTCTGAGACTGTCAAACGCTGTCGTTATGTTTTTCAAGTATTCGCGCCGGATGTCCTGCAGAATGTCAGACATCCGAGCCGTATCCTTCACCGAAGGAAAGCGGGCGGCTGTTCGGGATTGATTGATCTGTGCTTCTATCTGCTCAATCGTCTGCTGATCAAAACTCTTCGCAGCATCCCAAATGAGTGGAATGAGAGAAGGAGCTTTCGCACTAGTGGACAGATCAATTGAAGACACCGCAGCAATCATGACATTGCTTCGCGCGATTCCGGAAAGCTTTTCCGCGGGCCAGTTCACGACGGAAGCCAGATCCTTCTTCAGGGCTGAGCAGATTGCCTCAATTTCATCAGTTCTGACACCCGGCAGAAATCTCAGCTCCGCGTCAAGGCGCTTCGCGGGATTCGTAAGGGTCGCGCGACACTGGCTAACACGATCCGGATCATCTAAAAGAGCAGCTTCTTCAGCCTTCGCAAGAATCTCACTGCGGGAACTTTCAGGTGTGACACCAAGTACAAAAAAGGGATTTTCGAGAAACAAAGTCATGATCGGGCTCGATTCTGGTACTTTTTTATTTTACGGAAAAGAATCCATTTTGTCCGAAATCTGACCCTGAAGAATATCCTTCATAGCCCGGTCTTAAAGACCGAGACATCATCCATAAAAAAATTTATCCCTTTCTTTTTTATTACCTAAATCAATTAAAAACCGCTTGGATGGCTGACCTGCATTATTGCCAGCCGAGACTGGAAGTTTCTGTTATTTAACCAGCTTTCTTTCCGAAAAGTTTGAAACTCTTAACCCGCCTGCCCCGCAAAACAGTCCGATTCACGCGAGGAGCAGCAAACAGAAGCTTCCGAAACTCAGACATAAAAACAGACTGACAGGATATTGGTTGTCCGAAGAATCCGACAGAAATCCGTCCGCTTGTTGATTTCAGTAGGAGCCTTTGGACGGAATGACGTGCCGGACGCCGCCCCGCGGATTCTCCACGTCGCCCTTCCGGCGCGGAATCAGGTGCACGTGGCAGTGGAAGACCGTCTGACCGCTCACAAAACCGTTGTTGATCCCGATATTCCAGCCTTCGATCGTCGGGTCTTCGGTTTCAAGAATCTTTTTCTGCGAGTGAATCAGCAGATTAATCGCGTCACGCTCTTCCTGAGTGAGGCCGAAATAGTCCGGGACGTGGCGTTTCGGGATAAAAAGCGTGTGCCCCGGCGTCACCGGGAATCCGTCACGGATGGCGTACGCGTAGTCATTCTCTTCCACGATCCGCTTCCGGTCGTCTGTCTGAATCGCGCAGAAGAGGCAGCTTTCAGCCGCTCCCGTATTGCCGCTTTCTTTTTCTGACATCACTTCACCTCACCAAACCTTCCCATCTTTCACTCCGGACAGTGTACCGGAGCCTCTGTGCAGCATAAAAAAACGGCACCCAAAGATCTCATTCCGGTGACCGGAATCCGAGCTTCTTATCTCAGGAAACTCCACCGCAAAGCGCGTGGCGATAGAACTAAGCTCGGACTGAATCCTTCAGGATCGAGATTAATAGTTCAACTGATTCCGCGATTGTCGGAGTCGGGAATGCTCCAAATCCCAGCATCAGCCCATTGATCTGATAGTCTCCGTCGAAACTCGAACAGGCGATGAACTCATGCTTCCGTTCAAAGGCCTTCGCCGCGATAGCTTTATCGGAGATACAGTCATCCAACGAAAAAGTAATATGTGAGCCGATGGCGTTTGATGAAACATGCCCCCATCGGTCCGCCTTCTCTTTCAGCAGATTCATCAGGAACTCCCTCCTCTGATTAAAGACAGTAGCGACTTTCCTGACATGCGTCTCGTACTCTCCTGAGCGGATAAACTCCGCGAGCGCCGCCTGCCGGCTTTCAGAAGAAAAGCGATCGTTTAAAAAACGGCTTCCGGCTAACGCGTCTGCCAGTGTTTCCGGTACAACCGCATAGCCGATTCGGATACCCGGGAAAATAATCGATGAAAACGTTCCGGAATAAATCGTGCAGTCTTCCGCCCCAGGAAGCGAACGGATTGCGGGCAGCGGGTCATTCAGCAGACCAAATTCGGTGTCGAAGTCATTCTCAAGGAGCCAGACTCCCTTTTTTCTGCAGACTGAAAGGACTTCCTCCCGCCTCGCGAGAGACATCCTGAACCCCGCAGGCACCTGAATTGACGGAGTGACGAGCAGCGCCGAAATATTTCCCGCTTCCGGAATCACGCCCTCGGAATCGCTTTTCAGCCACTGGATTTTCTTCCCGTGATATCGGATAAGAGACGAAATCAGGTTATTCGCGGGAGACTCAAGCGCGATTCTCTGACCTGCCTCCAGTACCAGATCGATAACGAGGCCGATCGTATTGATCGTGCCGTTCGTGATGACGACGTTCTCAGGCTTCGCCGAAATAGAACGGTACTTGAAGAGGTTCCGGCAAATCATTTCCCGAAGCGGGAAGTAGCCTTTGGGATCCGAATAGTTGGTATAGAGCCAGGGAGATCTCGCTATCTGGGCATTGATCGCCCCCCAGCGCTTTTCCGGGAATATATCCATCACGGAACAGCGGCAGGAAAGAGGCCAACTGGTGTGACGCCTGAAAAAGGGAAGAGCGTCAGCCGCTTCCTTTGCGGCCGAAGTAATCGGCATATTGACATGGTAGTCTTCCGCCGCGATAGCCCCGATCTCTGGCGGACAGATGACCGGAAGTCTCTCTGCCACCCAAAACCCGGAACCGGGTCTGACAGCAATAACGCCTTCGTCCTTCAGCTCAGCGTACACCCGCTCAACGGTGTTTTTGGACACGCCGCTTGACGCCGTCATCTGTCTCACTGACGGCAGCCGGGTTCCTTCAGGAAGCATTCCTTTCCCGATGAAACTTAAGAGTCTCTTTTTAAGACCTTCAGCTTTAGGCTCATCCTCACCGATTTTCCAGTCGAGCGGCGGCAGAATTTTTCGCGGCATATTTCCCTCCAAGAATAATTCTGCCCAAATGGAAGACAGATCTCCGACTGTCCCCATCAAATTTTCAAAAACCGTCTAGATCTTTTGAATTAATCCGATGGTTCAATAAGGACAGAGTTTCGAGGAATCATAAAAGGAGAAAAGATGTCAACTCGAAGAGAAGTCCTTATTGCCGGCGGTCTTTCCGCACTCAGCGCTGTCGCCTCGGCAGCTGAATCTGCCCCGGATGAGAAAAAATGCACCGCCCATCGTCCTCTCCGCCGCAAGGCCCGTGAACTGACCCTGGATCAGGCAAAAGAAGTGATCGATTTCACGGAACACGCGGTTCTCAGCACCTGCGATCTGGACGGACATCCTTACGGAGTGCCGATTACCCCCGTGAGAGTCGGAAACAAAATTTATTTCCATGGAACCGGGATGCCGGGCGGCCGTAAGACCGACAACATGCTGATGAATCCCAACGTGTCAATTTCCTACGTTGGAAAGGCGACGACGCTGCCGGAGTGGTATTCCGTTGATTACGCCTCAGCGATTGTTACCGGGAAAGCCTATCCGGTCACGGATCCCAAGGAATTCGCGGATGCCTTCGCCGCCATCCTCAAGCGCCACGCGCCGAAAAACAGCGCGGTCCGCAATGAGGTTCAGATGAAAGTGCGCGGTCCCATGGCTCAGGTCTGGCGTGTCGATATTGAGGAAATCACCGGCAAGGCCCGCGGCGCTTCCAAGTGGGTAACCGGGAAAAGCATTCACGAAGTGCAGGATATGGGTCCTTCCAAGTGGCTGAAGGATGTCCCGCTCTGAGAATACAAAGCCTGGAAGCCTTTGATCCGCGGTTTCTTCTGAAATAGGTATCGCTCTCTCACTTAAAGGAGCGGCTTCAAAAAAGCCGCTCCCTTTTTGTTCAACGAAAGACCATCGCGCTTCCGCTTCCCATAAAAAAACGGCACCCGAAGATGCCGTTTATCACACACACTGGATCCTCTGTTTCTTACCTCAGAAGATTCCGTTCATAAATCATGCGGCGGTTATCGAGGTAAGCGCGGGCAAAACCCGGGATACGGAAGATATCAATCAGAAGCAGCAGGCTTCCGATAACGAGGAACAGCGCGCCCACCCCGTTGATGAGGCCGGGGCCGTCAGATCCAATCGCGAAGACGAGGATGATTCCAAGCCAGATCGACGCGATACGGAAGAGTCCGCTCATCGGCTTTCCGAGATAGAAGCAGTGGACACCGAAAGAGCCAAAGAAGAACCAGAGCACGTAGGCGAGGAACACGGACTTCTTCTCGTTTGAAAGACGCGTCTCGATCAGCGTCATCTTGGCGAGATTCTCCATCTTATTGCTTTCCTGGGGGATGGAGGTCGGAGCAGAAGACCCCTGAATCGGGGAAGAGTGGACGGTCGAAGATTCAGACATACGCTTATCCTGCATATTCAGTTAACATGGATAGCGTTATTTTATACATTCCTGTTTATTTTTATATCGATTAGATCAAAAAACAGTACTCATAAAAACATAACCACGGATTCAAAAATAAGCTATTTAAATAACGTTTTTAAAAGATAGCGTAGGCAAACTGTCGATAAGATTGCCTATTTAAAGGAAAGTAAGACAATTACACTACCAACAAAACGCTGACTGATCAGCAGGATAAAGCACGGTGTTCAAGCCGACGCAGCTGATCCTATGACGTTATGTATTGACATAACGACAGTCCCAATTGCTGTGTCATTTTGTTTTGTTTAACTCCTCAGGCGAGCGTTTTTGTGCGGCTTTCCGCAGCTCAGTCGCCGCTCTTCCGGCACGCGGAGCGGAAACTTTCCCGCGTTTCTCCGATATCCTTGCTATGGTGACTGTTTTCCGAGAGGTTTCTGAGCCCCCGGAGGTTATTTTTTTGTCGCTCAGGTAAATCCTCGTAAAGATCGCTAATCAGCCTCTCTGCCCCCGGAATTCCGAACAGAAATTAATACATAAAATCAGAGATATCCCCGCACGCCGGCTTTCTCGTACCTCCAAGGTAAGACACCGAAGCGCCCTAAGCCTCAGGCGGTTTCTTCTATTCTGGTATTCTTTCGACTGCCGCTATGGCTTTTAGGCTAAACGGTTATTATTTTCTTTCGCATTCGGAACTTTACCGCGACGCATGCAGATACCTAACTTTCCGATCGGTCCTGACCAGGAGGACAAAACTCCTCACGGATCCGATGAGTTTCCTTTCGCGCTCTATGAGTCCAAACTCTCCCGGAACGCGAGTCATCGGGCGGACTGGCACTGGCACTCTGAGATGCAGCTCTGTCTTGTGAAGAGCGGCGCGGTGTATGTCTGTCTCTCCGATAAGAAGCTCGAACTGAAAGCAGGCGAAGGCTGTTTCATCAATAGCGGCATGCTGCACATGATCGCCCCGGTGGAAGACCCGGACAGCACCTACTACTGCATCGACTTTCTTCCGGCACTCCTCTCACTCTTCCCCGGCTCCATTTTCGAAAAGCGCTATATCGACCCCTATGTCGGGAACCCGGCGTTTGCCGAGATGGCGTTCAGGCCTTCCGTCCCCTGGCAGGATGAGATTCTCACGAGGCTTCAGACGATCGCGGATCTCGCGGAGTCGAAACTCTTTGGCTACGAGTACCAGGTCGCCGAGTGCCTGATGCAGATCTGGCTCTCGCTCCTTCAGAATTTCAGGCCCGACGCCGCGAAGAAGACGGTCGTCAGCCGGGCGAGGAACGACGCTGTTGCCCGCGCGATCATGACGTACGTTCAGGCGCACTATAAGGAAGAGATCACGATCGACTCGATCGCGGAGGCGGTTCACTACAGCCCGGGCGAATGCTGCCGGCTTTTTAAGCGGGTCACCCACGACACGATCTTCTCCTATATCCGGCTCTACCGCATCACGCAGGCGTCGAAGCTCCTCCGCGAAACCGGGCTGTCGGTCGAGGACATCGCGACGGAATGCGGGTTCGCAAGCGCAAGCTACTTCATTTCCGCCTTCAAGAAGTGCTTAAAAACAACGCCGCTCCGGTATCGGAACGGCGCTTAGAGGGCTGTTACTCTCACACCCAGGCTTCAGACCTGAAGCTCCCAGTACTGGACGTCAAGCCACTTCCCGAATTTCTTTCCGGACTCGTGGATCGTCCCGACGTACTTGAACCCGTATTTCTTATGAAGCGCGATGCTCGGCTCGTTGACACCGGTAATCAGGGACACGACGAGATGCGTCTCGGGATCCTCTTTCGCGAGATTCAGGATCGCTTCCATGAGAAGCGTCCCTATGCGGTGACCGCGGCAGTCGGGGGCCACATAGATGGAGAGCTCCACCGTGCTGTGATACGCGGCTTTTGAGGAGAAGGAAGAGAGTGACGCGTAGCCGACAGGCTTCCCGTCGAGTTCCGCCGTGATCAGCGGATGATTCTCCTTGTTATGCTCGTAAAACCACACCGCCCGCTCTTCAAGCGTCAGCGGCTTCAGGTCAAACGTCGCGACGCCGTGCTCCACCTCGTGGTTATAGATGTCGAGGAGCGCGGGAAGATCGCTCTCAACAGACTTACGAATTGTGACTGCCATTCTCTTTCTCGCTTTTTAGTGTTCTGCAGGAAGGGTCTGCATAGGAAGCAATCATAACCGCGGCGACATGCGCCGAATCCCGGAGTAACCCGGGAAACTGTGGTTTCCGAGGTAATACATCTATCATCAGTAAACTAACCGGTTATCAGGGCGGCTTCCGCCTGCCCTTTCTCCTCATTTCTTCTGAATTCAGGATCGCTATGCCAGACACCACGACTCTCATCATCACGCGCTGCGAAGAAAAATCGGGTGAAGTCCTGGTGTACGGACGGGAGACGTCGGATCCTGACACCGCGGAGCGCCTCCTCTTCACGAAGAAGGGGCGGCTTCGGGCGTTCAGTCAGACGCAGGTCGCGGTGGAGTTTTATGACGGAGCGACGGAGTACTACGACGCGCGGGGCGCGATGGTGATGCCGGACTTCACGGCAAACGGCGCGGCGGACACCCGATGGATCAAGTACGCGATGATCGCGGTCGTCATCCTCATCATCGTCGCGACCGCGATGGGAGTGCCGATCGGATAAAGATCGCTTTCATCCGAAGACCGCTCTTCTTCACCCCAAAATAGAAAGCGGAGTTCCCTCTGAAGGAACTCCGCTTTCGTCAATCAATCAATGAAACTTAAAGCCGCTTACTTCGTCGTCTGGAAGAGGAAGTACGTGGTGCCGGCCGCCTTCACGGACTCGACGACGATTCCGAGCTTCTCCTCAAACGTGAAGTCAGAGCCCGCGGCCGGGACATCACCCTCGGTCTTCGCGAAGACCATCGTCTTCCCGAATTTCGCCATGTTGTTATGGACGCGCGAGATCACTTCCTGTCCCGGGTAGCAGCCCTTGTTGTAGGTCACGCCGCCGAGCGTGTCGTAATTGATCGCCTGCGGGACAAATTTCGACATGGAGCTCGTGAACACCGTCGGAACGCCGGCGGAGATTTCAGCGAGCCACCAGAAGGCTTCGGGAACGCGGGTGCCGGCGAGAGCCGCGATCTGATCCGCGGACCCAAGAACGAGGAGGCGTTCCGCCGGGGTTTCAAAGCCGGGGACGGGTTCCTCCGTCGGAATCACGCGGCCCGCGATCGCGCCATTCGCGCGGGCGGTGGTCCAGAGGCAGGGCGGCACTTCGAGCCCGGCGGGGGCGAGAGCGGCTTTCAGATCGTCGTTCGACCCCATCACGCCCGCGACCTTCACCGTGTCCGAGACGTCCTCGAACTTCACCTTGGAGCGGAAGATATAGATGCTGATCCGTTTCACAAACTCCGGCAGCGTTTCGCGCGGCACCACGAGGAACACAGACTCCTCGTTCTCCATCACGATACGCGGGGTCGCGAGCAGCCGCCCCTTCACTTCGGCCCAGCCCGCGAGTTTCATCGCCTCGCCGAGACCCGTCACACGGACGCAGAAAAGCTTATCGAGAAGATCCACGGCGTCCTTGCCGCTCGCGCGGACAACACCCAGACCGGCAAGCTCCGTGATAAGAGGCCGGTTCGCCGCGAGAGAGAGTTCATCTGCAGAAAGTTCCCAGCTTCCGTTATCGCTCATGTTCTTTGGTTCCTTTCGGGTTGTGTTGTGAAACGTGAGAAAACGCGTAATTCCGAGCGTTTCTCTCTGAATTGACCGAAAGGATACACGCGTTAAAAGAAAATAACGCGGCTTTTTACGATTTTGATTGGGGTACGAAACCTTCGGGCATCGGAATCCCAAGCTTCCCGTACCAGAACTGCCACTGGTTCGCGAAGGTCGCGAAGACGCCTCGCTCCACGTACGCCATGAGTTCCCGGAGCACCTTGTCGTCCTGCGACCCCGCCCGGCAGTAGACGTGATAGTGCCAGGGCTCGCGATGCCACCCTTTCAGCACCGGGAAGACAAAGCCGCTCGCAAGGTAATCCGACACAAAGCCGGGCGTGAGGTCAATCGCGAGGCCTTCACCCGCGAGCAGCATCTCGCGGCACGCCGCGGCGTCCCCGTGCTGCACCCGGTGACCCCGGTCGATGTAATAGGTCTCGGTTCCGTTCTCGAGCTTATTCGAGTACCCAAGGTTCTGCGTGTAGCGAAGGAGGATTGTGTGGTGCTTCAGATCCTCAATCGTTTCCGGGAGCCCGTACTTCCGCTCGTACTTCTTCGTCGCCATGATGAAGGAGTAGCAGATGCCGGCGGGAAGCGCGAAGAGCCTCGGATCCGGCCGGTAGTAGCTCCCGAGTGACACATCGGTTTTCCCCGCGATCAGCGCCGGGAGCCCCGAGTCCGCTGAGATCTCGACCCGGACGTCCGGGTGCCGGTCTTCGTACGTCATGATCTGGCTGATGAGGGTCACGCGGTTGAGATTCATCGGGAGACTGAGCCGCAGTGTCCGCTTTTCGCCTTCCCGGGCTTCAAGCGCGTGGACTTCACTCGCGAGTTCCAGCGCGTCACGCCTCGCCTTCACCATCTTCTGCGCGAAAACGGCGAGCCGTGTCCCGGTTTCAGTGAGCACCGCGGGCCGCACGCGGCGGTCCAGAATTCCGACCCCGAGTTCCGTCTCAAGCCCCGCGATGAGGCGGCTCGCGACAGAAAGATCAAGCGACTCCGCGGCCGCGGCTTTCGCGAGCCCGCCGGTTTTCCGGCAGGCGGAGAGCAGCGACCAGGCTTCAAAATTATCGGTTTTCCTCATCTTTCGGGCCTTCCCGGCGTTACGTCTGACGCTCTCATTCTAGCTTGTTAAATCAGCAAGTAAAGTTTGCCGCTTTGTCATTCACTAATTCTTTCGGACTACATATATTGTCCAGTAACGGAGAAAAGCGCCGAAGCCTGATTCATCGGGCTTCCGGCCCGATTCCCCAACTCTCAATCTTGAAGGACGGGAAATAAAGATGACTGAAACTCTGAAAGGCAATGCCCTGCTTCAGAACGGGACACTCAGCAAAGGAACGGCTTATACGGCGGAAGAGCGGAAGGCGCTCGGACTCACGGGACTTCTCCCCCCGATGCCAGCCTCGATCGGCATGCAGGAAGAAGCGATGATGGAGGTCTATCACAGCTTCTCCACACCGCTTCAGAAGAGCATCTTCCTCGACGCGCTCCGCGCGGCGAACGAGACACTCTTCTTCCGCATGCTGATGGATAACGTGGATGAGCTGCTCCCCGTGGTCTACACGCCGACCGTCGGTGACTTCTGCAAGCAGTACAGCCATCTCCTCCGCTTCCCCCGCGGCATGTTCCTCTCGATCGAGGATAAGGGGCATCTCGCGGAGATCCTCAATAACGCCCCGCAGAAAGAAGTGGACATGATCGTGGTGACAGACGGTGAACGTATTCTCGGTCTCGGGGACCTCGGCATCAATGGTCACGGGATCCCGGTCGGGAAGCTCGTTTTCTACACCGTCTGCGCGGGCGTGGACTCGGCGAAGTGCCTCGGGATCACGCTTGATGTCGGCACGAACCGCGAGCGTTATCTCAAGGATCCGCTCTACCTCGGCCACCGTCATGAGCGTGTCCGCGGGAAGGAATACGACGAATTTATTGAGGAGTTCTTCCAGGCCGTGAAGGCGAAGTGGCCGAACTGCGCGATTCAGTTCGAGGACTTCGCGAACCAGAACGCGTTCCGGCTCCTTGACCGCTACCGTAACCGCTACGCCTGCTTCTCGGACGACATTCAGGGGACCGCCGGAGCGGTCGTCGCCGGTTTCTTCTCCGCCTGCCGCGCGAAGGGCACGAAGGTGTCAGACGAACGGATCATGTTCCTCGGGGCCGGTGAATCCGGCACGGGTTCCTCTCGGCTCCTTGTCGAGGCGATGAAGGAAGAGGGGCTCACGGAAGAAGAAGCCCGCTCGAAGATCTGGCTCTTCGATATCAATGGCCCGATTTCGACGCGCCGCAGCGATATCGCGGACTACATGAAGCCCTTCGCGAAGGACGTGGATCCGAGCCTGACGTTCGAAGCCTATGTCGACCTCGTGAAGCCCACCGCGATTGTCGGACTCTCCACCTGCGGCGGCGCGTTCACTGAGTCGATTGTCCGGAAGATGGCCGCGATGAACGACCGCCCAATCATCTTCGCGCTCTCGAACCCGAACTCGCACTCCGAATGCTCCGCGGAACAGGCTTACGAGTGGACCGACGGCCGGGCGCTCTTCTGCTCAGGCTCCCCGTTCGAGCCCGTCACCTATAACAGGAAGACCTTTGTGCCGCGCCAGGGCAACAACTACTTCATCTTCCCGGGGATCGGGCTTGGCGCGATTCTCTCTGGCTGCACCGGGATTCCGCCTGAAGTCCTGCTTCTCGCGAGCCACACGGTCGCGGACTGCGTGACAGACGCGGATCTCGCTCAGGGGTCGCTCTTCCCGCCCTCTTCCTTCATGCGGAAGATCAGCCACGACATCGCGGGGAACGTGATCCGCAACGCCCAGAAGACCGGACGCTGCGCGAGAACCGATATCCCGGCTGACCTCGATCAGTACGTGACGGACTACATGTATTCGCCTGAGTACCGGTAATCCATGAAAGGCCGCGAGTCGGGTCCCGGCGGTTTCGGGCCCGGCTAGCGGCACCCCCCCACGCCTCCCCTGGCTTCCCTCTCCGCCCGGGTCCGTTACTTCGATATCGGACCAGGCCAGGGGCAGGCGTCCCTAAATTCGCGGTTCGGGCGGATTTTCTGATCGGATGCCTACCATGTCTGATACAAAAAGTAATGAAGCACCCCAGCCTCAGCCCTCTAAAACGGAGTGGTGGCGAGCGGCGATTCCGCTCGCGGTGCTCCTCATTCTCTGGTTCTGCCCGCTGCCGGATGGCCTGAGCGCCAAGGGCATGCACATGTTCGCGATTTTCGCGGCGACGATTGTGAGTATCCTCACCGCGCCGCTTCCAACCGGCGCGATCATGTTTATCGCGCTCACGGTCGCCTACTTCACCGGGACGCTCACGCTCAAAGAAGACCTCGCGGGGTTCTCGTCCGGCACCGTGTTGCTCATTTTCTCGGCCTACATTCTGTCGCTTGGCTTCGTGAAGTCCGGTCTCGGAAAGCGGATCGCGTACTTCATGCTCTCGAAATTCGGCGGCAGCTCTACCGGTATCGCCTATTCGCTCGGTCTCGCTGACCTCATCATGGCGTCCGCGATGCCGTCTGTCACCGCCCGAGGCGGCGGCATCATCATGCCGGTCGCACGTTCCATCTGCCGTGTGATGGGGTCGGAGCCAGGTGAATCCGGAAAGAAGATCGGTGACTACCTCATGATGACCTGCTTCCAGGTCACGCCGATCACGGGCGGCCTCTTCATGACCGGTATGGCGGCGAATCTGCTCGCCGTGCAGCTCGCGAAGGATCAGCTTGGGATCCAGCTCACCTGGGGCGGGTGGACGCTCGCCGCCTTCGCGCCCTGCGTCGCCGCGTTCCTCATTCTCCCCTGGTTCACGAAGCTCCTCATCCGCCCGACGATGAATCACACGCCGGAAGTGAAGGTGCACGGGAAAGAAATGCTCGCGGAGCTTGGACCGCTCTCCACGCAGGAGAAGAAGGTCGCGGTGGGCTTCATCCTCGCGCTCCTTGGCTGGGGCACCGCGATCCTCACGGGCTTCAACGCGAACGCGATCGGTATCGCTGTGGTCGCGTACCTGATGGTCACAAAGGCCCTTGAGTGGAAAGACGCCCTCGCTGAAAAAGCCGCCTGGGACACGGTGGTGTGGTTCGGTGTCTTCATTTCACTCGCGACCGGTCTCTCGAAACTCGGCTTCATCAAGTGGTTCACGGGTGTGGTCTCGGCGCAGCTCGCGGGTTCCGCCTGGATCGCCGCGTTCCTGCTCCTCCTCGTGATCTATGTCTACACGCATTACCTCTTCGCGACGGTGGCAGCTCACGTGATCGCTATGTATGTACCGTTCGCCGCGGTCGCCATTGCCTGCGGCGCGCCGGTGGGACTCGTCGCGATCGCGTTCTGCATCTTCTCTAACCCGATGTGGGGTCTCACGGAATACGGTTCCGGCCCTGGCCCGCTCTACTTCGGTCAGGGGTACTTCGAGCGCCCCAGGTTCTATGCCCTTAATTTCGCCGTGATCACGATGGATGTGGTCGTGATGCTTGCGGTCGGCATCGCCTGGTGGAAGGTAATCGGTCTCTATTGATAGGAATGGAAAAATGACGCTGAAGACGTATGAGCTCCCGTATGGCGACACCGTGAAAACCGTGGCGCTGCCGGAGGACGAAGTAATCGCTGAAGTCCGGACGAAGTCCTTCACCCCGATCCCGAAGGAAGCGGTGAAATCGAAGATCCTCGAAGCGATCCGGAACCCGATTGGGATCGGACCGCTCGACGAACGGGTGAAACCTGGCGACACCGTCTGCTTTATCTGTAACGACCTCACCCGCGTCGCGAATTCGTTCGACTTCATGCCGGTGTTCCTGGATGAACTGAACCGCCTCGGGGTCCCGGATGACCACATGAAGATCGTCTTTTCGCTCGGAGCCCACCGGAAGATGACGCGGGACGAGATGGCGGAAGCGGTGGGGGAAGAGGTTGCCGCCCGTGTCCCGATGTTTAATTCCGACTGCTACGCGGACCAGGATTTCGAGTACTTCGGGCAGACGACGCACGGGACGCCGGTGCTCATCAATAAACTGCTCTGCGACGTCGACCACGTGATTCTCACGGGAACGATCGTCTTCCACTACTTCGCGGGGTTCGGGGGAAACCGGAAGGCGATTCTCCCGGGGTGCGCGGCGATGGAAACGATCCGCATGAATCACCAGTGGATGATGGATGACCGCGTGGGGCTCGGGATCACCACAGGCAACCCCTGTTACGAGGACCAGGTGGAAGGCGTGGAGCGGTTCGCGAAGGGCCGCGACCTCTTCCTCTTCAACGCGGTGCTGAACGCCTAAATTCCCGCTCTGTTAGCTGTATTTTTTAACAAAAGTCTATTGATTTTCCA
>ERZ773264.2907-NODE-2907-length-15086-cov-3.235114_pt1 | contig 15086 bp, 9 predicted proteins | sample MGYA00511910_ERZ773264 | MGnify/ENA primary metagenome ERZ773264 (study PRJEB29015, sample SAMEA2737739) | human gut metagenome | biome: human gut; feature: human-associated habitat; material: faeces | place: China | collected 2012 ... | reverse complement strand
GGTCGAGGCACTGGCAGCCGCGGCCGTCGAGGGATTGAGACCCGACGGAAGTCTGATCTACGAATACGATCCGCAGACGGAACGCATCGATGCGGACCGTCACTGGTGGGTACAGGCCGAAGCTGTCGTCGGTTTTTTCAATATGTACGAACGAACCGGCGACGAGGCATTCCTGCGGCGGAGCCACGATGCATGGCAGTATATCCGGACGCACCTGCTCGACGGCGGAAACGGTGAATGGTTCTGGAGCGTCCGCGCCGACGGCTCGGTCAATCGTGACGACGACAAGGCAGGATTCTGGAAATGCCCCTATCACAACAGCCGGATGTGCATGGAACTGATCCGGCGTATCGAACGGCTGCTTACAAAAAACTGAAATCGGAAAGCGAACGACTATGGCAAATTACAATATCCTTACGGAGGTACCTCCCATCTCGAAGCAGGACAGCTTCGTCGTGTTCGAACGGCGGAAGAGTAACTTCAACTTCCCGATACATATCCATAGTGAATACGAACTCAACTATATCATCGGAGCGCGCGGCGCACGGCGCATCGTCGGCGATCATGTGGCCGACATCGGCGACCGTGAGATGGTGCTCATCACGGGCAGTAATCTGGAACATGCGTGGATGGACGGCAATCTGGCCCCGGGAGCGGAAATCTACGAGGTGACGATTCAGTTTTCGCCCGAGTTGTTCCAGGGCAGCGGACTGATCGACCGGAAGCAGTTCGCGCCGATCAAGAAGATGCTGCAGGATGCCCAGCACGGGATCGCATTTTCCGAAAAGACGATCCTGCAAAGCGAATCCGGGATTCACCAGTTGATAAATAGCACGGATAATTTCAACTCGATCCTGATCTTCCTTTCGCTGCTCAACCAGCTGGCCCACGATCAGGCGTATACCGTGTTGTCGCATTCGCATTTCAGCAAACTGGAGGATACCTACGACAGCCGGCGCGTGCGGACCATTATGGAATATCTCAACAGCAACTACCACCGTCCCGTGCGACTCTCGGAGATGGCGGCGCTGGTCAACATGAGCGAACCGTCGTTCAGCCGTTTCATCAAGCGGCGTACGGGATACAACTTCATCGATTGCCTGAACAATATCCGCATCAGTGCGGCTTCCCGACGGCTGATCGACGAACCGGCCAACACGATCGCGGAGATCGCCTTCAAATGCGGGTTCAACAATCTATCGAACTTCAACCGGATCTTTAAGAAATACAAGGGCTACACACCCCACGATTTCCGGGAATACTACGATAAAAAGAAGATCATCATCTGACGAACCGCTCTAACCTGCTTTAAACAATGAACAAACTGCTTTTTATAGTCTTTGCCGCATTTTCAGCCGCTTGTTCGGACACTACGCCTCTTCCGGCGGATCCACAGGCCACGCCTGAAACGCGGGCCCTCTACCGCAACCTGTTCCGGATTGCAGACGAAGGGGTGATGTTCGGGCATCAGGACGACGCCCTCTATGGACACGACTGGAAATACGAGGAGGGACGCTCCGACGTCAGGGAGTGTTGCGGTGATTACCCTGCTGTTTTCGGGTGGGAGCTCGGAGGACTTGAAACAGGGGCCGACCGAAGCATCGACGACGTTCCTTTCGCCGAGATCACCCGTCTGTTGTGTGCCGCCTACGGGCGCGGAGCCGTGAATACGGTCAGTTGGCATCCGCAGAATCCCGAGTCCGGAGCCAGCGCCTGGGACGGCAAAACCTCCACGGCCGTGAGTTCCATTCTCCCGGGCGGCGCCAACCATGCCCAATTCCGGCTGTGGCTCGACCGTCTGGCCGGATTCTTCGTCGGGTTGAAGAGTGCCGACGGAACGTGTGCTCCGGTGCTGTTCCGTCCGTTCCACGAGCACACCGGCAGCGGATTCTGGTGGGGCGAAGCGCAGTGTACCCCCGACGAATACAAGGCTTTATGGCGCTTCACGGTGGAATATCTGCGCGATGTGAAGGGAGTGCACAATCTCCTCTACGTCTATTCACCAGACCTGTACCGCGATGCGGAGCACTATACGGAACGCTATCCGGGCGACGAATGGGTCGACGTGCTCGGGCTCGACGCCTACCACCGCCCGCAGGATTGGGATTTCCTGTCGGGCGGAGAACGAATGCTTTCGACCTTGCAGCAATTGGGACGCGAACACGGTAAACCGACGGCCTTCACCGAAACCGGACTCGAGGGCATCCCCGATACAGCGTGGTGGACCCGGCGGCTGCTGCCGGTCATCCGCGGCAAGGGGCTGAGCTATGTTCTGGTATGGCGTAACGCCCACGACCGTCCGACGCACTTTTTCGGTCCCTGGCACGGACACGCTTCGGAACCCGATTTCAGGAAGTTTGCCGCCAATCGGGAACAGCCCGTTCTGTTCGAAAGTCAATTACCTGACATGTATCACTGACAATTAACCTAAAATAGCTGATAATTATGTGGAAACAAATTCTTTATCTGTCGTGGCTGGTCGCGGCCGGATGCAGTGATATCGCCGACCGCGAATATCCGGAACCCCAGCCGGCTCCCGCTGCGACGACCGACTCGCAGGCTACGGTGCAGACCCGTAACCTGCTCGGCAACCTGCGCAGCATTGCCGAAAACGGCGGTACGCTTTTCGGACACCAGTGTTCGTCGCTCTACGGTATCGGCTGGTCGGGCGATGTCGACCGCTCGGACGTGAAGAGTATCTGCGGCGACTATCCCGCAATGATGGGCTGGGATCTGGCCCAGATCGAATTGTGTGATTTGGATCCCAACTCTCCGACCGGGGTGGACAACGATGCGAAAAACATCGACGGCGATAAATTCACGGACATCCGCAACCGTATTCTCGAAGCTTATGCCCGCGGAGGCGTGACCACCATCGGCTGGCATACGACCAACCCCGCTACCGGCGGCACGGCCTGGGACGTGACTGCCGCCGTAGGACGGATTATTCCCGGCGGCGACCTGCACGAAAAATACTGCGGCTGGCTGGACAAGGTCGCCGCTTTCATGCTCTCGCTCAGGACCGATGCCGGAGAGTATGTCCCGGTGCTGTTCCGTCCGTTCCATGAACACACCGGCAACGGTTTCTGGTGGGGTAAGGGCAACTGCACCGCAGAAGAGTATATCGCCCTGTGGCGTTTTACGCTCGAATACCTGCGCGATACGAAGGGCGTGCATAACCTGCTGTATGTCTACTCGCCCGATATCGTCAGTTCGCAGGACAACTATCTCGAATTCTGGCCGGGCGATGCCTATGTCGACGTACTCGGTCTGGATGCCTATGACCGCAGTTCCTGGGCCATCGAGACCAACGGCCTGCGATTGATGCGCCTGCTTAAACATATCGCCTACCTGAAAAACAAGCCGTTCGCGTTTACGGAGACCGGGCTCGAAAACAATACCTCCCAGTCGAAATGGTGGACCGAAAAACTTTCGAAAGCCATTGCGGGCATTCCCGTAGCCTATGTGCTGGTCTGGCGGAACAAGGATACGAATCATTTCTTCGGCCCTTATCCGGGCTGCGTTTCGGAGGAGGATTTCAAGACCTTCGTCGCAGGGGAGCAGATATTGCTGGAGAAGGACATAGCCGGCATTTATGAATAATCCCCGCCAGAGATGAACGAAATACGAACTTTTCTGGGGAGCATGCTGGCACTGACCGCTGTTTCCTGTGGACATCATCCGTCGGTTTCGCAGGAGGAGATCGCCTGCGTGCGCGATTTCATCCGCACGTCGTGGGATGCGTCGGTACAGTACAATCCGGCCGATTCGCAGACGCTGATCGGGCTGCCGCGCCCCTATACGGTTCCCAGCGTCAGCCAGACCTTTCAGGAACTCTATTATTGGGATACCTATTTCACCAACGAGGGGCTCGTTCGCGACGGACGCCTCGATCTGGCGAAAAACAACACTGAGGACATGCTCTATCTGGTCGACCGATACGGCTATATGCCCAATGGCAGCCGGACGTGGTATCTCAACCGCTCACAGCCCCCTTTCCTCTGCATGATGGTCGACCGGATCTTCGAACAGACCGAAGACACGAACTGGCTGGCCGGAGCTTTTACGACCTTGCAGAAGGAGTATGACTTCTGGATGACGCAGCGCATTACGCCTGTCGGACTCAACCGCTACTCCTCGTCTGCAAGCGACGAACTCAAACAGGAATTCGTCACTACCGGAGGGCAACGGCTCAATACCGATTTTCGCAACCGGGGACTTTCCGACACGGAGATTCTGCGACTGGGGACGCATTTTGCCGCCGAGGCAGAGTCGGGCTGGGACTTCAATCCCCGTTTCGAACGCCGTTGTGCAGATTTCTGTCCGGTAGACCTCAATGCCAATCTCTATATTTACGAAACGCTCTTCGCCCGCTACGCCCTTCTGTTGGGCGATTCCAAGGCTGCCGGAACGTGGAAGGCACGGGCCGAAAAGCGTCGCGGGCTGATAAACCGCTACTGCCTCGGGGAGGATGGTGTTTATTATGACTACGACTTCGTCAACGGCCGCCGTTCGACGGTCGTTTCGGGTGCAGTGTTCAGTCTGCTTTATGCCGGAATTCCGGATGCGGAACAGGCCCGAATCCTCGTGAAAAAGGCGCTCGGACGGTTAGAGTTCGAATACGGGATCGCCGTATGCGAGGACGAACCTTATGACTACGACTACCAGTGGTCTTATCCCAATACGTGGCCTCCGGTCGTCTATCTGGCCATCCGGGGGCTCGATGCCTACGGTTACAGGCAGGACGCACGGCGTATTGCGGAGAAATACGCTGCGATGGTCGTGAAGACCTTCGGCGAAACCCATAACCTGTGGGAAAAGTACAATGTCCGGGAGGGGAACATCAATGTCAGCAACGAATACGACATGCCCACGATGCTGGGATGGAGCGCCGGAACATTCATCTATGCCAGCGACTATCTCGACGGTAAAATTGACAATCAAGCAAAACACTAAAACTCAGACACCATGAATACAGCAAACCTACGCCTGCGGGGCAGATGGCTTCTGGCGCTTTTCGCCTCCCTTTTCCTCGCTGTCGGCGCATCCGCCCAGAATGAGGTTGAGATTCAGGGGCGCGTGACGGCCGACGGACAGCCGCTCGTCGGAGCCAGCGTCATTATCAAGGGAACGACAACCGGAACCAGTACCGACATTGCGGGTAATTTCACGGTCCGCGCCAAGAACGGAGCCGTGCTCTCCGTCGGATTCGTCGGCTACAAAACCCGCGAGGTCGCCGTTACGGCAGGAGTGACCTTCCTCGATATCGTGCTCGAGGCCGAAGAGGCACTGATCGACGACGTGGTCGTCATCGGTTACGGCAGCATGAAAAAGAGCGACCTGACCGGATCGGTCGTTTCCGTGAAGATGGATGCCATCAAGGACATCTCGGCCCCGTCGATCGAGGGACTGTTGCAGGGCCGTGCCGCCGGACTGCAAATCATGAACACTTCGCAGGATCCCGGGGCGGGCGCCGTAGTGCGTATCCGCGGCAACAGTTCGCTCAACGGTTCGAACACCCCGCTGATCGTAGTCGACGGATTCCCCATCGGCGACGCCGGCAATCTGTCGCAGATCAACCCCTCGGACATCGAATCGATCGAGATCCTGAAAGATGCCTCTTCCTCGGCCATCTACGGTTCCCGCGGCGCCAACGGCGTGATCCTGATCCAGACCCGCACCGCCAAAGGCGGGTCGACTCAGGTTTCGGTGAACCACCGGACCACCATCGGGCAGTTCACCGACAAACTCAACGTCTGGCGCAACCCGCTGCAAATGGCGCAGATCGCCAACGAGGAGCTGACCAACGCCGGGCTGCCGGCCCTCTACACAGGTCAGTACAACAACGGCACCTACTATCCGTCACTCATCGAGATCCAACAGGGCAAGTGGTCGAACACCGATTGGGCCGACCTCTGCATGCGTACGGCCGTGGTCAACAATACGACGGCCACGCTGTCGCACTCCACCGACAAGGCGGCGATCAATCTGAGCCTTAATTATTTCGACGACGAAGGTGTCTACAAGAAAGATAATTTCCGCAAAGGCAATGTCACGCTCAACGGTTCGTACAAACTGGCCAAGAATTTCACGCTTCAGACCTCGAACATCCTTTCGATCCACAAGCGTCACGTAAACAACACGCTCGAATACGGCCGCAACCCGTTATGGCCCGTTTACGATGAGGACGGCAATTATTTCGTCGCTTCGGAAACCGACTTCGGCCATCCGCTCATTATCTCCGACAACGTCAAGAACGAGACGCAGGGCCGCGACCTCATTTCGTCGCTGGCAGCCGAGTGGGAGATCGTCGAGGGATTGAAGATCCGCACGCAGCTCAATTACAACTATTCGACCTCCGTGCAGGATGTCTACAACGCTTCGAACACTTCGCAGGAAGCGCACGACATGAACGGTATCGCGCAAATGAACAATTCCCTGTCGCAGGATGTGCTGAGCGAGACCTATGTTACTTTTCAGCGGACTTTTGCCGACCGGCACAACCTGTCGGTCATGGCGGGACACTCCTTCGACTACAACATGGGCCGGACGCTCGGCACTACGGCCTATGATTTCGTGAACGACGCCCTCGGCAATGAGAACATGGGTGCGGGCAATCCCCAGAAGAACGTGATAAACAACACGTATCAGAACAGTAAACTGCTCTCGTTCTACGGCCGTTTGAACTACGTGCTCGACGATAAATATCTCTTCACGTTCACCATGCGTGCCGACGGTTCGTCGAAATTCGGCAAAAACAACAAGTGGGGCTATTTCCCTTCGGGCGCCGTGAGCTGGAAACTCCACAATGAGCCGTGGATGAAGAAGCTCAACGTTTTCGATGAGTTCAAGATCCGGGCCAGCTGGGGAATTTCGGGCAATCAGGGCATTTCGCCTTACCAGACGCTCAACCGCTACGGAACCGAGAAATACTGGTTCGCGGACAAATGGCAGACGGCCATCGGCCCGGGCTATGAAGCCGGCCGCGAAGGCGCCAATGACCGCTATATCCTCTGGGGCGGCATTGCCAACCCCGATCTGAGGTGGGAATCGACCCGCCAGTGGAACCTGGGTGTCGACCTCGCCTTTTTCAAACGCCGCCTGCGCGTGACGATGGATTACTACGACAAGTACACTACCGATCTGCTGCGTGAGAAATACCTGCCGCTGTCGAGCAGTTATGACAAGATGTGGGTCAACGACGGCAATATCCGGAACCGCGGTTTCGAACTCACGCTCGACGGCGATATCGTCAGCCGGAAGAATACCTCCTTTTCCGCGACGTTCATCTTCTCGCGGAACCGCAACGAGGTGACCGATCTGGGGAATGCCGTTTCGAGTGGCCTGAGCACCGATTACCTCACGGGCATGCAGTACGAGGTTTGCGGCCAGTCGCTGTCGATGTTCAACGGCAATCCGAGCGTCTATGCCATCGGCTATCCGATGTATGTCTTCTACGGCTATCGGGTGAACGGTATCATCCAGCAGGGAGAGGACCCTGGCTTCATGAGTTCCGACGGCAAGGACCAGCCCGGCGAGCTCAAATACGTGGATCTAAACGGAGACTATGCCATCGACGACCGGGACCGCTGCATCATCGGCGATCCGAATCCCGACTTCACAGCCAGCCTTAACCTGTCGTTCCGCTACAAGAATCTCGACGTGTCGGTATTTCTCAACGGCGTATTCGGCAACGACGTCATTTATAACGGCTATACTTACGATCCGCGCGTGAAGATCAAGCGCTGGACGCCCGACAATCCGACAAACGAATATCCGCGCCTGAATTCGACGCGCAGCTACCTGTTCTCGGACTACTTCGTCCACGACGGTTCGTTCGTCCGCCTGCAAAACATCAATATCGGCTATACGATTCCCGTCCGCAAGGCCTTTATTCGCAGCGTGCGCGTGTTCGCCAATATAGAGAACGCCTATACCTTCACCAAATTCGACGGTTACGACCCCGAAGTGGGTGTCGACGGTATCTACTGGGGCGGTTATCCCCGACTGCGGAAATATGCCATCGGTCTGGACTTGAAATTCTAAACTACGATTATGAAAAATCTGCTTTATATCATTTCGCTCTGCGGGTTGCTCACAGCGTGCGACCTGCAGGAGGAGCCGTACGGATTCTATTCCGACGACAATTTTTACAAGAGCGAGACCGATGCCGAGTCGGGTCTTCTCTATGCCTACAATGCCCTGACGTTCCTCGAATATTCACGCGGCATCTTCTACATCGGCGACATCCCCACCGAGACGATGTCGCCCAAGAGCGACGAGGCGGGTGATGTCTATCAGCTTGAGAACTGGATCGCGAACCGCGAGACCGAGCAGTTGCAATACTATTTCAAATACTGCTACATCGCGATCAACCGAGCCAATACGGTGATCGACCATATCCAAAACAGTTCGGTGCTGAGCGAGACGGCGCGCCGCCGAATTCTCGGCGAAGCTTATTTCCTGCGTGCATGGAACTATTTCAATCTGGTGCGCACGTTCGGCATCGTGCCCGTGCAGACAAAGATGGTGGCGGAGCTATCGCAGACAACGCCTCCGATGGCAACGGGCCTCGACCAGCTTTATGATCTGATCTTAGGCGATCTGGCCCGGGCGGACCTGCTCGAAGTCAACAAAGTTTTCGGACGGGCGGACAAGGTGGCTGCGCAGTCGCTGATGGCAAAGGCCTACCTGACCATCGCGTCTTCGAAGGAGCACAACGTTCACCGTTATACAGAGATGCGCCGTGAGCCTCAGATCATGTACGACAGCGCCGCCTATTGGGCGGGGAAGGTTGTCCGTGATTACAAGAACGTGTATGATTTCGACACCAACCTGCGCGATATTTACGACGTGGACAAACCCACGGGGCCCGAGCATATCTTCATCATGCCGATCGACCGCAGCGGTACGCAGGAGGGTAACTACTCCAAACTGCCCCTGCTTTTCCTGCCGTCGAACAACTCCGTACCGTTCTACATCCGTTACGGCAATGGTGACTTGCAGCGGGCCAACGGCAACGGTTGGGGTGTTTTCCTCTGTAATGACGAATTCGTCGAAACGCAGTTCAGCACCACAGACAAACGTCGTACCGAGTTGATTCACCGCGACATCTACGATGCTTCCGGAAATCCGATCGTACCCAATCAGGTCAAGGGATACTTTTCGAGCAAGTACGTCGACCCTGATTTTATCGGCGAACGCACCAGTGCCCGACCTTACCTGATCCGTTTTTCGGACATTGCGTTGGTGTATGCCGAAGCGGCGGGACCCGAAGCGGGCTTGGCCTATGTGAACCGTATCCGCGAAAGGGCCGGCGTTACGCCGCTTCCGTCCGGAATGACGACGGATAAATTCCGCGAAGCCGTGATTAAAGAACGTGCTCTGGAACTGGCTTTCGAGGGCAACCGGCTCTACGACCTGCGCCGCACGGCCTCGGTTACGACCACCGATATCAAGGCTGCCGGACTGAGCGAGGCCGAAGCCGCCTACTATCCGATCCCGCAGCGTGAAATAGACCTGAATCCCAATTTGTAGCATTATGAAAAATCTGAAACATATTGCATTGTTCCTTTCGTGCCTGGTTATAGCTTCCTGCACGAAGGATATCGACGAAAAGGAGCCGAGCAACGAGTGCTCGATCCTCGACATCCAACTGACGGGACAACTGGGTAAAGCCACCATCGAACGGGTGGACGACAATCAGGGAACCGTGACCCTCTATATCTTCGAACAGGCCGATTACCCGTGGGAAGCGGTCGGGGTCGAGGCGCTGGCCCTTTCGGCCTATGCCACGGCGGATGTCTCCGACGGCGATACGCTCGATTTCCGGAATCCCGAACGCAAGGCGCGTATTATCGTGCGTTCCCAAACCGGAAAACAGGTGCTTTGGACGGTCTACCTCAAACCCTACGATCCGTTCTATGTCGGCACGTGGGCTGTCAGCGACATCAAGATATACCTGGACCAGAATATCAGCGGCAACGGTACCGGAAAGTGGGATACTTCGATGGGCGGTTCCGAGTTCGGGTTGTTCGCCTCGCCGGAGTTGGATAACATCATCACCATTACGATGAACGAAGAGATGGTCGACGGAAAATTTACGGGCAAGATCATCAATGCCGCCGGAGCCGACGGGCTATACGGGTCGTTCAAGGGTGTTTATCCGGGCGAGTACACCGAGGATGCTCCGCTGGATATGGACCCGCGCCTGCGACATCTGATCCCTGCCGGAGAGTCCGACTGGATGTTGGATCTCTCGACCAACCAGATGAAGATTTCGAAGAACAATATTACCTCGACGATGACTTTCAGCAGGGATACTTCGGGCAATCTTTTCTTCGATTTCGCCCTGCCGGATGCGTCGGGCGATACGCCGGGCAACAATTTCTACAACAACTTCTGGCGCAGTTCGTACAAGTTCTCGTATATCGTACGGGCCGCCGAATAGGTCGGACCTGGCTAACTTTAACAACCGGACCTGCTGACAGCAAGTCCGGTTGTTAAGTTATCGGAACAAACGGTCAGACCGTCATGATCTCCCTCTCCTTTTTGGAGAGAACCTCTTCGAAGAGTTCGGAGAACTTTTCGAGCAGTTTCTGCGTTCGTATATCCACGACGTTTTCGGGGCGTCCCTTCCGCACGAATTGCCATATTGAGGCCGCGGCAGGGTCGATTCTTCATTTTATTTTATTATTTTTGCCGGAAGATAAATTTCGGCACGGACAGACGGCGTTTCGGCACGGATCGGACGGAATCCTCGATAACACGCGCCACGCGCATAAGTCCTCGCACTCGAACCGGAAAATTAGCTCTTACACTATATGGAATACAATTTCAAGGAACTGGAACCCAAATGGCAGCAGCGCTGGCGGGAGCGCGGAACCTACCACGTCGAAGTCGACCCCGCACGTCCGAAATACTACGTTCTCGACATGTTCCCCTACCCGTCGGGCGCCGGCCTGCACGTCGGGCACCCGCTGGGGTACATCGCTTCGGACATTTTCTCACGCTACAAGCGCCAGTGCGGTTTCAACGTGCTGCATCCGATGGGCTACGACGCCTTCGGTCTGCCGGCCGAACAATACGCCATCCAGACGGGACAGCATCCGGCCGTCACCACCGAACACAACATCGCCCGTTACCGCGAACAGCTCGACAAGATCGGCTTCTCGTTCGACTGGGACCGCGAAGTGCGCACCTGCGACCCGGGCTACTACAAGTGGACGCAGTGGGCCTTCCTGAAAATGTTCGGCAGCTACTATTGCCGCGACAGGCAGCAGGCGCGCCCGATCGGGGAGCTGGAAGAGGCGTTCGCCCGCAGCGGCACCGAAGGGGTGAATGCGGCCTGCACCGCCGAACTGCATTTCACGGCCGCCGACTGGGCGGGCATGGACGAGCACCGGCGCGAACAGGTGTTGCAGAACTACCGCCTGGCCTACCGCGCCGACACGATGGTCAACTGGTGCCCGCAGTTGGGTACGGTGCTGGCCAACGACGAGGTGAAGGACGGGCTGTCGGTGCGCGGCGGCTATCCCGTCGTACAGAAACGCATGAAGCAGTGGCTGCTGCGCGTGACGGCCTATGCGCAGCGAATGCTCGACGGATTGGAAACGCTCCAATGGAGCGAATCGCTCAAAGAGATCCAGCGTAACTGGATCGGCCGCTCGGAGGGTGCACAGGTCTTCTTCGACGTGCGCGGTTTCGACCGCAAACTCGAAATCTTCACCACGCGCCCCGACACGATCTTCGGCGTCACCTTCATGGTCATCGCTCCCGAACACGAATGGGTCAACGAGCTTACCACGCCCGAAAACAAGACGGCCGTCGAGGATTACCTCGAACAGACCCAGAAACGCTCCGAGCGCGAGCGCATCGCCGAGACGCGGCGCGTGAGCGGCGTCTTCACCGGTTCGTATGCCGTCAACCCCTTCACGGGACGCGAGATACCGATCTACATCTCGGACTACGTGCTGGCGGGATACGGCACCGGAGCGATCATGGCCGTGCCGGCGCACGACTCGCGCGACTATGCCTTCGCCCGTCATTTCGGACTGGAAATCACGGCCGTCGTCGCAGGCGGCGACATCAGCAAGGAGTCCTACGACGCCAAGGAGGGCAAACTCATCAACTCCGGTTTTCTGGACGGCATGGAGGTCAGGGAGGCGATCGGAAAGATGTTCGACGCCATCGAGCAGCGCGGACTGGGCAAACGGCTGGTCAACTACCGGCTGCGCGACGCCATCTTCTCGCGCCAGCGTTACTGGGGCGAACCCTTCCCAATCTACTATCGCGACGAAATCGCCCGTCCGCTGCCGGAATCGGCGCTGCCGCTCGAACTGCCGCCCGTCAGCGACTTCGGCCCCACCGAAGAGGGCGAACCGCCGCTGGCCCGCGCAGCGGGGTGGACGACGGCCGACGGCGATCCGCTCGAACTGTCGACGATGCCCGGGTTCGCAGGTTCGTCCGCCTACTACCTGCGCTACATGGACCCGCACAACGACCGCGCGCTCGTCGGCCGCGAAGCGGACGAATACTGGCGGTCGGTCGACCTCTACGTGGGCGGCATCGAACATGCGACGGGCCACCTGATGTATTCGCGCTTCTGGAACATGTTCCTCTACGATCTGGGCTGCGTGTGCGAGCCCGAACCCTTCCGGAAGCTGGTCAACCAGGGCATGATCCAGGGCCGCTCGAATTTCGTCTACCGCGTCGTCGGTACCAACAAGTTCGTCTCGTTCGGCCTGAAAGAGTCCTACGAGACGCAGGAGATCCACGTCGACGTGAACATCGTCCGCAACGACCAGCTCGATCTGGACGCCTTCCGCGCATGGCGGCCCGAGTTCGCCGACGCCGAGTTCATCCTCGAAGACGGGAAATACGTCTGCGGCTGGGCAATCGAGAAGATGTCGAAATCGATGTTCAACGTCGTCAACCCCGACTATATCGTCGACCAGTACGGCGCCGACACGTTGCGCATGTACGAGATGTTCCTCGGCCCGCTCGAACAGTCGAAGCCGTGGGACACGAACGGCATCGACGGCGTGCACAAGTTTCTGCGCCGTTTCTGGCGGCTCTTCCACGCCGGCGACGCACTGGCCGTGACGGACGAGGCCCCCACTCCGAAGGAGTTGAAGACGCTGCACAAGACGGTCCGCGAGGACATCGAGAACTTCTCGTTCAACACGTCGGTGGCAGCCTTCATGATCTGCCTCAACGAACTGGGCGAATGCCGCAAGCGCGCGATTCTCGAACCGCTCGTCGCCCTGCTCGCACCCTTCGCGCCGCATATCGCCGAAGAGCTCTGGGAACGGCTGGGACATACCGCGTCGGTCTGCGACGCCCCCTATCCCGTCTGCGACGAAAGCTATCTGGTCGAGCAGTCGTTCGAATATCCGGTCATGATCAACGGCAAGCTGCGGTTCAAGCAGGAGTACGCCCTGACGGCGTCGCCGGATGAGATCACGGCCGACATCGTAGCACGGCCCGCCGCACAGAAATGGCTCGACGGCAAGGCGCCGAAAAAAGTGATCGTCGTCAAAGGCAAGATCATCAATATCGTCCTCTGATGCGACGACTCCTCGTACTGACCGCACTCGCCGCCGCGTTGACCGCCGGCGCGCAACAGCGGATCGTCCGGCTGTGGAACAACGCCTCGGCACCCCACGACAACGGACTGCGGGGCGGGGAGCGGGTCGAGGAAGACCGATTGTTCAATACGACCGAAGCCGTTCTGTACGTCTATGCGGCCGACCCGGCACGTGCAACCGGACAGGCGGCGGTGGTCTGTCCGGGCGGCGGCTACCGCTTCCTCTCGATCGGAGGCGACGGCCACGCCGTCGGACGCTGGCTGGCCGAACACGGCGTCACCGCCGCCGTGTTGAAATACCGCCTGCCCAACGGCCGATGCGAGGTGCCGCTCGAAGACACCGAAGCGGCGCTGCGCTACCTGCGCCGCACGGCTCCGGACTTCCGCGCCGACTCCGCGCAGGTGGGGATCGTGGGGTGTTCGGCGGGCGGCCCCCTGGCCGCTTCGGCCGCCACGATGCTCCCCGAAGAGGTGCGCCCCGCCTTCGCCGTGCTGATCTATCCCGTCATTACGGCTGAATCGGGCAAATGCCACAAAGGGTCGTTCGACCACTTGCTGGGCACCGACCGCACGGCCGGCGACGAGGCGCAATGGTCGCTGCAAAACCGCGTGACCGCCTCGACGCCGCCCGCATTGCTGCTGGCGGCCGACGACGACCGTTCGGTGCCGCCGGTCAACAGCGTTCTGTTCTATGCGGCGCTCAAACGCCACGGCATACCGGCCTCGCTGCGCATCTACCCCAGCGGCGGCCACGGCGGCGCACTCGACCCCGCCCATATCTACCGTGCACAGTGGCGCGCCGACATTCTCGACTGGCTGGCCATGCTTGCACACGAAGATCAGAAACCAACTTCTAAACCCCGATAACCATGAAACGATTGCTGACGCTCGTCGCCCTCGCGGCGACGCTGACCGCCTCCGCCCAGGTCAAGGTGGTCAAATTGTGGGACAACGCCTCGGCACCCCACTCCAACGAGGATGCAGGCCCCCAGAAAGAGAAAAACGGCAACCTCTACAACACGGTCGACACCGAACTCTTCATCTATCCCGCAGCGCCGGACAAGGCGACCGGACAGGCCGTCGTCGTCTGCCCGGGCGGCGGCTACCGCTTCGTCTCGATGCCGCGCGAAGGGCACGAAGTGGGCGAGTGGCTCTCGGCCGAAGGAATCACGGTCGTCGCACTCAAATACCGCCTGCCCAACGGACACTGCCAGGTGCCGCTCGAAGACGCCGAAGCGGCACTGCGCTACATCCGCGACCATGCCGCGGAGTACGGCGTCGATCCTTCGCGCGTGGGCATCATGGGCTTCTCGGCGGGCGGCCATCTGGCCGCTTCGGCCGCCACGATGCTCCCCGAAGAGGTACGCCCCGCCTTCGCCGTACTGGTCTACCCCGTCATCACAGCCGAGCCGGGCAAATGCCACAAGGGATCGTTCGACAACCTGCTGGGCACCGACCGCACGGCCGGCGACGAGGCGCAATGGTCGCTGCAAAACCG
>ERZ773264.2888-NODE-2888-length-15142-cov-11.013256_pt1 | contig 15142 bp, 15 predicted proteins | sample MGYA00511910_ERZ773264 | MGnify/ENA primary metagenome ERZ773264 (study PRJEB29015, sample SAMEA2737739) | human gut metagenome | biome: human gut; feature: human-associated habitat; material: faeces | place: China | collected 2012 ... | reverse complement strand
CCGTTCTTTGGAGATACAGCGTGTTAAAGAAACGGCATATCACTGTTGCGAACGCCCTGTAATTTTGGCACCCGCTCAGGCTGCGATCAAGAATCCCCGCAAGGTTTTGCGTGAGAGCTTGAGAAAGCACCAATAAAGTATATGACCGCCCCGGTTTCCGTAACAGGAAGCCGGGGCGGTTTTGTGCACAAAAAGCAAGTAGAAACTTTGTGCTTCCCTACAAAACGATGAAAAATAATTGACAAGAGTGGGGAATCGGTGCTAGCTTTGAAAAAATAAAGCAAAAAATGCTTTAAAAATGTAAAAGTCCATCTTATAGTACAACACAATGCTATATCTATCTCGGAAAATAACACACACCGGACGAACAGGAGGTGCGGCATGAAACTGACCTACGCAAGGCTTCTGGCGGGCAAAACCGATTCGAATGACACGAGCCTCTGGCTGCCGCTCTGGATGCATCTGCGGGATACGGCAGAGATCATGGAATTGCTGGTGCGGAAGTGGCTGCCGGAAAGCGTGAAGAAAGCAACCGACCTGGACGAAGAAGCTCTGATCGCGCTGGCACGCTTTTTGGGCTGGACACATGATCTTGGTAAGAGTGTTGTTGCCTTTCAGAGTGTCCTGATGCCGCTGCTGCCAGAGGCAAAGCAGCGAATTGAGCGCTTTACCACCTTGACCTGCCCGGAGCAGGACCGGAAGAAAACACCTCACGCCCGGGCGAGCGAAGCGATTCTGATAGAGCTGAAGTGTCCGCCAGGAATCGCCTCCATTGCGGGGGCCCACCACGGCAAGCCGCAGGAGCAGGAAGAAGTGGAAGCTCAGCTGGTGAGCTGGACATGCAACTACTACCCCAAGGGAGAAAAGGCATTTTGGGAAAGCTGCTGGGATGAGTTGTTTGAGACAGCGCTGAAAGATTGCGGCTACGACGACCCGGCAGAGCTGCCGGACTTGACTCCGCCTACAGAAATTCTGCTGACAGGACTGCTTATCATGGCGGACTGGATCGCCAGCAATACCGAGTATTTTCCGTTGATCCCGGTAGAAGAACTGGGGAACGAAGTGGCTTATCCGGAGCGTGCGGAACTGGCCTGGAATAAATGGGATGAGAAAGACCTGACGGCACCCTGGGAGGCGCAGACTTCTATTGTGGACGAAGAGGAGTTCAAAGCGCGTTTTGGATTCCCGCCCAACGCGGTACAGGTTGCTGCCGTGGAAGCAGCCAACAGTGTGAGCGCCCCGGGAATTTTGATTTTAGAGGCCCAGATGGGTGTAGGCAAGACGGAGGCTGCGCTGGCAGCCGCGGAAATTCTGGCGGCGCGGTTTGGCGCGGGTGGAATTTTCTTTGGCTTGCCTACGCAGGCAACGGCAAACGGGATTTTGGGGCGGCTGGTGCAGTGGGCGGACAACCAGCCGGACAGGCTGCTAAAGTGCATCCGGCTGGCCCACGGCATGGCAGAACTGAACGAAGAGTATATCCGCTTACAGGAACAGACCGTTCCGGTAGAAGACGACTGGGACGATTCCGAGACAAACGAGCACCGGGTGCAGGTGCACCAGTGGTTCCGGGGCAGCAAGCAGGCGCTGCTGGCCTGCTTTGTCATTGGCACGGTGGACCAGCTGCTCATGGCGGCGCTCAAACAAAAGCATGTGATGCTGCGCCACCTCGGCCTTGCGGGCAAGGTGGTGATCATCGACGAGTGCCATGCCTATGATGCCTACATGAACCGCTACCTTGACCGGGCGCTGGAATGGCTGGGCTGGTATCGGGTGCCGGTGATCTTACTTTCAGCCACGCTGCCGGCCCGGCGGCGGGCGGAGCTGGTGGAAGCCTACCAGCAGAAGCGCGCCTCCGCACCGGATGCACCGTGGAAGACCAGCTGCGGCTATCCGCTCCTGACCTGGACGGATGGGGAGGAAGTCCGCCAGACGACCATTCCGCTGGATACGCCCAGCCGGACGGTACAGACGGTTCCGCTGACGGAAGATGGCCTGCCCGGTTTCCTGCGCGAAAAGATGCAGGCGGGCGGCTGCGCGGGTGTCATCGTCAACACCGTTAAAAAGGCACAGGCCGTGGCCCGGATGCTGCGGGAAGCTCTGCCGGAAAAAGAAGTGCAGGTGTTCCACGCACAATTCCTGATGCCGGACCGCGCCGCGCGGGAGCAGGAGCTCATGGAGCGGATCGGCAAGCACTCGACTCCGGCCCAGCGGGATGGACTCATTGTGGTGGGCACGCAGGTGCTCGAACAGTCGTTGGACATTGATTTTGACGTTATGGTGACGGAACTTTGCCCGATGGACCTGCTGCTACAGCGCATTGGCCGTCTGCACCGCCACACCTGGCGCTGCCGCCCACAGCCGATGCAGGCAGCAGTCTGCGCGGTGCTGGATACCGGAGAGGATGTCTTTGATGAGGGCAGCGCGGCAGTCTACGGCAAGTGGCTGCTCTGGCGGACACGGGAACTGCTGCCTCAGACCATCCGCCTGCCGGAAGAGATCTCCCCGCTGGTACAGCAGGTGTATGGCTGGGCGGCAGAGGACAAACTGCCCGAAGATGCCGCCAGTGAGAAGCTGTGCCATAACTATGAACTGGAACAGGGAAAGCGAAAGGACCGGGCAGAGGCTTATCTGGTACATCACCCGAAAGTGTATAAAAAATTCCCCCGGCTCAATACGCTGGACGGCTGGATGGCAGACGAGGGTGCCTGTTCTGACCCGGCGGCCCGGGCGGCTGTCCGTGACGGCGACCCGTCTGTTGAGGTGCTGGTCATGGTGCAGGGGCGGGATGGCAGCATCCATTTCCTGCCGTGGCAGGAGGGAGGCCGGACGGTAGCGTCCGACTGCCCGCCGCAGCCGGAGGAGGCGCTGAAGATCGCACGGCAGAAACTGCGGCTCCCGGCAGTGTTTGGCAAGGAATGGAACGTGAAACGCGTCATTGACGAGCTGGAAGCGGACAACCGCCGTCTGCTGGCCCAATGGCAGCTCTCCCCGATGCTGCGCGGGGAGCTGGTGCTGCTGCTGGATGAAACGCTGACGGCCCATCTGGCGGGGATGACGCTCCATTATGACCGTGAGAATGGTCTGATTTATGAAAAGGAGGAAGCTGATGCAGGAAATTGAGTTTAACCTGTTGACGGAACCCTGGGTCCGTGTCCGTCTGCCGGACAATACCGTGCAGGAAGTTTCTCTGACGGATGCACTGGTCCATGCGCAGGAGTACATGGACCTGGCAGGGGAGATGCCCACCCAGGACGCGGCCATGCTGCGGCTGCTGCTGGCGGTGCTGTTTACGGTCTTTTCCCGCGTGAACGAAGTGGGGGAGCCGGAGCCGCTGGAAGACGAAGAAGCCGCTCTGGAGCGCTGGGGAGCGCTGTGGGAGCTGAAACATTTCCCGGAGCAGCCCATCCGGGACTATCTGGAGCAGTGGAAAGACCGCTTCTGGCTCTTCCACCCGGAGCGGCCATTCTGGCAGGTGCCGGAAGCGGCTATCGGCACGGAGTACGGCGCGGCAAAGCTGAACGGCGAGATGTCGGAGAGCAGCAATAAGATTCGGCTGTTCCCACTCTATGCCGGGGCGGGCAAAACAGAGATGACCTATGCGCAAGCGGTGCGGTGGCTGCTGAGTGTCAACGGCTATGATGACACCTCGGCAAAGCCAAAGGGCAAAGGACTGCCCTCGGTAGGTGCAGGCTGGCTGGGCAAAATCGGCTATATCCAGGCCAGCGGCGAAAATCTGTTCGAGACGCTGATGCTGAATTTGACTCTGCTGAAAGACGGCACTGAATGCTGGGGTGAAAATAAGCCCTGCTGGGAGTTGGATGCGCCCAAGAGCGCAGAGCGAACAGAGATTTTACAGCCGGACAATCCGGCACAGCTGCTCACACTTCAATCCCGTCGGCTGCTCCTCCACCGGGAAAATGGAAAAGTGGATGGTTTTTCTCTGCTGGGCGGCGATTTCTTCCCGCGCGAAAGTGCTTTTGTGGAGCAAATGACCATCTGGCGTAATGCTACGACCAAAAAGAATGAGCCGCCGGTGTTTGTGCCCTGCCGCCATGATGCGGCAAAGCAGTTCTGGCGGGAGTTTCCGTCCGTGTTCTGCAAGGGCGAGGGCAATGTTCATCAGCCGGGCGTGGTGCGCTGGGTAGAAAAAGTACAGCAGCTGCGGTTTTTGAGCCCAAAACGAAGAATCAATTTCCGTATCTCAGCGGTGCAATACGGGGACAAAGACTTTTTCGTGAATGATTCGTTCAGTGATAGTCTGGCATTTCAGGCTGTTCTGCTGGACGAGCTGGGCTATGGCTGGCAGAACCGCATCACTGATGAAATTAGCCGGTGCGAGCAGGCAGCCTCTCTGGTGGGGCACTTGGCGCAGGATATTGCCACTGCAGCAGGCGATAAAAACGGAAATGCCAGCGCCCCGGCCCGTTCCCAGTTCTATTTTGCAGTAGACCAGCCGTTCCGGCAGTGGCTGCGGAGCATCGACCCGGAAGAAGATGACATGACCGAAACCACAGCCCGCTGGCAGGGGATCGCCCGAGGCATTGCAGAGCAGCTGGGTCAGCAGATGGTGCTGGAGGCTGGCAGCGCCGCACTGGTAGGACATTGGGTTGAAATTAAAACAGGCAGAAAAAAAGAAGATAAAAAGAAAATTCTGTATACAGCACCAGCTGCCTATAACAGCTTTTTAGGCAGGCTATATGGTCTTTATCCGAAAACAAACGATGAGGGAGGAACGGCATGAGTGAGAAAAACGAGAGCCGCACACAGGCCATCAGGGGCTATGTGGACGGCAAGATTCAATGGCTCTGGGGTCTGCCGGAGAACCAGCGGCGTGCAGAGCTGGCAAAGCTGCGCCGGGGCATCGGACATGCACCCGGGGAGCTTCCAGACCTGTGGGGCGGCCTTTTGCAGGGGATGCCTGCGAGCTTTTACGGTACAAATGGCCCCTCCCATGAAGAGTGGGCGGTCTATCTGGCACTGACCCTGTATGCCCTGCACCAGCAGAGCAACGATACTGTGTGCGTGAGCCAGCTCGGCTGCACGCTGGGCCGGGCCGTGCGCAGGCTGGCGGAGCAGACCGTGGCCAGTGGGCAGGACTGGACCGAGAGCAGCATTCTGCGGCGGTTCAACGCGCTGGCTACCGCCGAAGAAATTACCGAGATCAGCCATCATCTGCGGGGCATGATTCAGCTGCTGCGGGCCGCAAAGCCGGACAGCATCCCGCTGGATTACCCGCAGTTGGCTGTTGACCTGTACGGGCTGCAGTGCGATGCCCCGCAGCTGGCACAGCTGCCCGCCAACATCCGCCTGCGGTGGGGGCAGGACCTCTACCGCTACGAGAAGAACGAATCGTCCGAGACACAGGAAAAGGAGAACTGACTTATGAAAAAGCGTTTGTATGTTGACTTCCATGTGCTGCAGACTGTGCCGCCCAGCTGCATCAACCGGGACGATACGGGCAGCCCCAAAACGGCCATTTACGGCGGCGTGACCCGCGCCCGGGTCTCCTCTCAGGCGTGGAAGCACGCCATGCGGCAGGCCTTTGTAGAGGAAAGCCTGCTGGACGAAGAGGATGTGGGCAAGCGCACCAAAAAGGTGACGGAGCTGGTGGAAAAGGAGATCGCCGCCCTTGCCCCGGAAAAAGATGCTGCCAAGCTGGCAAAGGAAGTAGTAAAAAACACAGGGCTCAAAGTTAACGAGAAGAAAGATGAGAAAAAGCTCAAAACGCTGATTTTTCTGAGTAAGGCGCAAGTAAGTGCTTTGGCGGAACTGGGAATTGAGGGTTGTACAGAGGCCCAAAAGTATAAAGATGCTTTGGGTGCAGCTCCTTCGGTAGATATGGTGTTGTTTGGCAGAATGGTGGCTGAGGCAGCTTCGCTGAATTACGATGCCGCCGCACAGGTGGCCCACAGCATCTCTACCCATGCAGTGCAAAACGAATACGACTACTTTACTGCTGTGGACGACTGTCCGGATAGCGACAATGCGGGCGCAGGCCATCTGGACACCGTGGAGTACAACTCTGCAACCCTGTACCGCTATGCAACCGTCAATGTGATGGAGCTTGAACGCCATCTGGGTGCGGAAAAAGCAGCCGAAGTGGTGCGGAGCTTTGGGGAGGCGTTCATCCGCTCCATGCCCACGGGCAAGCAGAACACCTTTGCCAACCGCACTCTGCCGGATGCCGTCTATGTGACCATCCGGGAGGACCAGCCCGTGAACCTCTGCGGCGCCTTTGAGCGGGCGGTGCGGAAGAGCGCGGAGGGCTACGCAGAGCCCTCCAAGAACGCGTTGCAGGCCTATGCACAGCAGCTGTATCAGAGCTTTGCGGAGGCCCCTGCAAAGAGCTTTACCGTGGGCACCGGGCTGGAAGCACTGGCCCCGGCCCAGCCGCTGAACACCATGCTGGATGCACTGGAAAAGGCTGTCCGGGATGCGCTTGCCGGAAATGAGGTGGGGTAATGGCAACACTGTTGCTTCGGCTGGCAGCGCCTTTGCAGGCATGGGGCGCGGATTCCAAATTCGAGACCCGGAAAACGGCTCGGGAGCCTACCAAAAGCGGAGTGATCGGCCTGCTGGCCGCGGCGCTGGGCCTGCGGCGGGATGAGACCGAGCCATTGACCCGGCTGGCGCAGCTGCGCTTTGGCGTCCGGGTGGAGCGGGAGGGCCAGCTGTTGGTGGATTTCCACATGGCCCGCAACGAGGAGAAAGACCGCTCCTATGTCACCTACCGCCATTACCTCGAAGATGCTGTTTTTCTGGTGGGCCTGGAAAGTGAAGACACCGCTTTGCTGCAGGAACTGGCAGAGGCGCTGACCCACCCGGTGTTTCCGCTGTATCTCGGCCGCCGTGCCTGCCCACCCACTCTGCCGCTCTGCCTGGGCCTGCGGGAGCAGGGCCTTGTGGAGGCCTTGCAGGCGGAGCCCGCGCTCTGCCCCAGCGGGCCCAAGCCGACCCGTATCGTGGCGGATGCCGCACCGCAGGAGCCGGGGGCTGTCCCGCAGCGGGATGTGCCTCTCTCCTACGACCCGCGGCACCGGCAGTACGGTTACCGCTCGGCCCGGGAGATCTCCCTCCGGCAGCCCGCAGGGGCCCCGGAGCCGACCGCCCATGACCCATTCTGTGAATTGTGAGGTGAAGTGCAGATGTATTTATCCCGTGTAGAGCTTGACCCCACCCGCCGCAGTACCATGACGGCGCTGGCGGCACCACAGAAATTCCATGGCGCGGTGGAAAGTGCCTTTTCCGGGGAGCGCCGCCGTCGGTTGTGGCGGCTGGACCGGCTGGGCGAAAAGCTGTATCTGCTCCTCCTCAGCGAGGAGATGCCGGACCTCTCCGGCGTTGTGGAGCAGTTTGGCACCGGAGCGGCACCAGAGTCCCGGAATTATGACCCGCTGCTGGCACGGATCACACCGGGCAGCCGCTGGCAGTTTCGGTTGGCGGCCAACCCCACCAAAAGCTGCAAAGACGCCCAAAAACCCGCAGCGCGGGGAACCGTGGCCGCACACTGCACGACACAGTACCAGAAGCAGTGGCTGTTGGATCGCGCCGCAAAGCACGGCTTTGCCCTGACGGAGGATTCCTTTACCGTGACCCGGGTGCAGTGGCACCACTTTGCCAAGCGCGGCACCCGCCCGGTGTCGCTGCTGGCGGTGACGTATGAGGGCGTTTTGCAGGTGACGGACCCCGAGGCGTTCCGGAACCTGCTGTGTCAGGGCATGGGCCGGGGCAAAGCCTACGGCCTTGGCCTGCTGACCGTTATGCGCGGAGGAAACTGAGATGGACGAGATGCCGGGCATGATCCGGCCAGACCTGCAGGCGCTGCCGCAGGTGAAAGACCGGATGACCTTTTTGTACCTCGAACTCGCCCAAGCTTGCGGTCAGATGCTGGATGGGACTTTTCCCCGCATACGCGGGGGTGATCCTTTCCGCAGCATGATGGACTACTTCACGCAGGACTTTTCCCCGCACATGCGGGGGTGATCCCACCGAAAGGCAAGCCTCGATGCGCTGCTTCACCTTTTCCCCGCACATGCGGGGGTGATCCCATCACACAGGCGGAACGCAGGAATCCACACAACTTTTCCCCGCACATGCGGGGGTGATCCCTTGCAGGACGTTGTAACGGAAATGGAGATTGACTTTTCCCCGCACACGCGGGGGTGATCCATGGGGGCGGTTATCGGTAGTGCCAGACAGATGCTTTTCCTCGCATACGCGGGAGTGATCCCGTCTACGACGGCACCACCAAAAAGCTCAAGGGTTTTTCCCCGCATACGCGGGGGTGATCCCCGCATCGGGCGCAATATGCTGCAAGCCATGGTCTTTTCCCCGCATACGCGGGGGTGATCCCACCGCAGCCTATCCGGGCAGCACCGACCCCAAGCTTTTCCCCGCATACGCGGGGGTGATCCCGGACAGGCTCATGCCTATGCCAGCAAGGAGAACTTTTCCCCGCATACGCGGGGGTGATCCCCTTGGGGATGCCGCAGACAGCCTGCGTGATGGCTTTTCCCCGCACACGCGGGGGTGATCCCAAGCAGTACGCCTATGATGACACCACCGGCAACTTTTCCCCGCATACGCGGGGGTGATCCTTTCCGCAGCATGATGGACTACTTCACGCAGGACTTTTCCCCGCATACGCGGGGGTGATCCCAGTATATCGACCTGATGATCCAGTCCGACCGCCTTTTCCCCGCACAGGCGGGGGTGATCCAAAAACGTAACGGCTGGGGTGGACAGAACATCTTCTCCGACATACTCAGAATACTATTTTTTCTCCGCAAAGCAAAAGCAGCGACCTTGTTCATTCAATCGAACCAGGTCACTGCTTTTTGCATGTGTGAAATTTTAACGATTTACAGCGGCGTTTTACAACTTTTTCTGGAGCTCGGCTTGGATATCGGTGAGGCATTCCAACAAAAGGGGATTGAACGCGCCGCATTCCCCGTTCAGGATCATCCGCATGGCGGTCTCGTGGGAGAACGCTTCTTTGTAGCAGCGCTCACTGGTCAGGGCGTCGTACACATCGGCCAGGGAGACGATCTGCGCGCTGATGGGGATGTCATTGCCCTTGAGGCCGTCCGGGTAGCCCCGGCCATCCCAGCGCTCATGGTGCCAGCGGGCGATGTCGTAGGCGGTTTGCAGCAGGGGCTCATCCTCAAAGTTTTCCAGCCGCCGCAGCATGTTGGCACCCTGCATACAGTGGGTCTTGATGACCTCGAACTCCTCTTTACTAGAAATCGTTTTCGGCTTCTGTGCAACAATTTTCTGCGGGGTGGGGTAAAATGGGCAAAAGATTGCAATAAAATCAAAAATCTGGTATGATAAAAAGACGTTTCGCATTGTATCTGTATAGGAGGGAAAAGCCATGCTGATTCCGGTTGTTTTATTTATCATCGGCCTGCTCTGCCTGATCAAGGGCGGCGACTGGTTTGTGGATGGCGCTTCGGCGCTGGCCCGGCGGTTCCACCTGCCGGAGCTGCTCATTGGTGCCACGGTGGTGTCCATCGGCACCACCCTGCCCGAGGTGATGGTCTCCACCATGTCGGCGGTGTCCGGCCATGGTGAGATCGCCTACGGCAATGCCATTGGTTCTGTCATCTGCAACGCGGCGCTCATTGCGGCCATTACCATCGCCGTCCGCCCGGGCAAGGTGGACCGTAAGACGCTGGGGATGCCAGTGGCGTTCTTCTTTGCGGCGGCAGCGATCTACTGCGTGGCAGCCTACGGCTTTGGCAAGTTCACCCGGCCTATGGGCCTCATCATGCTGGCCCTGTTCGTGGCCTATATGGTGGCCAACGTGCTCCAGATGAAAAACGCCCCGGCGGGCGCTGAGGCCGAGGCCGAAGCAGAAGCTGCCGAGGAAGAAATGACCCTGACCAAAACGCTGGTGCTTCTGGTGGCGGGTGCCGTGCTCATCGCCGTGGGTGCTAACCTGCTGGTGGACAACGGTACCCTTATTGCCCAGGCGCTGGGCGTGCCCGAGTCCGTCATTGCACTGACCTTTGTGGCCCTGGGCACCTCGCTGCCCGAGCTGGTCACAGCCATCACGTCCCTTGTCAAGGGCTGCAGCGACCTCTCGCTGGGCAACATCGTGGGCGCCAACGTCTTCAATCTGGTGCTGGTCAGCGGCGCGTCCGTGACCATTGCGCCGTTCACCATCCCCCAGAGCTCCACCCTGTTTGGCATCAATTCCAGTCTGGTGCTGGACCTGCCCGTGATGCTGGCCGTCATGGTGCTCATGTGTGTCCCGGCGCTGGTGCGGGGCAAGCTCTCCCGGGTGCAGGGCGTGCTGCTGCTCTGCATCTATGCGGCGTTCTGCGCCATCCAGTTCACCATGTGAGCTGGGGCTGAAACGGAATCAAAACCACAAAAACGTCCCGCAGGGCCTGAACCCTGCGGGACGTTTTGTGGTATCATGACGAAATATTACTCTGAATAAGACTCCCAGCGGACAGAGGCGTCCAGCTGAGCGGGGGTCAGGTTGAACACGGCGTCAATGAGGTCGGTGCGGAACGTGGCGTTGCCGGTGCCGTGGGCAAGGCGGCGGGCCTCGGCCAGCTCTCCCGCAACCCCCATCGTCGCCGCCGCCGCGCAGGCCGCCGCAAAGGGCTGGCCGGGCATGGCCCCGCAGAACGCGCCCATGAGGGCGGTGAGCATACAGCCGCTGCCCGTGACGCGGGACATGGTGGCGCAGCCGTTGTGGAGCAGAATGGTTTCTCTGCCGTCCGTCAGCACGTCGATGGGGCCGGAAACGGCCACCACGGCCCCGGTCTGCACGGCCAGCGCTCTGGCAGAAGCCACGGTGCGGGGGAGGGTCTTCTCCGTGATCTGGTCGGCGTCGCTCACGTCCACGCCGCTGCCCGCCGCCCGGCGCTGGGCCAGAGCACGAATCTCCGACGCGTTGCCCCGGATGACCGCAAACTGCACGGCGTCCAGCAGCCGGGCCGATTCCGCCCGGCGGAGGCTGGTGTTGCCGGCGCCCACAGGGTCAAAGACCACGGGTTTGCCTGCCCGGTTGGCCGCCTGCCCGCCCAAAATCATGGACTCCACTTTGTCGATGGCACCCAGATTGCACAGCAGAGCGCTGGCGGCGGCAGCGGTCTCCTGCACTTCCCGGATGTCCGAGGCCATGGTGGGGGAGCCGCCCACGGCCAGAAGGATGTTGGCGCAATCGTTGACGGTAACAAAGTTGGTGATGCAGTCCACCAGCGGGGCGCGGCGGTGCACCTGTTCCAGAGCAGAACCAAAGTTCATGGAGAAAAGCCTCCTTGTGTTATAAAAAAGAAGAGGTCTTGCCGGGGTCAATAAAGCCCTCGCCGTACACTTCGCCCGCCTCCGTGACCATGACCATGCAGCCGGGGTCGATGCGGTAGGCGGCGGTGCGGATGCGGTAGACCTGGGGCCGGGCGCAGACGCAGAGGAGCATCTGCCGCTCGGTGTTGGTGTAGGTGCCAATGGCCTTGAGCATGGTGGAGCCGCGCTCGCACTCGCGGGAGATCTCGTCGGCGATCTCCTGCCCTTTTGTGGTGATGATGGTGAGCATCTTGCTGGAAGAGCTGCCGTACATGACCTTATCAATGACCAGCGAGGTGATGACCGTGGTGACGAGGCCGTACAGAACGGAATCCACCGTGCCGAACACGGGCCAGCCCAGCAGAATGACGACGAGATCAATGCCGCCCGTGACCGCCCCGATGGAGAGGTGGGGCCGCAGCACCTTGATGGACATGGTGAGGAAATCCGTGCCGCCGCTGGAAGAGCCCCGCATGTAGAGCAGGGCCAGCGCGAAGCCCCAGGTGACGCCTGCAAACAGGGCTGCCACCAGCGGGTCGCCGGTATAGCAGCCCACCCGGGCAAAGACGACATCCTGAAAAACGGTGCACCACACCATGCTCACCAGCGACTTTGCCAGAAAGGCCCGGCCCACAAAGCGGATGCTCAGGGCCACGAGAGGCAGGTTGAACACCAGCGTGGTGATGCCCACGGGCAGGTGCCACAGGTAGTTGACGATGAGGGCCAGGCCCGAGATGCCGCCGGGGGCAAAGTCTGAGCCGCGGGCAAAGTAGCAGATGCTGAGGGCATACAGGAACCCGGCGGCCAGATTGTACAGCTGGTCCACCACGAGGGTGCGCTTGTTCATAAAAATCGCCTCCCGGTATCAAAACAAAAAAATTACTGGATGGAAGCCGCCAGAGCGGGGATCTCGCTCAGATTCCCGATGTGGAAGCGGGCCGCGCTCTGGTCAAAGGGGAAGCGCTCGTCCCGCAGGGCGGCCACAAGGCCCCCGGCGGCCGCGCCCGCCTGCACGCCGTAGGTGGAGTCTTCCACGATAAGGCATTCCTCCGGGCGGCGGCCAAGCCGCACCATGGTGTGGAGATAAATTTCAGGATCGGGTTTGCTGGCTTCAAACTGCTCCCCGCTGACGATGACGGGGAAAAACTCCATCAGCCCGCACTCGCCCAGCACCTGCCGGATGTTGCTCATGGGGCTGGAGCTGGCCAACGCCAGCTGCAAGCCCATGGCCCGCAGCTGTTCCAGCATGGGGCGGGCTTCCGGGCGGAGGATCTCGGGGAAGTGGATGGGTTCGTTTTCGTCGGCCTGCATCAGCTCTTTTTCAAACTCCGGGGTAAAGGGCACCCGGCAGAGCCTGGCCATAAAGCGGGGGTACTCCTGGCTGGACATGCCCACGGTGGGGTACATGCTCTCCAGAGTGACCCAGGGGTATTTTGTTTGCAGGTTGCGGGCCTGCATCCCGAGGTAGACGGGTTCGCTGTCGATGAGCACACCGTCCATATCAAAGATCACGGCCCGGATGGGGGATGGCATAAGAACACTCCTTTCCGGCGGCGGGTTCACCGCGGATGCTCCTGATGATAGGCCTTTTTCTCAGCGTACATTTTCTGATCCAGCTCATTGAGGAAACTCTCGGTGGAGCGGCCATTGTACCGGGCCAGGCCCATAGAGAACGAAAGCTTGAACGGAGCGGTTGTGGTCTGGTTGAAATGGCGCAGGCCATCCTCAATGGCGGCCCGGGTATCTTCCAGCATTTTGCCATTGCCGCGGCTCAGCAGGATGACGAATTCATCGCCCGCCATCCGGATGGCAACAGCGTCCTCCGGCAGGGAGGCGGAAAGGATTTTGCCGATCTCCCGAATGGCCCGGTCGCCCATAGAGTGGCCGTAGCGGTCGTTGATCTTTTTGAAATCGTCCACGTCCATCATGATGCCGTACAGCTGGCGGGGGTTCGTCTTGTGAGCTTTCTCAAGATAGAAGTTCATGTATTTGCGGTTGAACAGGCCGGAAGTCTCGTCCACAAAGGTGTTGATGTTTTGCAGCTGGATGTGGATGAAGACCATCGCGACCGCTACGGCCAGCCAGCCTGTGGACAGGCCGTAGAATATGCCTTGGACGACAGTGCCCAGGATGCAGGGGATGACAAAATAGAACACCGGGAAAAACTCAATGGTAATGCCGGTCTGTTTGGAACGGGTGACTCGATAAATACTCTCGGCAAAGTAAAGGAACAGCGTGGCATAAAGGAGAAAATTCAGCGGGCCGCGAGAGTAGACATTTTCTGCCGAGACGTGGAAGATGAGCCCGGTGCCGAACAGGTTGATGACCATGAGAAGCTGTACGAGGAGGAGTGGAATGCCCAGCGTCAGGATTTTCCGGTGCAGCCGCCGGGTGCTGCGGTAGATACGGAAATCCACGAACAGGCACCACAAAAAGCCCACCAAAACGGTGGAACCGGTGCAGAGGGTATTGGTAAGGACAACGAGCGTGTGACAGCCCCGGAACGGCTGCCCGTCAATGAGGAAACTGATGGTCTCGGTGACCAGCGCGACCAGCGTGACCGCCAACATTCCATCGTAAAGGACGGCACCAGTCTGTTTTGTCTCACTGTTCCGGACGCGGAGGAGGAACAGAAAGACCACAAGGATGATACCGGTTCCATTTGCGACCAGAATTTCCGGAATGTTCATGGGAAGCCTCCTTTCGCCGTCAGGGGATGAAATGTATGAAAAATCATTTCCTGATGCAAGGACTTTATCCAGTTGGAATCGCGGGATCGTATTCAGCCGGTCGAGTCGTTCAAGCTCCTTTCGGCGAAAACAAGACATACGATCAATCTTATTATATCATGAAAATGGAGCTTGCCAAGGGGAAGAGAAAACGTGATGGCCCTGTTCGAGTCCTGTACCGTCCACATCGCTCCAACGTAAGTCAGGGGCGGAACAAAAAAGAGAGCCGCCAACTTACGTTGGAGACTCTCTTTCATCAAGTGGAGCATTGTCCACAGCAGTCGAACCCGAAAGGTTCATTCCAGATACTGCGGCAAATTCCAAGCACCGCGCAACACACGGTGGACTTCCACAGTCTTTATTTCATCGTTGACTCGGTAAAACACCAAATATTGGTCAACGACCATCCTACGATAAGCAGGATCAAGGTGGTAGACCTCGCACATTTTCGGGGTATCGCCTAATTTTGTGATCTTCTCCCGCAGCTCTTTCAGTACGCAGCTGGCCGTTTTAGGATAAAAGCCAGACAGATACCGGGCAATCTCATTCAAATCCTGCACAGCAAGGGGTAGATATTTAATTTTATACGTCATACTGCTTGCTCAGCGTCTCCCATACGCTTTCGTGGTCTGCCCATTGCGTGTCGGGGTCAGCCGCCTGCTGTTTTGCTTTTGCAAGCTCCTCGGCTACATACCGCTGGTGCAGGAACTCCTCGTACTTGGCGTAGTCCTCAATGTTGATGAGAACTGATTCTCCACGGCCATGATTCGTGATGATCACATGGTCATGATCTTTGAGCATCTCCGAAATTTCGGCGTAATGGTTGCGCAGATCCCGGGAAGGGCGAACGAATATCTGCATCATACGAGACACCTCCTATCAAGATGATTGTATCACAAAATGACTACGAGCGCAAGGCGGATGATTCTGACGGTGAGGGCAAGAACCGTCCCGTGGCCACAAATTTTCAATTGCTGAAAATTCTTGCTCCCTTTGGAACAGCTTCTTGTTGGGGCGTGCCTGCCCCAGACCCTGCTAGGAACGAGTACAGCAAACGGGAAGTTATATATGTCTTTGCAAATATACCATATCTATTAGTTGTACACCGCCCT
>ERZ773264.2882-NODE-2882-length-15170-cov-4.996560_pt1 | contig 15170 bp, 18 predicted proteins | sample MGYA00511910_ERZ773264 | MGnify/ENA primary metagenome ERZ773264 (study PRJEB29015, sample SAMEA2737739) | human gut metagenome | biome: human gut; feature: human-associated habitat; material: faeces | place: China | collected 2012 ... | reverse complement strand
AAAAAGAAATCCCTGAAAGTTGGTTTGTGAAGCCAGTTTTCGGGGATTTTTGTTTATCAGGGACAGGACGGCGAAATGGACAGTTAAGCCTTAATTACCCTTAAATTCCCTTAAAAATCTTCAAGAGGTGGCTCAACAGGTGGCTCAAAAAGCCAAAAGAAAAAAGCTGGGGAACAGCTTGAAAAATTTTTAGGTGGCCTTTTTGAGGTAGGCGTCCAGGCGGTTGATCTTCTTTTTCTTGAATTTTTTATCAAGGGCGGTGTAGATGCCCAGCGTGACGCTGATGTCCTTGTGGCCCATCTGGTCGCGGGCAGTGAGGACGTCCACACCGGCAAAATACATGAGGGTGCAGAACGTGTGGCGGAGCTGGTGAGGGGTGAATGTCTCGATGGCCATGGGCAGACCACCGGGACGATTCTTGTTCTGCTGGCCATCATAGCCGTACTTGACGTTCAGATCCCGCATGTAGCTCTCCCACATTCGTTTCCAGCCCTGCTCTGTCATGCGCTCACCCTTGGAGCTGTGCAGCACATACATGCAGCCATCTTTCTGGGTCTTTAGGTAGTCTACCAAAATTTTGGGGATGCTGACCACCCGGACACCCGCAGGTGTTTTGGGGTTCTTGGATTTTTTATCCGGGAAGTCATAGCCCTTGCTGACTGTGATGGTAGCATCCTTGAGGTCCACGTCGGCCCAGGTGAGGGCGGTGGCCTCCCCACGGCGCAGACCTGAGTAAAGCAGAAGCATAGCGGCCCGTTGTGCAGCGTGAGGTGTTTCCCGAATCCAGCGCTGCTGCTCTTCTGAAATGGGCTCACGAGGCTCTGGAGGGGCCCCTGCAGGGGTGGTAGTCTTAATGAGCGGATTATAGAGAACGACTTCCGGAATGGCCAGATCATAGACGGCCTTGGCACTGGAGCGCAGATTGGACAGCGTATAGTGAGACAGGGGAGGCTTGCCATCATGCCAGTCTGCCAGCGTATTGAGAACACGCTGAAAGTCGGCGGCCTTGAGTTCCCCGGCGGGGTTATCTTTCAACTCGCCCCAGTTGTTGCACTGATCTTCATAACGGTCAAGGCTCTTCTGGCTAACGCCTTTAGCTTTTTTGACAGCAATGAGATTTGCGTATAGATCGCCCAGTGTGGCCTTGGACTGTTCTGGATCGAGGCCCTGCCCGATGGCGGTACGATAGGCAGCCGCAGCGGCCTTGGCTTCCCGCTCAGTGGAGCCGTAGAACGACTTGAATTTTTTGCTGCCGTCTTCGTTTTTGCCGAGATAGACCCGGTAACGGTAACGACCATCGGCGTTTTTCTTATTGCGTGCCATAAAAATTTCAGCTCCTTTCAGTCTGCGGCGAGCTGATGTGGTATAATACCATTGTCAGCAGGCGAGTTTTCCATGATTTGCTTCTCCTTGACTACCAAAGTACCAACTACGCACGGAGGCCCCGGCAGCTTATCGTACAGGCTGCCGGGGTTTTCTGTGTTTATACACAAAAAACGACCCCGCCATGGTACGCTTCGGTGAGAGGCGCGGCGGGGTCTCCAATTATCCTAAAACAAATCGCTATGAGTCCCCGTGCGAGTGAGATAAAGAATCAGCTCGTTGCCAGGTCCTCCATCATCTGGTCAACATCGGTATAGGTTTTGCCCAGCGAGGGATTGGCTTTCATCGATTCACATGATGAAAAAATTAATTTCCGAAAAAAGCAATGAGCAAAAAAATAGCGAGAAGAACAAGTAAACAACCACAACCTTGTGCAGTTTCACGGTGACCTTTGGATACCCGTTCTGAGTAGGTAGTGGATGTATGCTTATCAATTTCAGAGATGGAGTCGAATAGTTCAGGCGTCACAAGTGCAGTGTACAACGCCTTTGCAGATTTTTTAGTGATGAATTTTTCGTCAACGCCATAATCTAAAATCAGCTGAGATAGAAAATTTTGAAGAGCAATACCCCATTGTGTGGGAATATTATGGTTAAAGCAAGATGAGCTAGTCCATAAAAATTGAAAAGAACAGAAAACCACACAATACCATGCAAAAATGTCTGGCGCCGGGACATCTTTGAGCCCAAAGAAATTCGTGATAAGCTGAGGACTAGATTCCAGGTGGTCTATGCATGTTTGACGAAGCCATACCCAATATGGTTTCCGAACAAGAGCATCGTTTGACAAAACAGACATATTATTCGGGGGACGAACTTCTATAGAAATAGAATCAAGTGTTTCTTTGAATTGTTGAAGATATCTATGATCGGAGAATGAAAAACTATTCATAATCATTTTTCTATATGAACCGCTATGAACCGCTCAAATGTTGTCAGAGCGGTTATTTTTTATGCTTCTTTCTGGCCCAGGCCAGGCTCACAAGATTTTTTATAGTGTCCGGTTGCAACAAGGTCTTCTACATATTCCACCGCTTTTCCCTGGCCCTCATCATTGAGCTGATCGAATGCAGAGAGCAACACAGTTTGTGAAGAAGTGAGTGCAGGGATATTGGGCGGAGTGGCTTTGGGTTCAATGACTCCACGAGTGATCCCGTCAACTGTAATTTCAAGAATATCACAAATTCTCATTACAGTTGTTACGGCAGTTCCTCCTATTCCGCGCTTGAAGATATTGTCAACTGTAGAATAGGGAATATTGGCAGCGATTGTAAAAGCTCGTACGCTTTTGTAATTGGATAAAATGAGCTCTTTAAGCTGTTCCTCGATAGCCATTAAAATCACCTCCTATGGCTCATTATACGGGTGATACTACAAAAAAGCAATACAAATTCACCAAATTACAAAAATAATTTAGAAAACCTATTGACTTTTCACTATATATGGTGTATTTTACAAATAGATTCATTCAATTTGGTGAACCACGGAGGCGAAAAAGAATGTATATGAATCTTAAAGCAGAAATGGTCCGTAAAGGTATTACAAATGAGCAGCTTGCAAAGGCAATTGATATCAACCCGGCCACAATGTCTGCAAAATTAAACATTGCAGGAAGAATGAGGCTTGATGAAGCTCAGAAGCTTCGAGATTTATTTTTTCAAGGGATGACGATGGACTATCTTTTTGGAGACTGTTCTACAGATTCTCAGCCTACCGTCCCGCAGAGCGACAACGAACATTGGGGAGGCGAACGTTGGGCGCAGGTGTTTAACCCGTAAGGAGGTGAACGAGATGAAAAAGGCGAAAATCTGGGACGCACGGCAGCTGCCTGCGTTTCTGACCCCGAAAGAGTACAGCGCCCTGATGGGCATTGACCAGAAGACGGTGCAGAAGATGTGCCGCAGCGGCCAGCTGCCTGCCCACAAGGAGGGGCCGCGGCTGTGGCGCATTGACAAGAATGCTGCACTGGCATGGCAGAAAGAGTTAGAGGAGCATCCGCCGGAGCAGAAAGATGCACGCAAAACCCGGAGGGAAAAAGAAAAGCCCGCCCGTGCTGGAACACGGACGAGCCTTAGAGTGACAGGTTGAGACGGCCTATCACCACAAGTTTAACATAAGAAAGAGAGAACCGCAAGGAAAACCTCTCAATCTCACCGTCCGCCTTTGGCGGCGCGGTTCGATAGCTCCCCTATCAGGGGAGCCAAGAGTAAAGGAGTAATTATGAGAAAGCGGGCAAAAATGCGGCTGGCGGTGCTGGGCGGGATGATCGCAGGGGCAGTGGCCGGGTGCTGGCTGCTGGATGTACTGGAAGCTGCGGCCAACTGGATGCTGGTGCACTGGATGGGCCTGGACATTGGCAAGGCGGCTGCCCGGGCCCCGGCCCTGAGCGGGCTGCTGCTCTGCGGGTTGTTTGGCTTGGGGCTGTATCTGTACTGCCGCTGGGATGAAACCTCTCACCGCTTCGGTCTGGTTGACGCCAGCGCCTTGCGGAGCTCCCCTATCAGGGGAGCCAAGAGTAGAGGAAAAATAGCAGCCCGGCGGCGCCAGCGGTACGGCAAGATCAACCGCGACCATGCCCGCATGGAAGAGCCGGACTACTGGACTAATCAAAAAGACGCGTAGGAGATACAGATATGATTCGTATTGAAATCAAGGAGATCAGCAAAGGCCATGAAGAGTGATGACAAGTGAAAGTTCTTGTTGCTTGTGAGGAAAGCCAAACGGTATGCAAAGCTTTTCGTATGAAAGGACATGAGGCGTATTCCTGTGACATTGTTAAGCCGTCAGGGGGACATCCCGAATGGCACATTCTGGGAAATGCTATTCCAATACTTACAGGTGGACAGATTACAACAATGAACGGCGCGATTCATGATGTGGGTAGATGGGACTTGTTGGTTGCACATCCGCCTTGTACCTACTTGAGCAACGCCGGAGCCGGCTTTTTATGGAAAGGAAAAGAGCTGCAAGCTGACCGTCTGATGAAAGGCATACATGGCCGAGACCTCTTTATGAGATTCTGGTGGGCTGACATCCCGAAAATCTGTATAGAGAATCCGGTGCCAAGCAAGGTGTTTTGCCTGCCGGCTTATACGCAAATCATTCAACCGTATGAATACGGACATCCCTATACCAAGAGAACCTGCCTCTGGCTCAAAGGGCTGCCGCCGCTTTTTCCGACGGACATTGTTGTTCCGGAAAAATCCTGGGTTATGGAGGGTCCATACCGGCACAACCGAGACAGAGCAAAGAATCGCTCTAAAACATTTACAGGCGTTGGTCAGGCAATGGCCGAACAATGGGGCTGATAAATTTGAGGTGAAAAATGAGTGAGCATAGACAAGACCAAAAGACCCGGACGGGGATGAGCCCGGAGGAAACGGAGCTGTGGATCGAGCTGATGGAAAAGGGACTGGACATCCAGCACGCGGTGCTGGAGAGCAAGGTGGTGCTGGACAAGCTGCCCAGCGAGATGCGGATGGACGGCATCAACCTGCTGTACTGCCGCCTGACCCGGTGCCGGGCGCAGCTGCTGGGGCTGGTGGGAGAGGAGGAACGATACCGGAATGACGTTTGAAGAGTACGAGAGCGAGCTTGACCGGCGGATCAAAGAGCTGGACTGGAAGCAGGAAAAGGCCCGGGACCGCCTGGAGACCCCTGCCCATGACCTGATGGTACAGGCGAGCCGGGACAAGAATGTGACGCTGGAGCAGTTTGAAAAACTGAGCCGGACATTTTACGGTTGGTAAGGAGAAGCAAATGAAGAAGAAAATGAGTCTGGAAGACGAGCTGGATGTGACCCGGACCAGTGTGGCAGAGCTGACGGGGTGGTGCATCACCATTGCGCTGCATGAGCTGTTTGGCATTGGCCGGGAGCGGCTGAACCGGGTGAACAACCGCCAGCGGATGCTGGCCGAGCAGAGCATGGCCGTTATGATGCAGCCCAACGAGCGGGGAATGCCCTCGACCGAAAAAGCCCGGCGGATGCGGGCGGAGGCACTGCCGGAAAGTGTGCCGCGGGAATTCCGGGTGCCTGCATTGCGGGCGGCACGGAACCGCAGGGAGCAGCAGCTCAAGATCGTGGGGGACCGGGCGGCGACCATGGCCTGGCAACTGCACGCCAGGGCCTGCATGGAAGTGCTGGGGTTTGGCCCGGACCGGCTGAACCGCCTATACGATGAGATGCGGCACAACTACGACCAGATGAACACCTGGGGAAAAGAGGATGGCATTGACGTGGCGATGGAGCGGATGCGGAAATGTGCCTGCGACGCCCTGAAAACCGACGACATTGTGGTGGAGGATGTGGAGGACAGCAAGGAGCTGGCCGCCCAGCGCCAGCACTACCATGCCCAGGAGGTGGAATTTTTAAAACGTGCAGCCCTGGCGGCGACGGGCCGGAAGAGCTGCGCCAAGGTGCTGAATGTATTTGACGCCTCTGCCATGGACCGGAAAATGGCTGCCGTGCGGGACGCAGCCGTGGGCGAAGCGTTCCGCAGGAGGGTTTGACCATGGGGTGCAGATACATCTACAGCATTTACGATGCTAAGAGCGGGGCACTGGTGGCCAAAGGGGACGCGGCAAAGCTGGTGGGGCTGGGGCTGTTCCGGGATGCGGGGGTTCTATCGACCAGCTACCGCAAGAACCGGGAGTGCAAGAAGCCCCGGAAATACCGCATTGAGCGGGAAAAAGTAGTGAAGACCTTTGTAATGACCACGCCGCAGAAAGCGCTGCGGAGCATGTACATTTACAGTTGCTATGATGCACGGGACAAGCTGCTGGGCCGCGGCACGGCCTGGGAGCTGGTGGAGAGCGGGCTGTTTGGCAGCGAGACCAGCATCTACTCCTGCTACAACAAGGGCGGAGTAAACGACAGACTGGGGGTGGCCCGGATGACACGGGTGAGCGAGATGCGGGAATTGCAGCCAAAGCGAAAGGCTGCCGTGCACCGGAAAGCGGAGCCGCTGCGGGGAATTTCTCACCCAACGGCTTTACAGTGGGACGTGCATGACCTGCTGGTTTACAACCGAAAGGCCAAAAAGCAGGGCAAGCGAGAGCTGACCTATGGGCAGTGGAGTGCCATGGGAAAGCCGGCAGAACCGTGATCTTATTATGAAAGGCAACGGATACGATGGACCGAACACGTCCACCGTATCCGTTACATTTCATAAGTACCTATTTATAAAAAGCGTCCGGGCGGGCGCTTGGGGGAGCTAGTATACCCGTTATTTCTATGACGGTGGGAACCGGGATAAAGAAAGAACGCCAGCAACGACACGCCAGCAGGAGGATACCGGGATGCGAAGAACCTACACCAGAGAGAAGCGGACTCTATGCGGGAAAGAGTACATGGAGGTGGACCTGTATGCCATCACCCCGGAGGAGCACGCAGCCAAGCGCCGGAAGAAAGGCAGGCCCAGCACAGAGCGCCAGCGCCGCCGGAACGCGGAGCACGCGCGGCGCTACCGGGTGCAAAAGGCCAATGCCAATTTTACGGTGCTGGGGTTCAACGTGACGCTGACCTACGAGGACGGATATCTCCCGGAGGACTGGGAGCAGGCCAAAAAAGATCTGCGCAACTGGATGCGGCGGGTGGTGCTGGCCGCGTGCAAGGCGTTTGACGTGAAAAAGGCGGATATCCGCTTCATGGGGCTGACGGCCTGCGGGCGAAAGGCGGGGCGGTTCCACCACCACATTCTGGTGGAGTGTGCTGGGTTGACCATGCGGCAGAATGCCCAGTTCCGGCAGATGCTGGAGGACAAGTGGGCGCTGCGGCAGCCGGACGGAAGCTATGAGCCGCTGGGCACGGCCAACGCCGACCGCCTGAACCTGCAGAATCGGCTGGATGATCTCATCACCTACTTTTGCAAGCACAGCGCCCTGTGCTGGTACGAGAGCCGAAACCTGATCCAGCCGGAGGAGCAGGTGCCCAACGACACCCGATGGAGCCGCAAGCAGCTGCGCGTGGGCTGCACCGAGTGCCGGGACAGCGCCTATTGGTGGGAGCAGAAATACCCGGGGTGGAAATTTGTGCGCTGTGTGGTGCCGGAGCCAGAGGGCCCGGCAGAGCCGAAAGACGGCTGGGATGCCGATGATCTGCGCTGCTATGTGGTGATGGTGCGAAAGTTCGCACCTGACAGACAGGATACCAGAATTTTGCGCGAGAAACGCGCACGTTAAAATAGCCGGAGGTGAGCAGGTGACAAGAGGGCAGAAAAAGACGGTACGAAAGGCGCTGCGGCGGTATGGCCGCGGGGCCTGCGAAGCGACCCCAGAAGCCTGGCGCGAGGTGGTGGAGGAGACGCTGGCCTACTACGACCAGGCAGACCCGGTATGTGCCAGGCTTTTGAGGCTGCGGTATCTGGAAGACCAGCCGGAGGAGCGGGTGATCCCGGAGCTATACGTCTGCCGGACGACCTACTACCGCAAGGAGCTGGAGGCGCTGAGCACCGTGGCCATTGCGGCTGCCCGGCGGGGATTGCTGTAAATTTTGCTGCGGCGAATAAAGGCTGGATGAATGAGCACCCGGCCTTTTTGTGCTGCCAAAAAGTACGCAGTATTTTTGCGTTGAGGTTTGTGATAGGCTGAGGGAAAGAAAACCTCTCAGTCGCCTGCGGCACCAGACCGCATGGGTGCAAGCAGACGCAAAAGAGAGGGCCTTGCGACAGAGGGGAGGTGTGGCAATGGCTGAAAAGAAACGGGCGTACTGCAAAAACACGGTGCAGGGACGGCAGCGGGGCCGGAAGTACCCGCCCAAGTTCCGGGCCGAGGTGGTAATGGCCATGCTGACCACAAACTCCATCTGTGCGGTGGCGCGGCGGTACGGCGTGCCGGAGAGCACCATCCGCACCTGGGTGGCGGAAGAAGCCAAGCGGGACGACGTATGGGCCGAGGAGAGGCGGGCAGCGGCGCGGGAGATCGCTCTGCGGGCCAGCCTTGGCACCCGGGCCCAGGTGAGCTACTTACAGGGCCGGGTGGAAGAAAACCAGAGGGCTGCGCAGGTGCGGCAGAAGCTGCACGCGAGGCTGGACGAAGATGCCAGGGCCCGGGATTTTGCCATTGGGACCCTGCTGAAAAGCGAGGACGAGGCCCTGGCGGACGCCACGGAGACCGGCCTTGTGGTCTATGCCAGCCCGGGAAGCTATGACCGCCAGCTGGGTAGCGGCGAGGAAAAGCTGCTGACCCAGCAGCTGGAACGGTACGAGGGGCGAACCATGACCGACAAGGACGCGGCCAACATGACCAAGGTGCTGATGACCGTGGCCGAGCGGGCCGCAGCCATGCTGCCCGGAGACAATGGCCTTGGCGAGAAAAACAGCCCGCCGATGGTGGAGATCGGGGCGGAAAAAGATGCCGACGAAAAGGAAATCGTGGTGGAAGTTTAGAGCACTGGTCCGGCAGGACCTCTCAGGCGCTGACGCGCCAGCTCCCCTGACAGGACAGACTCCCTCCGGCCGGAGGGAGATGTCGCTGCAAGCGACAGAGGGAGGACGACCCTTGGCAGGCCGGGCAACAGCACCAGACAGCATGGGTACAAACTGACAAAAAAGGCCGGGCCTTGCGACAGAGGGTAGGTGAGCAATATGAAAAACAGGCAGATCATTTGGAGCCCACAGCCGCGGCAGCTGGTCTTTATGTCCCGCACCGAGGACGAAGCGTTATACGGCGGGGCAGCGGGCGGCGGAAAGAGCGACGCGCTGGTGATCGAGGCACTGCGGCAGGTGAACACCCCGCATTACAGAGCACTGATCCTGCGCAAGACCTACCCGCAACTCTCTGAGCTCATTGACAAGACCATGCGGTACTACAAACCTGTTTTCCCGAAAGCGCGGTACAACGGCAGCGCTCACTGCTGGACGTTCCCCAGCGGGGCAAAAATTTACTTCGGCAGCCTGCACCATGCACAGGACAAGTACAACTACCAGGGCAAAGCCTTTGATTTTATCGGGGTGGACGAGCTGACCCATTTCACCTGGGACGAATACAGCTATGTGATGAGCCGCAACCGCCCCAATGGCCCGGGCACCCGGGTGTACATGCGGGCTACAGCAAACCCAGGCGGGGTGGGCCACGGCTGGGTCAAGGCGCGGTTCATCAGCCCGGCCCCACCGGGCACCCGGATGGTGCAGCTGGTGAACGTAAAGACCCCGGACGGAAAAGAGATCACCCGGCGGCGCACCCGAATTTTTATTCCGTCAACGGTGTTTGACAACCCGGCGCTGATGGAAAACGACCCGGGATACATCGGGACGCTGGCCAGCCTGCCGGAAGCGGAAAGGCAGGCGCTGCTATACGGCAACTGGGACAGCTTTAGTGGGCAGGTGTTCACCGAATGGCGGAACGACCCGGCCCATTACGACGACCAGCGGTGGACCCATGTGATCCGGCCGTTCCGGATCCCGGCACACTGGAAGATATGGCGCGGGTACGACTTTGGATTCTCGAAGCCCTTTTCCGTTGGATGGTATGCGGCCGACGAAGAGGGGCGGCTGTACCGGATCAAGGAGCTCTACGGCTGCACGGGCACACCCAACGAGGGCCTGCGCATTGACCCGGTGGAGCAGGCCCGGCGGATCCGGGAAGCGGAACAGAACGACCCGATGCTGAAAGGCCGGGTGATCCTGGGCGTGGCGGACCCGGCAATCTTTGACGAGAGCCGCGGGGAGAGCATTGCGGACATGCAGGAGAAAAGCCCCAACTTTTTGCACTGGATGCCCGGCGACCACACCCGGCTTGCGGGCAAGATGCAGTTCCACTACCGTTTCGCCTTTGGGGAGGACGGGCGGCCGATGTTCCAGGTGTTTGACACCTGCAAGCATTTCATCCGGACCATCCCGAACCTGGTATACAGCGAGAGCAATGTGGAAGACATTGACACCACCCAGGAAGACCACATTTACGACGAGTGCCGCTATGTGCTGATGGAGAATCCCCTCAGCCCACGGAAGACGGCAAAGCCGGAGCCGCTGCGGGACGACCCGCTGGACCAGAGCCCGGCGAAGTTTATGAGAGTTTAACCTCTCATCTACCTGGCTCTCCTTTGCAGGAGAGCTCTGCGACACGCCCACGAAGTGGGATGGAGCGGTGAGAGGTTTTATCTCAGAGCGATAGCCCGGCAGAACCTCTCAGTCTCGCATTCGCTCGACAGCTCCCCTACTAAGGGGAGCCCTTGGCAGGCCGGAACACGGCACCAGACCGCTTGGGTGCTAACAGTCGTAAGAGCGTAGGCCCTGCGACAGAGGGCAGGAGGGTTGAAATTGGAATTTGAAGATGTTTTGACGACAGAGCGGCAGGCCATTGGCACCGAGGAGGTGGCCAAGGCGAAGCAGCTTTTGGAGAAATACAAGGCGGGAAAGGCGGCGCTGGACCAGCGGATCATTGAGAATGAACAGTGGTTCCGGATGCAGCACTGGCGCAGCTACAAGAACAACATGATGGAGGGCAAGCCGAAGCCCGCTTCCGGCTGGCTGTTCAACTCCATTGCGAACAAACACGCCGACGCCATGGACAACTACCCGGAGCCCAACATCCTGCCCCGGGCCCGGGACGACGAGGAGACGGCCAAGGTGCTCTCCAAAATCTTCCCGGTTTTGCTGGAACAGGCGGACTATGAGGAGGTCTACAGTGACACCTGGTGGCGCAAGCTCAAGCAGGGCACCGGTGTCAAGGGGGTCTTTTGGGACCCGGCGCTGCGGGGCGGCGTGGGGGACATTGCCATCAAGAGCATGGACCTTTTGATGTTGTACTGGGAGCCGGGCGTGACCGACATCCAGGACAGTCCGAACCTGTTCAGTTTGGCACTGGCGAACAACGACCAGCTGGCAGCCCAGTGGCCCCAGCTGGAGGGGCACACGGGTGGGAGCCTGACGACCTCCAAGTACATCCACGATGAGAGCATCGACACCAGCGACAAGAGCGTGGTGGTGGACTGGTATTATAAAAAGGCCGTTGGCGAGGGGCGCACGGTGCTGCATTATTGCAAGTTCTGCAACGGCGTGGTGCTGTACGCCAGCGAGAACGACCCGGAGTATGCGGAGCGGGGCTTCTACGACCACGGAAAATACCCCTTTGTATTTGACCCGCTGTTTGTGGAAGAGGACAGCCCGGCGGGCTTTGGGTACATCGACGTGATGAAAGACACAGCCACCAGCATCGACGAGATGAACGCGGCCATGGATGAGAACATCAAGATAGCGGCCAAGACCCGCTATCTGGTGAGCGACACGGCGGGGGTGAACGAGGAGGAGCTGGCGGACCTTTCCAAGGACATTGTGCACACGGTGGGCCGGGTGAACGAAGAGAGCTTTTCGCCGTTGCAGACGCCGGTGCTCTCGGGCAACTGCATCAGCTACCGGGACGCCCGGGTGGCGGAGCTGAAAGAGATCAGCGGCAACCGGGACGTGAGCCAGGGCGGAACCACCAGCGGCCTGACGGCGGCTTCCGCCATTGCGGCGCTGCAGGAGGCAGGCTCAAAGCTCAGTCGAGACATGCTGAAAAGCACCTACCGGGCATTTACCAAAGAGTGTTACCTGATCCTGGACCTGATGCGGCAATTTTACGACGAGAGCCGTGTTTACCGCATTACGGGGGCCAACGGCGGGACGGAGTATGTGGAATTTTCCGGCCAGATGCTGCGGCCGACTCAGCCCCAGATGGTGGGCGGCGTAGAGCTGGGAGCCCATGAGCCGGTGTTTGACATTACGGTATGCGCGGCAAAGAAGAGCACGTTCAGCCGCCTTTCCCAGAACGAGACGGCGAAAGAATGCTACCAGATGGGGCTTTTTGCCCCGGCCAATGCGGATGCGGCACTGGCCATGCTGGACATGATGGACTTTGAGGGCATTGAAAAAGTGCGGGAGCGGGTGCAGAAGAACGGCACCCTTTACCAGCAATTGCAGCAGGCCATGGAGCAGCTGCAGAAGCTGAGTGCCATCATTGACATGCAGAACGGAACGAACATGAGCGCTGCGGCCGGAGCGGCAGCTCAGGCTGCGGGCAGTGCAGGCGGCGGCAGCGGCGGGACCACCGACGAGAAGACGACCACCAACGGCCTGGGAGCTGCGGTGGGCGAGGCAGACAGCAGCCTGGCCACCCAGGCAGCCAGAAGAGCCATGAATGTGAACAACCCGAATAGATAGCCCTCTCAGTCGCCTGACGGCGACAGCTCCCCCAAAGTGGGAGCCAAGAAGAGTGAAAGGAGAACAATAGATGATCTACGCGGAATATGTGGAATTTGACATGCCCACGGGGGAGCGGATGCGGAGACTGGAAGCATACGGCCACGCGGGTTATGCCCCTGCCGGGCAGGACATTGTGTGTGCCGGGGCATCCATGCTGATGGAGACACTGGTGTATATGCTGGCAGGCTGTGAAGAAGCTGACTGCTGTGCTTACCGGGAGCCCACAGGGCCCCGCGTCTCGGTAAAGCTGACAGGCAATATTTGCGAGAGTGACCTGGCGGCTATAGAGTTTGCCAAGAACGGCCTGGCACTGCTGGCAGAGCGATACCCGGATCACGTGAACTTTGTGGACAAGAGTAAGGATGGCCAGGAGAAAATGGTGAATTTACAGCTTTTTGGTGACGGCGGAGACAGCGGCAGCGCCGGAGATGCCGGGGCCGAGGGCGGCAGCGGCATTGTGGAACCGGCCATGAGCCCGGCGGAGGAGCGGCTTGCCCGGTGCAGTGGGGTGCTGAAACGGACGGGCTCCCGAGGAGCGGGCTTGCCCTCTCAGTCGCCTGACGGCAACAGCTCCCCCAAAGGGGGAACCCTTGGCAAGACGGACAACTCTGAGCAGGACGAGGAAAGTTCTGCAGGGCGTGAGAGTGATGGCCCTGCGGGTGAGGGTGACGGCAGCGAGGGCAAAGAAAAGGCCCAGATGACGCCGGAGGAGCACAAAAAGGCGTTCCGGGAGCTGATGCAGGGGGAATACAAGGCCGAGAGCGAGGAGCTGATGCAGCAGGCGGTGGAGCGGGCGGCACAGCTTTTGGAAAACAGCCCCCAGATGAGAGGCTTGCTGGACGCGCTGCACGAAGCCTACGGCGTGGAGGACATGGAAGCGCTGACCGAGGCCGTGAAGAACGGCCGGGTGAAAGACGAGGCCTACTTTGAAAAGCTGGCCATGGAAAAGGGCGTCAGCGTAGCGACCGCCCGGCAGATGGACAAGCTGGAGAGTGAGAACAAACGCCTGACCGCCGCAGAAAAGTTTGCGGAAGACCAGCGGAAAGCGGCCCAGCGGCAGGTGGAAATCGACCGTATCCATGCAGAGTGGGACCGGGAAGCCCAGCAGCTGAAAGCCCAGTACCCGGAGTTTGACCTGGAACAGACGCTGGCAAACCCGGAGATCGCAAATCTGATGCGTCTGGGTGTCTCGATGTCCAACGCATACCGGGCTGTGTACTTTGACCAGATCATGGCCCAGAATGAGAGCCGGACGGCCAAGCAGGTGGAGGACGGCGTGACCGAACGCATCCGCCAGCGCAGTGCCCGGCCCGGTGAAAACGGCACCCGCCCCGGCGGCGCGGCCCAGACCCACACCGACGTGAACGCTCTGACCCGAAAAGAGCGGGAGCAGCTGGAACGGGCAGCGCTGCGCGGCCAGGTAGTGACTTTTTAATTCTTTTACAGGAGGATGACAAAATGAAAATGAAGAACATGATGTTCGACCTGCAGCTGTTTGCGGATGCAAGCACCCAGCTGCAGAACACCACGGGCAGCAGTGGCCTGACCGCCGAGATGAAGACCTACTACGAGAAGCGGCTGCTGGACCAGGCAGAGCCTGCACTGGTGCACAACCAGTTTGGCGACCCGTACCCCATCCCGGCCAATGGCGGCAAGACCATTGAATTTCGAAAATACGACAGCCTGCCTAAGGCCACCACGCCCCTGACCGAGGGCGTGACCCCCAACGGCCAGGCCCTGAAAGTGAGCACCATCACCGCAGAGGTGCACCAGTACGGCGGCTGGGTGCCCATTACCGACGTGCTGAAGACCACGGCGCTGGACAACAACGTGCTGCAGGCGACCAAGATTCTGGCCAGCCAGGCGGGCCGCACTCTGGACAGCGTGACCCGTGATATTCTGGTGGGCGGCACCAACGTGCTGTACGCACCCAAGGTGGCAGCGGACGGTGCGGAGACCGCTGTGGTGAGCCGTGCAGGCCTGGACAAGACCAGCCAGCTGACCGTAAAGCTGTGCATGCGTGCCGCAGCCATGCTGAAAGCCGTGAACGCCGACCCCATTGGCGACAGCTATGTGGCCATTGTGCATCCCTATGTGGCCTATGACCTGATGAACGACCCCAAGTGGGTGGACTGGCACAAGTACACCGACCCCGAGGCCATGTACACGGGCGAGATCGGCAAGATCGGCAACATCCGGTTTGTGGAGTCCAGCGAGGCAAAGGTATGGACCGGCGACGGCTGCCCGACGGGCCTGGCCGTGTTTGCGACCCTGGTGATCGCGGCACACGCCTACGGCCGCACTGAGCTGGAGGGCGGCGGCCTTGAGCACATCGTGAAGCAGCTGGGCTATGGTGATGACCCGCTGAACCAGCGTGCCTCCGTGGGTTGGAAAGCAACCCAGACCGCTGAGCGCCTGGTGGAGCAGTACATGGTGCGCATTGAGAGCGTGAGCGGCGAGTTCAGTGGCAGCGTGACGGCAAACTGAGCCATCTCACCGCTTCCACGATAGAGCGATGGCCCGGCAGGACCTCTCCGTCGCCTGCGGCGACACCTCCCCTAACAGGAAAGACTCCCTCCGGCCGGAGGGAGATGGCGCTGCAAGCGAC
>ERZ773264.2879-NODE-2879-length-15174-cov-14.237582_pt1 | contig 15174 bp, 16 predicted proteins | sample MGYA00511910_ERZ773264 | MGnify/ENA primary metagenome ERZ773264 (study PRJEB29015, sample SAMEA2737739) | human gut metagenome | biome: human gut; feature: human-associated habitat; material: faeces | place: China | collected 2012 ... | reverse complement strand
ATGATACGGAGGTACCGGCACTGAATATCGTCATGAAAACCACGCTGTGCAACGGCATGGATGTCGCAAAGATCTCCGATACTCCGGGCAAGGGAATGTGTAAGAACCCGGATTATGTGCATTATCTGAAACGATGCATCGACTGGCGTATGAATCATGATAGATAAAAGAATGTTTTTTTGTAGATAATTATTAAGGAGAGAGCAGATGGGAAAAATTGAGGGTGTTCGAATCAAAAATTTTGGACCGTTGAAAGACATTGTGATGGGGAAGACGCTTTCTAATCAAAAGGGAATGGCTCTTGGAAATTTAACCGCCATTATAGGACCTAGCGGGAATGGAAAAAGTACTCTGGCAGATGCATTTGGCTTTTTGGCAGATTGTCTGGAAATAGGGGTTGAAGCTGCCTGTGATACAAAAAATAGAGGTGGTTTTCAACAAATTCGATCACAGGGAGTTGAAGAACCAATAAAATTTGAATTATATTACCGGGAAACAAGTACGACACGCCCAATCACGTATGAATTGGAGATTGATGAAGATGGTATGGGAAGACCTTATGTGAAAGAAGAACGGCTTCGTCAACGTGTGGAAAAAAGAGGATGGCCATTATCCTTTTTGTTTTTGCAGAGTGGAAAAGGTTATGCTTATGAGGGAAAAGAAGGTGGAGCGGATGACAACGGGCGTAGTGTAAAAGGAGAAAAGGTAGATGTTGAATTAGCAGATATCCGAAAGCTTGGAATTGTGACCTTAGGAGCTATGAAACAGTATGAACGTATTGAAAAGTTCTTAAATTTCTTAAAGAGCTGGTATCTTTGTTATTTTTCTCCGGATGCAGCACGGTCTCTGCAGACAGCAGCCCCACAGCCATATCTGAATCGAACGGGCAGTAATATTAATAATGTTGCGCAGTATATGTATCGGGAAAATAAAAAAGAATTTACAAAAGTACTAAAAGAAATTCAGACGAAACTTCCGAATATAGAAAAAATTGAGCCCGTGAAATTTGATAACGGTCAGATGATGCTTAAATTTTGGGAACATGGATTTGAAAAAGCATTTTATTCACCAAAGATGTCGGATGGTACTTTGAAGTTATTTGCATATTATTTGTTATTGCATGAAAAGAATCCACGGCAGCTGGTATTTATAGAAGAACCGGAAAATGGTTTATATCATCAGTATTTAAGCATGCTTGCAGAGGAAATGTTAAAAAGCGTTGGTACGGGATTTTCCAAGCAATTATTTGTTACTACACACAGTCCTTTTTTTGTCAATGCATTGTCGCCGGATCATGTATGGGTTCTGACAAAGGGAGAAAATGGTTTTTCAAGTATTAAACGTGCATCAGAATATGATTTTGTCAAAGAACTTTCCGAAGAGGGTGTTCCTTTGGGGGATATGTGGTACAGTCGCTATTTTGGATAATGTGGAGGGAGTATGTACTTTCAATTTTTAATAGAAGACCAGTCAACTGAAATATTAGTTGGACATGTAATGGGAAAATTAAAAGAAAAATACCCGGAGAAAGAGATCCTTTATGACAGTAAGCCATTTAAAGGAATTGGGCATTTACCAACAAAGGGAAATCTTATGGAGCGCAAGGGAGGCAATTTACTGAATAATCTTCATATATATTTGCGTGGATTTGATAAAAAACTGGCAGGCATGGAACATGCGACTATTGTTGTTGTGTTGGACAATGACAAACGTGACTATGATATTTTTCAGCAAAATCTCAACCAGGTAGCAAAGGATGTTGTGATGTTAACGGACTATGCCTTCTGTATTGCGGTAAAAGAGATGGAGGCGTGGTTATTAGGAGATGAGGATGCCATTTATAGTGCATATCCGGAAGCAAAGAAGAAATTTCTGAAAAATTATAAGCAGGACGAGATTGTTGATACATGGGAAGTGTTGGCAAATATGGTATATCCCGGAGGATTAGCAAAATTACATAAAGTGTCTAAAAATAGTTATAAGGAAACGGGAAAAGCAAAATGTGAGTGGGCTGATAAAATAGGTCAAAAACTTGTTTTAGAAAAGAATGTTTCTCCAAGTTTTCAAAAATTTTTATTTGAACTTTGTTCAAGGATTGAAGCAGCGTAAGAAGAGTGTTTTTGGAATGATTTAAAAACAAAGGAAGAAGGAACAGACCTATGAATTATACAGAGTGTATCGAACAGGCGAGAGACCGTATCGGATCTTACTGTAAGGCGTGCTGGGAATGTAACGGCAGAGCCTGTAAAAACCAGATGCCGGGGCCGGGAGCCAAAGGCATCGGCGATACCGCCATCCGCAACTATGACAAATGGAAAGAAATCCGCGTCCAGATGGACACGCTGGTCGAAAACCGTCCATGTGATACGACACTGGAACTGTTTGGCAGAACGTTTCAGTATCCGTTTTTTGCAGGTCCGGTAGGTGCCGTGCAGCTGCACTACGGAGACTGCCTGAATGATATTTCCTATAACGATATTCTCGTTTCCGCCTGTGCAGCATCCGGTATCGCTGCTTTTACCGGAGACGGAACCGACAGCAATGTCATGGTCGCAGCGACAAAAGCAATCAAAAACGCCGGCGGACTGGGAATTCCGACCGTAAAGCCGTGGAATATCGAAGTGATCCGGGAGAAAATGGCGATGGTAAAAGATTCCGGTGCCTTTGCCGTGGCAATGGATATTGATGCGGCCGGACTGCCGTTTTTAAAGAATCTGACCCCACCGGCCGGAAGCAAATCGGTGGAGGATCTGCGTGAAGTGAAACAGGCGGCAGGGCTGCCGTTTATCGTCAAAGGAATCATGACCGTCAAGGGTGCCATGAAGGCAAAAGAAGCCGGGGCAGATGCGATCGTTGTGTCAAACCACGGCGGGCGTGTTCTGGATCAGTGTCCTGCCACCGCAGAGGTGCTCGAAGAGATCGCAAATGCAGTCGATGGCTCCATGAAGATTTTTGTCGACGGAGGCATCCGTTCCGGTGTGGATGTGTTTAAGGCACTGGCACTGGGAGCCGATGCGGTGATCATTGCCCGTCCGTTTGTGACTGCCGTGTATGGCGGAGCGCAGGAAGGCGTCGAGGCTTATGTCAATAAGATCGGAAGCGAACTGAAAGATACGATGGCAATGTGCGGTGTGGCTTCGCTGAAGGAGATCACACGGGATTGTGTCAGAGTGTGAGAATTAGATATTGGGAAAGGATGAAACGCTTGTGTTCGTGGAGGGTGCCATGGATATGGGCGTTTTTTTCTGTTGAAATGAGAAAATGGATGGATTTTGTTATATTTTTTGCTGAAAAAGGTCGGTTGATGTAAAAATGTGATATAATAGAAAATAAAAATAAGGGATTAGGGAAGAAATATAGGAAAGTGTACGGTTTATGGGACGGAAAAAGAAGTAGTATATAGGAAAAAGTGTATTTGGTATTAAGAGATAATAGAATGTAGAGAGGAAATAAAAATAATGCATCAACAAGATATGTATCAGATGTATGCATACTCGAAGAAATATAACACACCTAAAATATGGCTGTTATACCCGGTGAATGATGAAATGAGAAATCATTATCCAATCCGGTTTGAGAGTGGAGATGGAACAACAGTAAATTTGCATTTTGTTGATGTCGATAAAATAGAAGAAAGTTTGCAAGAACTTAGAAGTTTATTGGAAGCAGGTGAATAGGATGGCCAATACAAAATTTGACAAACTCATAGGGCTATTAGAACCATTGGAAAATAATAGTGTTGGAGAATGGATAATAGATAAAGAGCATAAAGGAACAGAAGACGATCCTATACACTTCCCATATCCAATGTATACAGAAATGGTTAATGAGCTAATAGAAGCGGTTTATGAGTTTGAGCATGAAAATCCGGAATATGAATTGACAAAATATGGAGAGCTTCTTAAGGAAAGAGGTCTCGAATGGGGACAACAGTCAATGGAGAATGCGGATGTTTCCAATATGGATACCCAAGGTATTATGGCACTACTTATGGGCATGGTGCGTGGTGAGAGATTTTGCGATGGCGCTATAATGGGAATGATAAAATCAGGCGCTGTCAAGAAATGGCTTCTGCGTTTGCAAGAACTTAAGGAGATGCAGTAGATGAAGACGATTAGAGTAGTGGCAGCAGTTATCTGTGATTCCATACAGGAAAAAGAAGATAAAAGCATGTATCCGATTGTTGGCTTAGAACACCTTACACCGGAACAGATAACTTTGCAGAATTGGGATTTAAATACAGAAAATACATTTACCAAGGTTTTCAGAAAAGGAAATATTTTATTTGGTAGAAGAAGAGCTTATTTAAAAAAGGCCGCAGTCGCACCGTTTGATGGAATATGTTCTGGAGATATAACAGTAATAGAAGCTAAGGAAGACAAGATTATACCGGAGCTACTCCCATTTGTTATACAAAATGATGATTTGTTTGATTTTGCTGTAGGAAAATCAGCGGGCTCTCTTTCTCCAAGGGTAAAATGGACTCATTTACAAAATTATGAATTTGAGCTCCCGGATAAACAAAAACAACATGAGCTTGCGAAAGTATTATGGGCGATAGAGGATACAAGAAAGTCATATCAGCAATTGATAAAAAAGACTGACGAACTTGTGAAATCTCAATTTATCGAGATGTTTGGAGATGTAGAAAATAACCCTAAAGAATACCAGGTTAAGCAGATAAGTGAGTTTGCCGAGTTGTTTGCAGGTGCAACACCGAGTACAAAAGTTAGAGCTTATTGGGAGAATGGGACTATACCATGGATGAGTTCGGGTGAGGTACATATGGGGCGCATCACATCGACAGAAAAGAAGATATCTCAACAGGGATATGAAAAATGTAGTACAAAAATGGTGCCCATACACACTGTGGTGATTGCACTTGCTGGACAAGGAAAAACAAGAGGTACAGTAGCTGTTACAGAGATAGAGTTATGTACTAATCAGTCTCTTTGTGCCATAGTGACAGATGACACAGTCCTTTCAGATTATCTTTATCATAATTTGAAAAATAGGTACGAAGAAATAAGAAACATGTGTGCAATTGTAGATGGACGCGGCGGATTAAATCTGAAGATTGTTGGAAGTATAAAAATTATTGTTCCTTCTGTGGATGAACAGAAACGATTCATTACGTTCGCTAAACAGAGCGATAAATCAAAATTTGAACTGAATCGAGCATTAGATGAGCTGACTGCAACGTATAAACAGATAATAAAAGATAACTTAGGTTAAGAACTGTCGACATTTTCTCATGGAATATTAAAGATTTTAGGAGGAAGTGTTATGGTAGAACAAATTATCAACGAGATTAAGCATGAACTGGAGGCTGAGTTAACTCCTAAGCAGTTGAACAAGGTAACAGAAGTACTTTCGCAGAAATTGCTGCAAGTTCCAGAGCTTAATGCTGAAAGCACAGATGAGCAGGATTTTTTGAAATTATTTATTTCTGCAAAGCGTGTGGAGGGATGTTCAGACAAGACTTTAAGATATTATGAGTCAAGACCAGTTTGGTGCGGATTATCGTGTATTGAATAAAGCCTGGAATGCGCTTTCACCGGATCCGTTTCTGAATACATATAGTTTCGATTATCAATGGTTAAGTCGTGTATATGAATCAGTCAAACCTACCGATGGTCGTGGTGGCCTGATTTGGGCTGCATTGGGAGCAAAGACAATGGAGCTTGTGCATCAGAACTTAGAAGTAGGCGATGTTCATGAAGATGAAGAAATCATAAGCCTGGATGCTACACTAATTGATCAGTTTATTGAAAAGCAGAAAGATATTAAGAAAACAACCATGAAGGTGGAAATTGACCTTGTAGCAAAGATCCAAAAGCATGGACATGAGGAAAAGTTTGTCAAATTGGGACAGAAGCTGGAGGATTTATGAGAAAGACATGAACAGGGCCTTATCAATAGTATTGAATTCTTAAAGCTGTTATTGCAGTTGGCTAAGGAAACTGCACAAGCTGAAAAAGAAGTGGTGCCAGAAGAAGAAATTGATAAAGGAAAAGCTGCGCTGACAGAACTGTTTAATGGTGTTCGAAATGAAAAAACTCCTATTATGGTTGAGCGTATCGTAAATGACATAGACGATATTGTAAAAATTGTGCGTTTCGATGGCTGGCAGGACACTAACACTGGAAGAAATGAAGTGAAAAAAGCACTTCGTAGTGTTGTCTGGATTAAATATAAAATCAAGGATAAAGAAGTGTTTGACCGCGCATACAGTTACATTGAGCAATATTATTAAGGAGGGAAAGCTATATGAGAACAAAATTGATATACTCATCAGAAGAAAATCATCCTGGATATGGTGCAGGAGAAGGTGATACTGAAAGATATGAATATGAGTGTCCATGTGGGAAAGGAAAGATCATAGAGGAACATGATAATATTCCTGGCTTTCGTGACCATGATGTTTGGATAAGTTGTGATGAATGTTCTAAGAAGTATAAATTGGATACTTCAAAAGGTGTTCGAGGCTGGGAATTGGTGGAGAAAGAATAAATATGGGAAGGTTAAAGAACTGGATTTTAAGGACATTTTATAGAAATGATCTGATTGCAATGCAAAAAGAATACGACCGTAAGGTAAGGGAAATTAGTTACAACGCTCAAAAACAAACCAAGCTAATAGATGCAGTTCATAGGGTGTTTAAGGAATCGAATCATGTTATTGTTGGTGTAGAAACCAATAAAAACGGTGAGGAGGTTCTTGTTGTTCAACAAATATATAACAGAGATATATGGATTATGTTATATAGTGATAAATATAAGGCATGCAACAATCATCCTAGAATTATGGCAACTTATGAAAAGCCTTATGAGGGAGCTGAGTATATTCATATTGATGACGTTATGGTAGAGGACAATGATATTGGAAATGGTTCAATCCTTATGAAATATTTTATTGAGTATTGCAAAACGACTAAAGCAGAATATATATCAGGAAGCTTATCATCTGTAGATGCAGATCATTTTGATAGGTCTGAACATTATTATAAAAAACATGGATTTACAGTTGTATTCTCTGAAGGCAGAAAAACAGGAAGTATTAGATATGAATTGCAATGTTCGATATAATAACTCTAAGGAAATTTTGTAAAGTGTGGTGATAGCATGGGTAAACCGTTTGAGCTTGCAGAAACTGAAGGATAAATTGATATAGATGATAAAGGAGAGAAGTACAATGGATGGTTTAACATTGCTGTCCCAGAGGGATAATATCGAAGAAGCATTTAAATCTCTGATAAAAAGTGGTCGTCCTGATATTCGAGACGATGAAAATAAAAATTTGTTGCCACAATTATATGTGGATTTGTTTGAAAATGATTATTTCTTAAAACAAGCATTAGATGGAAACCATGCAATTTTTAAGGGGCGTAGGGGAACTGGAAAGTCTACTATTTTTTTACAAGCAGAAGAAGAACTTAAAGAAAAGAAAGGTGTAATATCAGTATACATAAATTTACAATCTTGCTATGAGGAAATTAGAACATCAAATAGTGAAGAACAGGAGCTGATGAACAAATATAATGTCTATTTGAAGTTTTTTAATCAAATATTGGAGAAAATAAAAAATGATTGTAAGAAGATTTTTCAAGATAAAGATATTGAAAAACTCTTTGAGGAAATAAAAAATGGTGAATACATAGATGAAAATTTCAGAAGAACAATGCAATTCACTACAAATAGTGAAAAAAATACGCAATTTAATCTTAATGCGAAGACAGATAAAAAAGCAGAAGCAGGGTTGTCTTTTTCACAAAAGAATGCAACAGAAGAACAACATACAAAACAAGAAATGCGTATTTTCTCCATAAATACGGTTTTAAATAAAATGAAGAAGATATTGGATAAACATTCAGTGACGAAAGTATATCTATTTTTAGATGATTTTAGTGAATTGACAAAGGATTCACAGAAATTAATAGTAGATTCCTTAATAGCGCCAATTATTTCTTCATATAATGATGTTTTTGTTATTAAGCTCGCCGCATATCCATATAGAATATATTTAGGAAATATAGACTCCTCGAAAATAGTATCATATTCTCTTGATTTTTATGATGTATATGAGAAAACATCAACAAATTACAAGAATGTTGAAGCGTCAGGAATTGATTATATAAAGAGAACGCTGAAAAAGAGAATTTCAGTATATACGAATGGGCAATTAGACGCAGACGATATTTTTGATACTGCTAAAGAAAAAATAGATATATACTATAAAACGTTATTCTATGCATCCGCAGGTATTCCCAGAAGCCTTGGCTATATTTTAAAGTACAGTTTTCTTAATTCCATCAATAAAGGAAATGGTATCACAGTTGCAGATTTAAATAATGCATCTAAAACATATTTTGTAAACAATATATTGGCAGATTTTTGCAACGACAGTAGATATAAGGAATCATTTTTTGATGAGAATAAAATTCTTACACAAATGACACAAAAGAAATTGATGGATGATTTGATAGAAATGGCGAAAACCATAAAAAGAGGTCTGATAGAAAAATACACAGGAAAACAAAGTATAAAAGATATATATAAGCAGACTATAGAAAAGTATAAATCTGGTATAATATATTGGCTTCCAACATCACATTTCTATATTGATAAAGAGATTGAAAGTATTTTACAAACGTTAGAGTTGCATTATATTGTAAGCAAGTTTAATGAAGGAAGTAGTAGAAAGCCCGGCATTAGGGTATCTTATTACGGCTTGAATTATGGATTGTGCTTGGAAAATCAAATAGATTATGGCAAGCCTGAGTTTAGAAGAGCATATGATTATTGGAGACAGGATGAATTTGATTATACTGATTTTATACCAGCAGCCATAAATGCTATTGAAGTTCCAAAATGTAGTAATTGTGGTTATGAATATAAAGATAAAGCCGAATATGAAGTTGCTAAAAAATTTGGATTTTGCTTAAACTGTCAAGGAAAGAATTGTATTCAAGAAGTAAATCAATTAGAAGAAATCATGAAGGAGCAGATAGCAAAGTGGAAATCGGAAAGTTTGCCTGATATAGAAATTGATATACTGCGTGTTTTATACAATAATAGACAGCATGAAATGTCTGCGGTAGAGATCGGAAATGAAGTTGATCGGCATCATTTGGCAATAACAAAGATAATGGAAAAACTGTCAAAAAGAGACTATGTATCATATGTCACAAGAGATAAAAGATACTATTCAATTAAGGAAAAAGCAATTTCAATATTTTTTAATGATGTAATGGAGACAGTAGAAAATGAAAACAGTTAAAGTAGTTGCTGCAGTTATTTGTGATTCTGTAAAGAAAAAGCGTAAGATATTTGCTACAGCTAGGGGATATGGAGAGTTCCAAGGTCAATGGGAGTTTCCAGGAGGAAAAATAGAAGAAGGCGAAACATCTCAACAGGCTTTGGAACGGGAGATTAAAGAAGAGTTGGATACAGAGATTAAAGTATATGATGTAATAGATACTATTGAATATGACTATCCAAATTTTCATCTTTCAATGGACTGCTTTTGGTGTGGGACAATAACTGGAGAGCTGGTACTGAAGGAAGCAGAAGCTGCTAAGTGGTTAAGCAAGGATGAGCTGAATTCTGTTCGGTGGTTACCGGTAGATCTAATGTTGATAGAGAAAATAAAAAAATATTTGGAGGTGGAATTGCATGAGTGAATCAAAAAAGTGGTTGCAAAGCGTAGACCAACTAAAGGTGAAGATAAAATACGTAAAATACAAATGTTCAAAGAAACTGCTAATAATGCTATAAGTGATGCAACGGAATTTGATAAAGCAATTCTTGAATCGAATGAAGTATATGTAAATAAACTGTGCGAAGCGGATAATACAGAATATGAAATTCTAAAATTAAATATGGAAAAGGCAGAAAGTGATGAAGAAAGAGCTGCTATAAGAAAAAGAATTGCTGAAATGCAAAAAGAGAGGTATGCAAAAGATACAGAAAATAAACAGTTTTATGAGAGACAGCAGGAAAGTCATAGAAATCATAACATGAAAATATTAGGTTCATTGGCAGTGGTTTCTGGATTAGTTTATACATTTAGGAAGCCTCTTGCAGAGGCGGGGAAAAAGTTGATTACAAAAATATAGTACCCCGTTTTTGGTTAAGATGCACATAAAACGATACTTAATAACTTTAGTTCAAAAGTCTGAGAAAGCCTATAAATAAAGGATTTTTATATTTACTTTTGCCATAAAGATAGGGTAATACCCCACTAAATACTAGATATGGTACAATTATGCACATTTAATGCAAAATATAGTGTTTCTTCGGGATGGGAATTCCCCGGTGGCAAGATTGAGGAAGGGGAAACACCACAGAAAGCACTTAAGAGAGAAATTATGGAAGAACTTGATACGGAAATCGCTATTGGTAAATTAATTGATACGATAGAATACGATTATCCGACGTTTCATTTGTCAATGGATTGTTTTTGGTGTGAGATTATTAAGGGAAATCTGGTGCTTAAGGAACATGAAGCAGCGAAGTGGTTGGGGAAGGATGAACTTGATAGTGTGGAGTGGTTGCCGGCAGATGTGAAGTTGATAGAGGCGATTAGGAAAGCATTAAACTGATTTCTTTTAAAGAAGAAATTGTATTTTTACAAATGTGTAGAAAATTATAAATAAAAAGTAATTATATCATATGGATATATCAATGTCTGGAGAAGGTAATAAGCGTATGAACACAAGATGTAATATGATAATTGTAAAGGGTGAGATTAAAACTGCGGAAATAGCATGCTGTAGTTATAATTCAGAAACTCAAAAATGGGATGTTATATTTAATAATGGAAGAAAATATTCATATGCATATGAAAATATTGTATGGTTGAAGAATCCAACAGTTGTAGATCCGAATGCTTTTCAAGTTAGCAATAAAAATGGACATGTATTTCATGATATAGAGGCTATATATGAGTTCGCTTTTCGGGGAGATTTTTATTGGCATATTTGTTTTAAAAAGGAAATTGAAAAAGATTATCATCGAGATGATTTGCAGATTGAAAGTTCATGTTTGATAGAAAAAGAGTCTGCGAATGTTTTCGAGTATATAAAGCAAATTGCGGAACTATGTGATATTAGAAATGAAGAAAATGGTGAAAAAATATTACCCAACAAATTTAAAAAAATATCTTATGTGGGTGATGATGTTGCATTGGCAAAATATTTAAACCCGTCAACTGTACATACATTTAATGAAAAAGAAAACTACATACCAATTTTCCCATTTGGATGTAATAATAGTCAATACCAGGCTGTAAAAAAAGCAATGGAAAATCAAATTAGTGTTATTCAAGGGCCGCCGGGAACAGGAAAGACACAGACAATATTAAATATTATAGCAAATATAATATTGCAAGGGAAAACTGTTCAAATAGTTTCTAATAATAATTCCGCTACAAATAACGTATATGAAAAATTATGTTCTCCAAAATATAATTTGGGATTCATTGCTGCAACACTGGGAAAGTCTGAAAATAAGAAAAGTTTTATTCAAAATCAGAATGAAAATTATCCTGATTTTTTATCGTGGACATTAGATGGAAATAGAGATAATGTAAAAAATAAAATATTAGAAGAATCAGAACAGTTAAAAAATGTTTTTGATAAACAGGAAAGGCTTGCAAGTTTAAGACAGGAAAACGCGCAAATAGAAACGGAATTTGAGTATTTTAAACAATATGTTGAAGAAACAGATGTCGAAATTCAAAAGCTAAATATTAAGAAAAGTTTTGGCTCAAAACAATGGATGGAGTTATGGCAGGAATGTCAATTTATTTCAGAAGAAAAAAACAGAATAAATTTTTGGTTCAAAATAAAAGCCTTTTTTAAGTATGGAGTTACAAATTGGAAATTTTATAATCAGGATATATCAAAGATAATAACAACTTTCCAATTTATGTATTATGATACAAAAAAGAATGAACTGTTAAGGAAAATTCAAGATATTGAAAATTATCTAGATAGTATGAATGAAAATTTGCTTGATAATTTGTGCAATGATTCGATGCAGATTTTAAAAGATAAATTGGTATGTAAGTACGAAAAAAGCAATCAACGTAAGTTATTTACAGAAGAGGACTTGTGGAAAAATCCGTATGAGCTTTTACAAGAATATCCAGTTATATTAAGTACGACATTTTCGTCAAGAGATAGTCTAAATACAGATGTGGTATATGATTATCTTATCATGGATGAAGCATCGCAAGTTGATATAGCGACTGGAGCTTTGGCTCTTTCCTGTGCAAGAAATGTGGTTATTGTAGGCGATACGAAACAATTGCCAAATGTTGTCACAGAGGAAATTAAGGGTAAAGCAAATTCTATATTTGACGGTTATCACCTAAATGAAGGGTATCGATTTACAAAAAGTTTTTTGCAATCTATTTTGGAGGTTATACCAAATGTAACGCAGACATTATTGAGAGAACATTACAGATGTCATCCTAAAATTATTAATTTCTGTAATCAAAAATTCTATCGTGGGGAATTGATTATAATGACAGAAGATAAAGGGGAAAAAGATGTTTTGTCAGTAATAAAAACAGTTCCCGGTAATCATGAAAGAAATCATTACAGTCAAAGACAGATAGATGTGATTAAAAATGAAATAATACCTAAATTTAATTTTGATAAAAATGAAACAGGAATTATCGCACCATATAAAAATCAGGTAAAGGCCACAGCTAATCAAGTTGATGGAATAGACGTTGATACTGTACATAAGTTTCAAGGAAAAGAAAAGGATAATATTATTATATCAACGGTTGATGATGAGATATCTGATTTTGCAGATGATCCATATTTGATTAATGTGGCTGTGTCAAGGGCAAAGAAGAAACTTGTATTAGTTGTTACTGGAAATGAGCAATCAAAAGAGAGTAATATTATCGATCTGATTAATTATATTGAATATAATAATTTTGAGGTTATGGATAGTCAAATTTATTCAATTTTTGATTATTTGTATAAGCAGTATTCTGAAGAAAGAAAAGAATTTTTAAAAAATCACAAGAAGATATCAGAATATGATTCGGAAAATTTAATGTACGTATTAATTGAAGAACTGCTGAGAGACAGCAGGTATTCCAGTTTGGATGTTGTTTGCCATTTTCCGATGAACATGTTAATAAGAAATCTGGAGTTATTAAATGAGCAGGAATGCAAATATGCTATGAATCCAGCGACGCATATAGATTTTCTTATATACAACAGAATTAGCAAAAAGCCGGTGTTGGCAATTGAAGTTGATGGTTATGAATATCATAAGAATGGAACAGTACAAGCAGCAAGGGATATGTTGAAGAATCACATATTGCAATTATACCAGATACCATTGTTGCGTTTTCAAACAAATGGTAGTGGAGAAAGAAAAATAATTGCAGAGTGGTTAGAAAAATTAGTTGGATAATAGCAGCAAGGAATATATATGAGAAAATTAAAAGAAAAGTTTCGTGAAAATACAACATTAAAATACTACAATGAAAATGCTACAAGTTTTTCTGCTACTACACAAATCGTAGATTTTTCCACAACGCAGGATAAGTTCCTTGCATTGTTACAGCCAAATGCATATATTTTAGATTTTGGTTGTGGATCTGGTCGTGATACAAAGTATTTTATGGAACATGGATATAGAGTGGAAGCAACGGATGGTTCAGAAGAGTTGTGCAAATTAGCAAGCACATATACTGGAGTTTCAGTTAAATATATGCTATTTCAGGAGTTGGACGAGCAGAAAAAATATGATGGCATTTGGGCATGTTCCTCTATTTTGCATTTGCCAAAGGATGAACTTAAAAATGTTATGCAGCGAATGTTGTGTGCATTGAAGGATGATGGAGTGATTTATACATCGTTTAAATATGGAACATTTGAGGGCGAACGAAATGGAAGATATTTTACTGACTTTACAGAAAAAACATTTGATGGGTTTTTAAGCGGTATAAGACATGTAAAGATAGAAGAACAATGGCTGACAGGAGATGTGAGACCAGGCCGTGAGTCGGAACAATGGCTGAATTTTATACTGAGGAAAGTGTGACGAATGGATAAAGTATTAAAGCTAGAAAACGGACAATATGATCTGATAGAAACAGTCTCATATCCAAATGGTGGTGCAAGCTATTTTTATGTAAGAGATCAGCAGGCTATTATTATTGATGATGGGATATGTAATTATAAAAAGGATGAGGAGCCTTTTTCCTATTCTTTAATCACGGACAAGCAAAATACATATATGAATAAATATGCAAAAGTATATCGCTTTCTAAAAGAAGACATGGGAATAATCAATGAAGTAATTACATTGCCATGCAAAAAGGAAGAAATACCAATAAAGTATGTGGCAAATCGCGAAGATCATGCAGATGCATCTCCATTGGAAATCGACTTTGAAAATAATTTTGCAAGTGTATATGGTCGTAATAGCTTGAAATATTTACAGAAAGAATATGGTATTTTGGACGAACAGGGGAATAATTATTTTCTGGATTATTTGTTAAGAACAAAGCATGGAGATTATGCAGTTGAAGAAAATGGGGTAACTTATCATCATCCGCAGCAGGTCGGTTTGGAACGTTATCGCAGACAGCTGCAAAAACAAAATACATGTACCGAATGGGGGATCAAGTTATATCGTTTTTCTTCAGAAGATTGTAGATTCGAAAATCGAATTGAGGATGACATAAAAACTTTTTTTGGTGAAAATACCGATGAGTTTGAAGAAAATGGACTCCTTGCTGATCGTCCGGTAAAGTTATATGAGCATCAGAAAAATACGCTTGAGGAAATACAAAAACAGCGTGCTGCGGGAATAAATACATTTCTTGTGGTATTTCCAACGGCAAGTGGAAAATCCAGGATTGTGGAAGAAGATTTGCGTATTTTTTTCAGAAAAAATACAGAATTTCATGCGCTTATTATGGCTCCTAATACAAACATTATTGATGATTGGAGGCAGCGAGTGAAGAAATCGCTTCCAGATCTGCAGGAGCAAATTGAAATTTGCTCATTTGCTTATATGATGCGGAACTATCAGAAATATGCGCAGGAAAAATATAATTATATTGTAGTAGATGATGAGCGCGTTATAATAAGGACAAAGTTAGAGAAACCCAGTAAAATCAAGGGGTTAGCACTAA
>ERZ773264.2860-NODE-2860-length-15279-cov-23.669666_pt1 | contig 15279 bp, 13 predicted proteins | sample MGYA00511910_ERZ773264 | MGnify/ENA primary metagenome ERZ773264 (study PRJEB29015, sample SAMEA2737739) | human gut metagenome | biome: human gut; feature: human-associated habitat; material: faeces | place: China | collected 2012 ... | reverse complement strand
ACCGTCTGGATTGGTTTTTCCTTTCTTTTTGTTCCCTTTAATTAGCCATGAACTGTGTCATGTAAGGGGAAGGAATAGAGATTGTTAGAATTTTTTGCATGTTCTGTTTGCAAAAAAGCTCTTACAATCTCTTGGTTGGGGATAGATGTAATAGAATATTTTCTAACACTCTGCCAATAATTTTTTTTGTTCATGTCGAACTGCTGATAATACACAGGAATATGATAAATAGTTCTCAATCCCAATAAATACTGCATATCTTCTTTTTCTGGTTCATGCGCCGTAACAATAATCAGCTTATCAGCCTTGTTATTGTTAGGATAATGATTATACTCCAATAGCTGTCCCATGGCTTCTCTAATAGCTGCTTTTACTGTTTTTGCAGTTTTCAATTCAAAGAATATCTTTTTCCCAGAAGAATCATTGCAAGAAATATCTACATAATCGTCCTCCGCTTTCACGTATTGATAGCCATTCTTCTTCAAATAATTAACCATCGCATTTGAAAGCTCATTATGTTGGAATGTCATTATGTAATCAGATGCTTTTACTTTCACTGCACCTGTCTTTTTTGCCTTCTGGATTGTTTCAATATATCCCTTATACCCTGGCAGTGCTTTCACATACTTATCGTCCAGCTCTTTATCCGCAAGGGGGATTCCACTTTCCACATGGCTGCTCAAATATTTATCTATTATGGGCTTCTCATTCAAAATGAAGTCTTGCAAAGTATCAAGGTAATACCTATCTGCTGGATAAAAATATCTCCACCTATTTGGCTTTGTTTCCTTAAATACATTTCCCTGCGCCTCAATTAACTCTTTGACGGCTACTACATAGGGAACTCTCTCTGCATTATCTCTACAGGACAACTCTATTGAAGATACCCCATCAGAATCACAACTCCAATTTATATTATAGATAAATTCCTTGGAGTCTGCGTTATCCCAGAAAGTCAGAACCATATAATCATCATTTCCACGGAAATACATTCCCTGTTCAAGCCTATTCTTATTGTTAATCTTTCGTGGAACAAAATAAAAATCATCATGTTCCGCTTGCCAGTCCAAAAGGAAATCTAAGCAATTCTTGTGTATTTGTAAGATATCAGTCTTCATAAACGTAACCTACTTATGCCTTAGTATTTTTTATTTTAGTATATACCAAATCAGATACCTGTTCCCATCCATCATAAAATCGAGTATAACTATCAAGTTCAATCTTTCCATCATCAAGCATATCGCTTAATATTCTCAAAAAGAATTCTCTAAACTCAGTCGCAAACTGTCATATGAACATCTCCATTAACTCATACAGATATTATATTTTTTCTAGGATAAATTCAACCTATTTTAATTTTTTCATAAACTTATTCAAGCACTTACATACTGGAAGTTACTTTTTTCTTTTCGCAAACTTATCAATAACATTGTCTGCCCAAAAAGTAAAAAAGAAATCTGCAATTTCAGCAAATAGATTAATAATAAAATCAAACATATAAGTTTCCTCCAACTTCCGATTGAACAACTTCATTAATATCATTATTCTACCATAATTACACTTACAATCCTACTTCATTCTGTTAAAATCGATTTACAGAAGTTATAATTAATTTACTTTGAGAATGTAGATTGATTTTTGCCATTCCCTCATAGGCGTTCATCTTATAACCAAGAGTTCCATAACGTAAATTGGCAGATTCTGTGGTGCGGTTCATAGCGTAAATTGGGCATGTATAAGCGTCCTCTCACAAGTCATTCGTAACGTAAATGAAAGAAAAACGGTACAGACAAATATGATTTCCTTTGTGAGCCATGGAGCTGGGATTCTAACAATCATGGAAGCCTCAGCTGAACATGATTGTTGTTCAGAAGCCCAGCGGAATGCCCGGCGAGCAGGAACATCATATTTCGTTTATACCGTTTTTCTTTTTCATTAACATATAAAATTCTGACTTGTGAGAGGACGCTTATATCTGCCCTTCACACCCTATAAAAGCACCACAAAATCTGCGACACTACGTCCGTTAAACTCCGGTTTATCAGAAATCCACCTCGGTATCATAGTAGCAGCATTTCAGCAGCTTCTCCATCTCTTCCTGACTCGGCTGTCTAGGATTGGAACCGGTACATGCATCTAAAATCGCATTGGCAGCGATCTCCGGCAGTCTCTCTAAGAACACCTCTTCCGGAACAAAGCCCTGCTCTGCCGGATAGCTGTCTGCACCGTAATTTTTGATGCAGTGTGGAATCTTAAGGTCATCATTCATCTTGCGCAAGTATGCAATGAGTAACGCAACTTTCTCATCTAAGCTGTCTCCGCCAAGTCCCATGAAATCTGCGATATCGCCGTAACGTTTCTTCGCTGTCTCATCTTTAGCATTGAATGCGATAACTTTTGGCAGATACATGGCGTTTGCTGCACCGTGGATAATATGTGCACCATAATCTGCAAATGCAGCTCCTGTCTTATGTGCCATGGAATGAACGATACCAAGCAGAGCGTTGGAGAATGCCATTCCGGCAAGACACTGCGCATTGTGCATGGAATCTCTCTTAGCCATATCTCCGTTGTAGGAATCAACCAGATCATTCTGGATCATTTTGATCGCATGTAACGCCAGTGGATCGGTAAAGTCACAGTTAGCGGTAGAAACATATGCCTCGATTGCATGTGTCATAGCATCCATTCCAGTATGTGCAACTAATTTCTGCGGCATTGTCTCTGCAAGATCCGGATCAACGATTGCTACATCCGGTGTGATCTCGAAATCTGCGATCGGGTATTTGATACCTTTCTCATAATCTGTGATGATAGAGAATGCAGTTACCTCTGTTGCAGTTCCTGAAGTAGAAGAAATTGCACAGAAATGAGCTTTATTTCTCAAAGCCGGGATTCCAAATACTTTGCACATATCCTCGAATGTGATGTCCGGGTACTCGTATTTGATCCACATTGCTTTTGCTGCATCGATCGGGGATCCGCCACCCATCGCAATGATCCAGTCCGGTTCAAATTCCATCATTGCTTTTGCACCTTTCATCACGGTTTCCACAGAAGGATCCGGTTCGATGCCTTCAAACAGCTGAACTTCCATTCCGGCTTCTTTCAGGTACTGTTCTGCTCTGTCGAGGAATCCGAACCGCTTCATGGAACCGCCGCCAACACAGATCATTGCCTTTTTTCCTTTGAATGTCTTTAATGCCTCCAGAGCACCTTTTCCATGGTATAAATCTCTTGGTAACGTAAATCTTGCCATTGTAAAAACCCTCCTATAAAATATGTATGTACTTGTTTTGATTGTTATGTTTTTAACAATCAGGCCGCATGTATTACCTGGTGATCTCATCACTTGTGCTTATTATACCATACACCTTATTTTATAAAAGGGTTTTTATACATTATTCACTATTTTTCATGTATTTTTTGACAAACAAATTCTAATACAATTTCAATCCACTGCGCACCGGTTCACTTGTCAGATCCACACCCAGCTTCTTAAAAATTTTAATATCCACTTCAGAGAGCATTACGGAAGTATGCACCTGACATCCCCGAAGTGCCGGAAGCTGCTCTAATGCTTTCTTTGCATTTTCATTGGACGCCGCAGCGAGCGAAAGGGCGATCAATACCTCATCGGTATGAAGTCTTGGATTCTTTCCACCGAGGAAACGGACTTTCAAATCCTGGATCGGTTCGATCGCTTCCGGGCGGATGAGTTTCTCATCATGCTCAATGCCAGCCAGATATTTTAACGCATTCAGGAGCAATGCTGCAGACGCACCGAGAAAATCTGATGTCTTGGACGTAATGATACAGCCATCGGAAAGTTCGATCGCTGCAGTTGGAACGCCAAGTTCCTCTGCACGTTTTTTTGCAGCGACTGTGACATGTCTGTCGTCCGTTGTGATCTTGGCCTGTTTCATCAGAAGTTCAATCTTGTAAACTTCATTTTCCGTCGCTTCCTCTTTGACCAGTTTGTTTACCGCTGTGTAATAACGTCTTATGATCTCCATTTTGGAGGCTTCACAGCATGCCTCGTCATCGATGATACAGTTTCCGGCCATGTTGACACCCATATCAGTCGGTGATTTATAATAAGTATTTTCTCCATAAATCCCTTCAAAAATAGCGTTCAAAACCGGGAAGATCTCAATGTCACGGTTGTAGTTGACCGTCGTTTTTCCATAAGCTTCCAGATGGAACGGGTCGATCATGTTCACGTCATTCAAGTCTGCGGTAGCCGCCTCATAAGCTAAGTTTACCGGATGTTTTAATGGAAGATTCCAGATTGGGAATGTCTCAAATTTTGCATATCCGGCTTTTGTTCCACGGATATTCTCATGATAAAGCTGAGAGAGGCAGGTTGCCATTTTTCCACTTCCAGGTCCCGGCGCGGTGATGACGACTAATGGTCTGGTCGTCTCGATATAGTCATTCTTGCCGAATCCGTTCTCACTGACGATCAGCGGAATGTTTGCCGGATAGCCCTCGATCTTATAATGCTGATATACTTTAATGCCTCTTTTTTCCAGTTTTTCACGGAACTGTACGGCACCGCTCTGTCCTGCAAACTGCGTGATGACAACGCTTCCCACATACAGACCCTTTTTCTCAAACTCTCCGATCAGCCGGACAACATCCACATCATAAGTAATTCCAAGATCCCCGCGGACTTTGTTCTTCTCAATATCTGCCGCACTGATCACGATCACGATCTCTGCCACATCCGCAAGCTGCATAAGCATCTGGAGTTTACTGTCCGGTGCAAATCCCGGCAATACTCTGGATGCATGATAATCGTCAAATAATTTTCCGCCAAATTCCAGATAAAGCTTGTCCCCAAATTGGTTGATCCGCTCTTTGATGTGCTCCGACTGAATTTTTAAGTACCTGTCATTGTCAAATCCTATTCTCATCCCTGATATCCCCTTATTTTTCATTCACTTTTTTATTTACAAACATAAAGAATATTATACAATAAAACCGGCACAAAATATACTCGAAATTTTCAATTTCCATCACAAATTTTAACGTAACATTTGAGAATTATTTTTGCAGATTTCATAAATAAGGCTGACCCTTTCCGGATCAGCCTTATCATTAAATTCCCAATAACTGTTTTTTCTTCGCTGTAAATTCTTCTTCTGTGATGACTCCTGCATCCAAAAGACCTTTGTACTTCTGCAGCTGTTCGATCGTATCGCTCTCAGAAGATTGCTTCTGCGCTTCCAAAGATCCGGTCTCCTGCTTTGCAGCCTGTTTTTTCTCTCCTGCTGTCATCTCTTTGACATTCGGATTCATCAGGTGTGCCAGATTGAGCGCCAGCGTGTGCAGACTCTCTGTTTTATCCTCATAGCAGCTCAAAAACGCCTCGACACTTGGACTGTCACTGTCAAAGGAAACTCCTGTCCAATCCCACATAATATTATCCCAGTAAGGATGGTCAAACGTCAGCTCCACATGGAAGGTATCTGCCGGAGAAGCCACGTCAAAAGATGGTCTTGGATGATACTCATGATAATGGTTATCATCTTTGTCATTTTCCTCATGCATCCGCTCCAGCCGCTCAAACATTTCATATTCCCTCATCTGCATCTGAAACTGTGCGATCTGCGGCTCCAGCTGCTTTACTTTTTCCGGAACTTTACTGTCGTAATGCTTTAATTCCTGATGATTTCCCTCAAATAAAACCCGGCTGTCCTCTAAAATACGGAAAGACTTTAAATTGTCCGCCTGAAATGCGAGTGAATCTTTGTCACAGTTCACACGGAAAAGTCCATGGAAAATATCTAATACCAGATCTCCACCAAACAGTCCAAAATTAAACGAATAGTTTTCCTCGAACTGATCTCTCAATGCCTGATTATCTTCGTAAAACTGAATGTACTGCTTAAAATCATCGATGGTCATCCGATCTGTCCTGCCTTTTGGCAGATAGATTTTTTTATCGCATTCCTTACAGATCGGTGTGTCCTGTATTTTTGTTGCAAGCAGCCGCGGTGTCGGATTCCCGCAGACCGGACATAATTTTTTATTATTACTGAATAATCCCATATTAATCCCCTTTCTGTGACAGATATTCTCTTTTATGAAAGCCAAGAATACCTGCAATTACATTTGTAGGAAACATACCAAGCGCACTGTTTAACTTTGTCACTGAATCGTTGTAGATCAAACGGCTGGTATATACCATGCGCCCATAACATTCCACCGCATCCATACATTTGGTATAGTTTTTATCTGCGCAGAGCAGTGGATTGCGTTCTGCTGCCAGACAGATGCTTTTTACGGTTTCCTCTATCACCTGCTCCTGCTCTGATACCTCCTCAGGTGCGGAGCGAGCAGTGATCACACTTCGTCTGGCTGCTGCACGCTCCATCAGCGGCTGTATGTCATCTGCTGCATATCCTTTCATAAGATCAAGCACTGCAAATAGTGCATCAAAACGTGAGGAAATCTGCACTCCGATCTGATTCATGGCATTTTGTATATTTCCGTCCATCACCGCAAACTTCCGCTGCACGGAGATGATCCAGAGAACAAGTAAAAGCAGGATCAAACCAATAATGATCAAGATTTCCATACCTAACATTTTTTCTTCTTAATCCTCCCTTCTTTTGTGTGCTTATTTTGGCTTTCTCCTTTGTCTGAATCTACCATACACGATTTTCCCCAAAAAATGGACGTACTGTCATGAATCGACCGTAAAATGTATTGAATCGACCATGTCCCTTCTTACTATTCATGTAGTTTATTCTATCAAAGAAAAAACAGACCGTCATAAGACAGCCTGCTCTCCATTAAACGCATATTCCATATATGTATTTTTGATTTCCGAACATTTTCCATGCGGAATTGGGATTTCCGCATCATTTACCATTTTGATGGAACGGCTGGAAATATTCTGGATATACTCCATATTCACAAGGAAGGATCGGTGGGGACGGAAAAAATTGCTGTGCTGCATCAGCTGTCCTGCCAGATCATCCAGACTCCCTGCGCTTTCCAGAACTGCTCCGTTTTCCAGATGAAATAAAAGTTTTCGTCCCAGCACCGCATCCATCAGCCGGAAAAAGCTTTCCTCCCAGATCGGTTTCAACTGGTAAAAATAAGCTCCAACCGAATAAGATTCCACCGCAAACTCCGGGGATGAGGTCAGAAAAATAATTTTCATATTCGTGTCATACTGCCGGATCTCTTTTGCCACATCCATGCCATTCTGCCCCGGCATCACGACATCGAGAAATAATATATCCGGTCTTATGCCCTTCTCAATCTCCGTCAGCAGTTCAAACGGACTCTGGAATGCCGCATAGGTAATATCCTCATTCCGCTCTACCCGGTAGCGGTCTAATAATTCGTTTATCTGATGAAGCACTTCCATATCATCATCACAAAACGCGATCTTTATCATAAAATTTTCTTTTCTCCTGCGTAATTATAATATTTCCATACCTCTTGTGATCCATTTTACTGTCACAGGAAGCCTGCAAAATGTTTTTTCTACATATTATTATACTTCACAGAAGGGAAAATGAAAAGCCAATGTCCGCTACCTCCGCAGATCCTCAAATGCTCCATACACATCCAGCGTTCCATACCCCCACGACGGATTCGGATAACTCCTGTCATCCGCCCGGTCTGCGCCGCGGATCAGCATATTTTTGATATCCGCAGAGGACATGAAAATCTGATTTCTTTTTACCAGTCCCCATTCCATGATCTGCGCACATGCCCCGGCTGTGATCGCTGCCGCCGCACTCGTCCCGGTCATGGTCACAAAGCGGTTCCGCAGTCCCGGTCCATACACATTCACCGCCGGGGCACAGAAATCCGGCTTTACCTCACCGGAAAGTGTAAATCCCCTGCCCGAGTCCAGATACAGACCACCATTTGCCACATTGTAGCCGCCCGTGCTTATGACCTGCCCTGCGTTACCCGGCACGGTGATCGTATGATTCGGATTTGACCGCAGGAAAAAAACATTTCCACTCGTAAAATTCCGCATGGGAAGCCACATATTGTAATCGCCTGTCACAATGCTCTGCGGATACACGTTGATCGTCCAGATCCCCTGCGCTGCATTTGAAAAACGTAAATAAATAAGCTGGTTTCCCTGCCGTCTGCCCGTCAGCCGGTAGTCGATGCTGACTCTTGTCTGCTCGAAAATAAAGACAAACTCCTGTCTTCCACCGCTCCGATAAGGCACTTTTGGCAGCACTTCCCCGGTGGGCGAACTGACCGATACCGCATAAAGCTCCGGCGCATTTGCCCACATCTCAATGAAAAAGCCCGGCATATTTTCCTCCACCGAGACTTCCACCGATTCGTACTCCATGTCCGGCTGTATTTTTCCAAGAAAATGATGTCTTGCATTCGCCTCGTTTCCTACTGCTGCCACACTGCATCTTTTCCGCCTTCTGGATACAATATCCAGATAAGTTGCCAGTTGTCCGTCCTTGCCACGGTTTCCCATGTTGCTTCCTAGTGCAATGCAGATCACAAGCGGCATATCCCGCTCCTTTGCCAGCCGGTCCAGATAGCTGACTGCCATCATGATATCATTCTCCTGATACGCCGGAACAGAATCCGGGATAAAATAAAATTCCCGCAGATAAGTTTTTGCCTCTTTCAGTTTTACGACTGCAATCTCGGAAAACGGCGCTGCCCCGATAAAATTATCTTCCACATCCTCGCTTCCACATGCCACCCCGGCCACAAAGGTTCCATGTCCATTGATATCCATGGACGGAACGGTTTCCAGCGGATTTTCTGCCTGGAGTGCGGCATTGATCTGCTCTGCCTTATACTCGGAACCATATGCGATCCCCTCCGGCTTTGTTCCATCCCGGATCGTCTGATCCCAGATGCGGTAAATCCTTGTTGTCCCATCAGAATACTGAAATACCGGATTTCGGTAATCGATCCCGGTATCGATAAATCCGATCATCACGCCCTGCCCTTTCAGTGCGAGCGCCGGCTGCTGCTGTAATTTTAATATCCCCGAAACCTCAAGCGCCGTCTCATCCAGAAGTCCATAGCACTTTGGAACAGAAGCATAGGAATCTGCCGGAAAATCAAATATCCGGAAAAAACTCCTCGGATAAAAATAAATATCGTTTTCCTCCTCGATCCGCTGGATACAATCACTTTGAAGGTCAATCACATCCAAAACGTCTTTCGATATGATAAAATCCACATAATCATTGGAATAAATCTTTTCTTCACAGTCAGACATAAAAAACTCCGCACACCTATCTTTACAATAAATGCCGGAGTTTTGTCCTTTATTCCTTTAAATTGCAGGCTTTTCTTCGATCGCTGCACAGCCGCGCATCGTAATGAGCGGACCGCCTTTTTTCTCTACATAATCTTTTGTGATCGTTACCATGCCGATATTGTCATCCTTCGGGATCTCATACATGATATCTAACATAAAATCTTCGATAATAGAGCGGAGAGCACGCGCTCCTACCTTTTTCTCTTTTGCTTCCTTTGCGATAGAATGAAGCGCATCCTCGTCAAATACAAGCTTTACCTCATCCATGGCAAGCAGCTTCTCGTACTGCTTGATAATCGCATTCTTCGGCTCTTTTAAGATACGCACAAGCATATCTTCTGTCAGTGCCTCTAATGTGAACATGATCGGCAGACGTCCTAAAAATTCCGGAATCATACCAAATTTGCGCACATCTTCTGTCGTCACTTTTGCAAGCAGGTTCTCGTCATTGTCATATTTGTCCTTCAGGTCTGCCTTAAATCCAATGGAAGCTTCCTTGTTCAGACGCTCCTTAATGATATCTTCCAGATCCGGGAACGCTCCTCCGCATATAAAAAGAATGTTCTTTGTGTTGACCATCGTCATCGGCACCATCGCATTTTTACTGCTTGCCCCTACCGGCACTTCCACTTCCGCACCCTCTAACAGCTTTAACATTCCCTGCTGGACAGATTCTCCGCTGACATCGCGCTGGTTTGTGTTGCGCTTCTTTGCGATCTTGTCGATCTCATCGATAAAGATGATGCCGTGCTCTGCGCGCTCCACATCATTGTCAGCAGCCGCTAACAGTTTACTGACTACACTCTCGATATCGTCACCGATATAACCAGCTTCTGTCAGGGAAGTTGCGTCCGTGATGGCAAGCGGCACATCTAATAATCTTGCCAGTGTCTTGACCAGATAAGTCTTACCACTTCCAGTCGGTCCGATCATGAGCATGTTGGATTTTTCGATCTCCACACCGTCCTGCACATCAGAAGCAATTCTCTTGTAATGATTGTAAACTGCTACAGACATGACTTTTTTGGCATGTTCCTGTCCGACCACATACTCATCCAGTGACGCTTTGATCTTATGTGGTGCCGGGATCGCATGAATATCAATCTCCGGCTTTCTCTCCTCTTTTGGTTTCTTTTTCTTGATCTTCTGGCTGTTTGGCATACCGCCCATCATATTTTGCAGATCAGAGAGATTGATCATGCTGATATTAGGCATCTTATCCAGATTCATATTATTAAAACTTCCCATGTTCATCATATCACCCATAGGGAATCCGGTGCCATTCATGCTGTCGAACGTTCTCTGCATACAGTCATGACAGATGGAAATGCTATTTGGAATCTTGATCATTTTTCCTGCAATATGTTCTGGTCTGTGACAGATGTAGCAGATTTCCTCGTACTCATCATCCTTCTTCTCGTCACTTTTTTCTTCTGTAGTACCTGTTACCACTTCTGCACTCTCTGCATCCGTTGTATGTAAATTATTATCAGAGGCTGTCGGTTCTTTGTTCTCTTCTCCGTCGATTACCTCTCTGAAATCATTATCTGACATTGAAATCTCCTTAATATCCCTGAAATTGCTTTCTGTTTTCATCGCCTCAAAAAATGCGATGGGTTTATTATAATTCAAATAAAAATGAATCACAACTAATTTGGCAAGATTTCATTTTTATTTAAGATATTTTCTTTGAAAAACATACTAATATTTGACCTTCCTGATTTTATGGGTTAGAATACAGCTACACACAAAAAAACTTCCGAAAAGGTGACTCATGTATACAAAAGAAACCTCTTTTAGCAGACGAATGAAACAGGCAGAACAGCATGCTGCCTCACTGCTGCAGCAAATTCTGATCTTCGTTTTGATTTTCCTTGTCATTTTTATGATGGTGCAGATCCAGAATCTACATGGAACTGCCCACGTGGTAAACTATGCCGGTCTTGTGCGCGGAGCCACGCAGCGTGAAGTCAAGCTTGAGATTACCGGAACTGCAGATGACATGCAGATCGAGTATCTGGATAAAATTTTGTCCGGTTTAAAATATGAAGATGGAAATTATAATCTGGTAAGCCTGAAAGATCCTGCTTACCAGCAGTGTCTGGACAATCAGATTGAATATTGGGAACTACTGAAAGAAGAGATTTATACTGTTCGTGAAAAGGGCTATGAAAACACCAATGTTGTCTCAATGAGTGAAACTTATTTTGAATATGCCGACGAGACGGTGACTGCTGCCGAACAGTACTCGGAAAAGATTGCCGCACGTATCCGGCTGACCGAGATTATTTCTGCGCTTGATATACTATTGTTAATCTTTTTGATCGTCCAGCAGCAGATCCAGCACATTAAGGCCGTCAGGGAAAATCATATTTTATCCAAGAAAGCTTACCTGGATGTGCACACCGGACTTCCAAACAAAAGCCGCTGTGAAGACCTTTTGAATTCTTCCGGTTTTATCACTGAGCCGCTGTGTTTTGTTATGTTCGACTTAAATAATTTAAAAGAAGTGAACGATACCATTGGACACGCTGCCGGGGATTCGATGATCGCCAATTTTGCCCACATTTTAAGAAAGGTAGTTCCTGAAAAAGATTTTGTCGGCAGATTCGGCGGTGACGAATTTATCGCTATTTTGTATGACACCACCTCCGGGCAGGCAGACGAGCTGTTGGAAAAACTACATGCTACGATCAAACAGTATCAGCCCAGCAATATGCCAGATGCGATCAGTTACGCCTATGGTTACAGCTACTCCATGAATTACAAAGATTGTACGCTCCGCAATCTGCTTGACAAGGCAGACCATGAAATGTATCTGAATAAACAGGCACAAAAAAAGAAACGATAAACCGTTTCTTTTTTTGTATTTCTCTATCATTTACGGATTTGCAGTTCCATTTCCACCGGTTCCGTTGGTATTCTCTGCATTTCCGCCGGTTGCATCGTTTGTGAGATCATTCACACCATTTTCCACACCATCGATCACATCTTTGCCGGCATCGCCAACACCGTCCACCACATCCTCGATCACGTTGCCGTTATTATCCACACGGTTGTTGTCCTTATCCTCTGTGGTGCCAATATTATTTTTGTCATTGTCTGTGGTAGTGTCCGCATTGTTATTCAGACGGTTTTCCGTGCTTGTGTTTGTACCGTTTGTGCCATTATTTTTATCGTTTGCATTGTTATTTCCGCAGCCTGCGACAGCACTCAACGATAACATAAGCATCATTCCAGCCAAAAGTAATTTCCACTTTCTCATAGTCATTTCTCCTTTTCTTTTACAGAGTATATTTGCTCTGTTCTTCAAAAATAGTATGACCATCGATTTTTTTCTTATACATATTCTGTAAAAAAATTTAATTTTGCGGATAATACCCCAGTTCTCTTGATAATTCTTCCTGTACTTTTTTCACATCCACGGCAAGTTCTTCCACGCGCTCTCTCGTCATACGGCTGACCGGTCCGGAAATGCTGAATGCATATTTCACTTCCTTGCTGTAACCATGCAGGCAGGCAGCGATACATCGCACGCCCTCCTCGTTCTCCTCGTCGTCTAACGCATAACCGTTCTTACGGACTTCCTCTAACACCTGCATCATCTCGTCAATGTCAGTGATCGTCTTATCCGTTTTCTTCTCGATAATGCTCTCGTTCCAGATCTGTTTTACTTCTTTCTCCGGAAGCGTTGCCATGATCGCCTTGCCCACGCCAGAACAATACATCGGATGCACCATGCCAACGTGTGATACCATGCGGATCGTTCCAACTTTTGCTTCTATCTTATAGATGTACAAAATGTTGTTGCCTTCCCGCTGTACAAGATGCACTGCCTCCCCACTGATATCGGACAGGCGCTCCATATAAGGTTTTGCGATCTGTAAAATGTCGGTACGCTCTAAGATTTTTCCCGCCATGCTCACGATTTTGTAAGAAAGCATGTATTTCTGCGTTGTCTCGTCCTGTTTTGCATACCCCATATAGATCAAGGACATTAATAAGCGGTGGACCGTACTTTTGTGAAGTCCGAGTTCTGTGCTGATCTCCATTAACCCCATCTCGCCATGCTCTGCTAACATCTCAAGCACCTGGAAAATTCGTTCTGCAGACTGCACCGGATTTTTTGTTTCTTTTTCTTCTGCCATCGTAGGTGTCCCTTTCTTCCTGTTCACAATATAATTCTGTAAAATCAAAAAAAACTCTGGATTTACCTATATGTTTCATATTTCAGATTCTCGTTTCATATTGTGGAACTTTCTTTTTTCTCATATTAACAGTTACTATTAGAAATGTCAAGGGAATTGAGTTGGAACTATTGACATCCGTTTTTCTGATGTTATAATAAAACCGTACCGTTTTATGAAACATTGTTTCGTATAATGGAACTTTATATTAGAACACAATCATCCAAAACATGGATGAGAAAATAAGAATGATAAGGAGAATCATCATGAACAAAGTATTAGAAGAGATTTCCAAAATTGGTATTGTACCTGTTATCGCCCTGGATCACGTAGAGGACGCTGCTCCTTTAGCAAAAGCATTATGTGACGGAGGACTTCCTTGTGCAGAGGTTACATTCCGTACTGCTGCCGCTGAGGAATCTATCCGTATTATGGCTGAGCAGTTCCCGGAAATGTTAGTAGGTGCCGGAACCGTTCTTACTACAGAGCAGGTTGACCGCGCTGTAAACGCCGGAGCAAAATTCATTGTAAGTCCTGGCTTAAATCCAAAAGTAGTGAAATACTGTGTAGAAAAAGGAATTCCGGTTACTCCTGGATGCTCTAACCCAAGTGACGTTGAAGTTGCTATTGAACTTGGTCTTGATGTTGTAAAATTCTTCCCTGCAGAGGCAGCCGGCGGATTAAACATGATCAAATCCATGGCAGCTCCTTATGTAAATATGAAATTCATGCCAACCGGCGGAATCAATGCGAAGAACCTTACAAATTACCTTGATTTCAACAAAATCATCGCATGTGGCGGTTCCTGGATGGTAAGCAAAGACCTTGTTGCTGCAAAAGACTGGGCTGGTATCACAGCACTCACAAAAGAAGCAGTTTCTACCATGTTAGGTTTCAAACTTCTTCACGTTGGCGTAAACAATGCATCTGAGGAAGCTGCTGCTTCTGATTCTGCAAAATTCGCTACATTACTTGGACAGGATGTAAAAGTTGGAAACAGCTCTATGTTTGTTGGTTCTCTTATCGAAATGATGAAAAATCCAGGACGTGGAACTTGTGGTCATATCGCAATCCAGACAAACTATCTTGCACGTGCAATGTACCACTTAGAGAAACGTGGTTTTGTATTTGATGAGTCTTCTTTCAAATATGATGCAAAAGGAAATATCACAGTTGCTTATTTAAAAGATGAAATCGCCGGTTTCGCTGTACATTTCAACCAGAAATAAGACAGGAGACAGATTATGACAGATCAGAATTGTGCTTATTGTATGGAAGGTGACTTAGTTGCCCAGTTCGGCATTAAAATCTGTGAACTTCCATCCTCCAAAGTTTATTTATTTAAAGAACAAAGCCATAAAGGACGTGTGATCGTTGCCCATAAGAAACACGTCAGTGAGATTGTAGAGTTGACTGCCGAAGAACGCGCTGCTTACATGGAAGATATCAACCATGTAGCAGAGGCTCTTCACAAGGCATTCCATCCTCAGAAGATCAACTATGGTGCCTACGGTGACACCGGACATCATCTTCACTTCCATCTTGTACCAAAATACACAGATGGCTATGAATGGGGTGGCGTTTTTGCCATGAATCCGGGTGAAAAATTCCTGTCAGATGCAGAATATGCTTCCCTGATTGAAGAAATCCGCAAGTATTTATAACCAGAGTTTAACTTATGAACTGCCACTTGCAGGTGGTGTTACGGATTTCCGCAGGTTATGTCAATTGCATGCCAACAAAGTGTATAGAACTATAAAAAATAGAACTGTTTGTTTTCAGGAGCGCTTCCGCTTGTTGTCGCTGGCA
>ERZ773264.2856-NODE-2856-length-15304-cov-3.330907_pt1 | contig 15304 bp, 10 predicted proteins | sample MGYA00511910_ERZ773264 | MGnify/ENA primary metagenome ERZ773264 (study PRJEB29015, sample SAMEA2737739) | human gut metagenome | biome: human gut; feature: human-associated habitat; material: faeces | place: China | collected 2012 ... | reverse complement strand
AGGAAAAACGAAGTTTTTGCGAGCTGCAGCACTGCGGACTAGAAAGAGGTGACCAAGAAACTTTTTTCCTCTGCGCCGCCCCCACGCGGCGCAGAGGAAAGCTCTCTGACATCAGTAAAAATCACAACCCACATTTCCACGATATAGAATTTACTTATGAAATTATATTAAAAAAACTATCCAGAAACCGAGAAACTTGTGGTATAATAGATAAAAATATGGCTGTGAATTATTTAATCAGCCAGGTCGCAGATAGTTGACTCATAATAAAAGTGTATTGGGAGGTATCTTTAGAATGGCAAATGAAAAGAAAAAGCCGGTTAAGATCGTGGAAACTGTCCTTCGTGACGCGCACCAGTCTCTGATTGCAACCAGAATGACAACGGAGCAGATGCTTCCGATCATCGGAAAGATGGATGAGGTTGGATACCATGCAGTAGAATGCTGGGGCGGAGCGACATTCGATGCCAGCCTTCGTTTCCTGAAGGAGGATCCGTGGGAGCGCCTTAGAAAGCTGAGAGATGGTTTTAAGAAGACAAAACTTCAGATGCTGTTCCGTGGACAGAATATTCTGGGTTATAACCACTATGCAGATGATGTGGTAGAATATTTCGTACAGAAATCAGTTGCCAATGGTATTGATATTATCCGTATTTTTGATTGTTTAAATGATATCCGCAACCTGGAGACAGCGGTAAAGGCAGCCAACAAAGAAAAAGCACACGCACAGATAGCGCTGAGCTATACACTGGGTGATGCATATACACTGGATTATTGGAAAGACATTGCAAAGAAAATCGAGGATATGGGCGCTGATTCTCTGTGTATCAAGGATATGGCAGGTCTTCTGACTCCGTATAATGCAGAGATCCTTGTAAAAGCACTGAAAGAGGCAGTTGATCTTCCGATTGATATCCATACGCATTACACCTCCGGCGTTGCAGCCATGACTTACTTAAAGGCAGTGGAAGCGGGCGCTGACATGATCGATACCGCGATGTCCCCATTCTCGATGGGAACGAGCCAGCCGGCGACCGAGGTTATGGTTGAGACCTTCAAAGGTACTCCGTATGATACCGGACTGGATCAGGAAAAACTGGCGGAGATCGCAGATTACTTCCGCCCGATGCGTGAGGAAGCGTTAAAGAGTGGTCTGATGAATACCAAGGTTCTGGGCGTTGACATCAATACCCTGCGTTATCAGGTTCCGGGCGGTATGCTTTCCAACCTGGTTTCCCAGCTGAAAGAAGCGCGCGCAGAGGATAAATACTACGATGTTCTGAAAGAGATCCCGAGAGTCCGCAAAGACTTCGGTGAGCCGCCGTTAGTTACTCCGTCTTCCCAGATCGTTGGTACGCAGGCTGTATTAAATGTCCTGATGGGCGAGCGCTACAAGATGTTCACAAAGGAATCCAAGAAACTTCTGATGGGCGAGTTCGGACAGACTGTAAAGCCGTTCGACAAAGAAGTTCAGAAGAAAGCAATCGGCGATGCAAAACCGATCACCTGTCGTCCGGCAGATCTGATCGAGCCGCAGCTTGAGAAGATTGAGGCGGAGATGAAGCAGTGGAAGCAGCAGGATGAGGATGTCCTGACTTATGCACTGTTCCCACAGGTAGCAAAAGAGTTCTTCGAGTCCCGTCCGGCAAAGAAACCGCCGGTTGAGAAACGCGAAATCCTGAAAGCGGCTGCACCGGACGTAAAGAAAGCACCGGTGTCCACTGAGGAGATGGATGGAAACGGAATCAATACCTGGGCTGGAAGAAAAAGCGAGTCTTACCAGATCTAAGCTAAAAAGAATTTGAGGATTTTGAGCCAAAAGGAGTGCCAGAATCGGTAGAGTGTACCGGGTTGGCACTCCTTTTTATGCTACTATGCATTCAAAAATCATATATCCGGAAAACATTTCAAAGCCAACCTATACTGCTTCTAAAAATTAAGGAAATCTTACAATTTCGCGCAAAGGCCCCAAATTTTGCGAAGTTTTTTCGGTAAGGTTGACACATATGGTCTTTTTTCATTATAATAGATACGATTGTAAAAACGTGAAAAAGATGGAAAACAGTCGAGCGGCTGTCTGGAAATGCGGCGGCAGACAGAATAAGAATTCCGCTGCGGGGGATGAATTGCAGAAAACGCAGCAGAATGAGGAGATAGACGGATGAAAAAATGGAAGTTATTGGGGAAACGGGCGGCGGCGTTTCTGCTGGGCGCTGTGATGGCGGTCAACCCAGGGCTGGCAGGTACTGTAGCAGAGTCTTTGATGGGGATCGTCAGCTATGCGGAAGAGAGAACCGCGTCGGTCAATGCGACAAACCTGAATGTCCGGAGTGGTCCTGGCACTTCGTATCAGGCACTAGCGAAGCTGTCCAAGGGCGCACCGGTTACAGTACTTGGTGAGCAGACGGGAACGGATGGCGTCGTATGGTATCAGATACGATATAGCGGAAGCGGCGGTGAGCAGACGGGGTATGTTTCGAGCAAATACATAAAGTTTCCGACTGCGATCAAATCGGATTCGGATTTTGAAAGCTATCTGACAAAGCAGGGATTTCCGGAGAGCTATAAACAGGGGCTCCGGGAATTGCATGCACAATATCCGAATTGGACGTTCACGGCGTTCCAGACGAATCTGGATTGGAACACAGCGTTGAAAAATGAAAGCGTGATCGGGCGGAACCTGGTTGCGAGCAGCAGCATTTCGTCCTGGAAATCGACCGAGACAGGTGCGTATGACTGGGGAACCGGAACCTGGCCGGGTTTTGACGGAAGCTCCTGGGTACAGGCGTCTTCGGATATTATCGCCTATTATATGGATCCGCGGAATTTCTTAAATGATAAATATATTTACCAGTTCATGAAACAGTCGTATGACAGTTCGCTTCACACGAAGACGGGGCTGCAGAACATGGTGAGCGGAACCTTCCTTTCCGGCACGGTGTCGGGCGGCTCGTCGGTATCGGCCGGTACGGGAAGTAGTTCAGGAAGCTCTTCTTCCGGTTCAGCGACGGGACCGGGAAGTTCGTCAGGTTCGAGCGGAAGCAGCGCCGGTCTGTCGTCTCCGATCGCTTCGATCAGCGATCATAAGACGGAGCGGGTGGCAGCGACCAATGGACCGGGCATGGCGGGAGATGGATTTTCTTCCAACAATGCAGACGGGGAGACGGCGCCGGTCAGCAGCGGCACATCGAATAAGTCATCGGGGACAACCAGCAGCACGGCTGGAACCACCAGTGGCAGTACAAGCGCACCGGAAAGCAGCACAACTGGAACAACTTCTGGTTCAACCAGCAGCGGAAGAACAAGTGCACCGGGAAGTGGCACTTCCAGCAGTTCGGGAACTTCCACGGGAGTGGCGCAGCAGTCTGCAATCGGCACTTCCTATGTAGATATCATCATGAATGCGGCATCCGAATCGGGAGTCAATCCATATATTCTGGCGTCGATGATTCTGCAGGAACAGGGCAGCCAGGGAACCGGACGCAGTATTTCCGGAACGGTGTCCGGCTATCAGGGATATTATAACTTCTTTAATATAGAGGCATATCAGTCCGGCTCGATGAGTGCGGTAGAACGCGGACTCTGGTGGGCATCCCAGTCGGGAAGCTATCTGCGCCCGTGGAACAGCATCGAGAAATCGATCCGCGGCGGTTCGGTTTATTATGGCGAGAATTATGTGAAAAAAGGGCAGGATACGCTGTACTTAAAGAAATTTAATGTGCAGGGCAGCAACCTTTATAAACACCAGTACATGACGAACGTGCAGGCGGCAGCTGCCGAAGGACTGACGCTTTCGAAGATCACGGCATTGGCAAATGCAACACTTGAATTCTCGATTCCGGTGTATAAAAACATGCCGGCGGGCGCCTGCGTCAAACCGACGCTGGACGGCAGCCCGAACAACAAGCTGTCGGCGCTGGGTGTCGATGGATTTGCACTGACACCGACCTTTAACCGAGATACAGAGTCCTACGATCTGATCGTGGATCCATCGGTGGCAAGCGTGACGGTAGCAGCGAGCGCGATTGATTCCAAGGCAACGATTGCCGGAACGGGAACGGTCGATCTGCAGAGCGGTGTCAATGAGATCACCGTGACGGTCAAAGCGGCAAATGGAAATCTGCGAAATTACGTCCTTCACGTAGTGCGCCAGTCGGGCGGTCCGACCTACTCAAGCTCGATTGGAAGCGGCGTTTCCTCTGGAAGCAGCTCTAGCGGTCCGGCGACGGGACCGGGCATGTCTTCAGGAAGCAGTTCAGGAAATTCTTCCTCCGGCGGTTCGGATGTGCAGATTGTCGGTCCGACCTCTTCGGGAAGCAGTTCAGGAAGCTCTCCTTCCGGGCAGTCTGCACCGGGATCGAATGTGAATGGATTTGGGAGCGGCAGTTCCGGAACCCTGATTGCGCCAAATGGGGAGTCTGTCGGGAGCGCCGGCAGTCCGCAGGGGAGCCAGTCGCCGACCAGTGCGGCGGCACCATCCCAGTCCACATCGGGAACGCATGCGGCATCGTCGGTGCGCGGGGATGTCAACGGCGACGGTAAGCTGAACATCATGGATATCCTGCTGGCACAGCGGTCGATACTGGGACTTGGAAAGTTAAGAGCGGAAGAAATCGCGAGCGCCGACCTCAATGGAAATGGAAAAGTAGATATTTTGGATGTTCTTCTGATGCAGAAGAAGATTCTGGGACTGTAGGGATATTTCACGTACCTGCGGCTGGTCTTGAGAGATGGCAGCGGGTACGTGAAAATTTGTAAAGAAAGGGAACGGTGCAGATATGGGACCGTTACCAATAAAGAATATAGGACAGGGCAGTTGAATGAAAAGGTTTAAAAATATCATATTAGGTATACTTGCGGCAGGTATGCTGACGGTGGCGGCGCCGGTTGGCGGGATCAGCGCCTATGCATCCAGCGCAAAAATTTCATTTTCCGATCCGAGTGCGACGGTGGGTCAGGAGTTCAGCGTCAATGTGAAGATCTCCTCTCAGGATGGAAATCTAGGGGCATCCGACGTGGTACTTTCCTATGATCCGTCGGTCATTGAGTTTGTGAGCGGAAATAACGCAAGCGGCGGTGCAGGTTCCGTCCGCCTAGTTGGAACGATGGATTCCAATTCGACGAAGGCATTTTCCTATACGCTGAAATTCAAGGCAGTGCAGGCGGGAAATACTTCGATCTCTGTGGGAAGTTATGAAGTCTATGACTCAGATGCACAGGCAGTCACAGTTTCTAAAACGGGGACGGCGAGCGTCAAAGTAAAAGCACCGGCAACCTCCTCGGCGGAAGCGGCGCTTTCGTCCTTGAAGATTTCTCCAGGAACACTTTCCCCTGCATTTTCGCCAAATGTGACTTCCTATACGGCGCAGGTAGGAGCCAGCGTCGATAAGCTGGCGGTCAGCGCGAGTGCGAAGGACAGCAAGGCGAAAGTCCTTGTCAGCGGTGATTCCGGCTTAAAGGTAGGTGCTAATACCGTTGTCTGCAAGGTGACGGCGGAGGATGGACAGACAACTAAGAGCTACACGATCACAGTCAATAAGCTCGATACGGTCGATGTGCCGTCAGAGGCGGAGACAGGGGCTGAAACAGAGGCAGTTGGGACAACGCCGGTTGTGAAAAACGGGCTGGATGTGGAAATAGACGGCGTTTCCTATACGGTGGCGACGGAATTTGATGCCTCCCTGCTTCCGGAAGGATATACGCAGTCTACCTGTACTTATGGCGGTTCAGAGGTCCAGTGTGGAAATGGCAATGACCTGACGCTTTTGTATTTGCAGGGTGCCGATGGAAATGGTGCATTTTATATTTATATACCGGAATCCGGTGTGTTATCGCCGTATGTGACGATCGATGTGACAGCAAAGTCGATTCTGGTGCTTCCACCGGATGAGTCGGTTCAGATTCCGGATGGATTTATGGAGACGACCATTCAGTTAAACGGCACGTATAAAGTGCAGGGCTGGGTGTGGAAGAGCGATGAACAGCAGAAGTATTGTGTCGTATATGGTATGAATGAGAGCGGCGAGAAGTCGCTGTATCGGTATGATATTGCAGAAAAGACCTTCCAGCGGTATTTTGAAGACCCGTCTCTGGCAACTAAATACGATGATGCACAAGTGGAAGAGATTGTAGATAAGTACAACGCACTTTGCAGGGATTATAATATCCGCTTTGTCATGCTTGCGGTTCTGGGCGTAGCGTGTGTAATCTTGTTCTTTATCGTGATCAATCTTCTGCTCAAGCGGAAAGAGTGGAGAGAGGAAGCGCAGGCAGCCGGAGGCAGACAGAGGTCCAAGCGTCGTCCGTCATCGCCGAATGCACGACCGGCGGCAGACGCACGGGTGAAACGAGGCACTGGGCGCGACAAGAGAGAAGATGGGGAAATGATGCCGGCAAGACCGGCAGCGCGGAGTGAGAAGGAGCGCATGGCAGCGGATGACAGACGCCGCCCGTCCGCAGAGCGGATGGAGGAAGGGCGTCGGAGTGCGCGCCGAACCCAAGAGACGCTGGAGACAAGACCGGTTCGCCGGGAGCGGGAAGAGGAGCGCGAGATGCAGCCGGTCCGCCGGACAAGGGAAGATGAGCGCGCGTCCCAGCCTGTTCGCCGAGAGCGGAGTATGGAGGCAGCATCGGCAGACCGCGCAAAACGGATGCCGGAGGAAAGACGTCGCCGGGAAGCAGGAAGCGAAAATCGTTCCGAACGCGTTCGTAGAGAAATGCCAGAAGAAAGCAGTCCGGCTTGTGTCCGCAGAGAGGCATCAGAAGAAGAACGTCTGCAGCGCACCCGCAGAGATGCGGCAGAGGAAAGCCATTCAGAGCGTCCGCGCAGAACTTCGGCAGACGGAAGCCGCGCAGAGCGGGAACGCCAGGCAGTGGCAGAAAGCCGACGCACAGAACGGGAACGTGCCGTTTCAGCAAAAGAAAGCCGCCTGCAGCGCGATTACACGCCTGCATCGGCGCATCGTGCGGCGAAAGAGTCTGCAGCATCGGGAGAACGCCGGAATGCGCGCCCGGCGATTTATGTGCGCCCGGCATCCCGCTCGGAGCTTTACTACACGCTGGAACGGGAGGAATACGGTGATCGCCCAACGAGATATGAGTCGGAATCAGAGCGATCCAGACGCGCCCGCGAGGCAAAAGCCCGGTTAGAGCGGGATCGGCGTGATGAGGATGGATTTGAGTATATCGACGATCCGCAGTAAATAAAAGAGGAAAAGATGGATATCTGTCCAGGAGATTTCTGGCGGGTATCTGTCTTTTCTTTTATATTGATTTTTTTTGTAACAAGTTCACACAATTAACACAGTTTTACAGTTGACGAAAACATCTGTTTGTTATACAATCTATATAACAAATGATAAAACAGGCGGCTGACTGTATTTAGAAACGGGGTCTGCCGTCAGAATGAAAGATGGTGGAGTATGATTGTAGAGATTGATTTTAACAGTGAGGAAGCGCTTTATATTCAGCTCATAAACCAGATCATCATCGGGATTGCGACCGACCAGATCCGGGAGGGCGATACGCTGCCATCCGTGCGCCAGTTAGCGGATAACATCGGAATTAACATGCACACGGTCAACAAGGCATATTCTGTACTGAAACAGGAAGGTTTTCTGCGTGTGGACCGCCGCCGCGGGGCAGTGATTGCACTTGACACGGATAAGATGCGGACGATCTCGGAGATGCGCCGGGATCTCAGTGTGATTCTGGCAAGAGGTGTCTGTAAAAATGTGAGCCGCGAGGAGGTTCACGATCTGGTGGATTCCATTTATGACGCATTTACAGCGGAATAGCAGGTTCCGGCTGCGGGCGATGGTTTTTGTGTATTGGAACCGTTGCGGGATGTGTATGTTGGGAGGATAAATTATGCTGTGTGAGAAATGTGGGATTCGCGAAGCGAATATTAAATATACAGAAGTGTTTAACGGCGTCAAGACAGAGCATAATCTCTGCGCCCAGTGCGCGAAAGAGATGGATCTGGGACCGTACTCGGCACTGATTGAGGGAGAATTTCCGCTTGGAAAACTGCTTTCGAGCCTTTTGGGACTGACGGATGCGTCTGCCAGCCAGGCACCGAAAGAGGATGTGGTATGCCCGACCTGCGGCACGACGTATGAAGAATTTATCAAGAACAGCCGTTTCGGATGCGCGGACTGTTATCATGTGTTTGATCCGTTGCTTGGAGAGAAAATTAAGAAATTGCAGGAAAATTCGAGCCATACCGGCAAACATCCGAAGATCCAGCCGCGCAGTCAGGCGGCTGCAGAGGTGACGAAGAAAGGAGAACTGGAATTCAGCCCGGAAGAGCAGATTAAGCAGCTGAAACGCAGGCTGGAAGCGGCGTTGCAGGAAGAAGACTATGAGACGGCTGCTGCCTGCCGGGATAAGATACACAGTCTGGAAGGAGAGATGAGACATGACGAAATGGTTTGAGGAAGTGGCGAATGATGCGTCCAATATCGTTTCCAGCCGGGTGCGTCTGTCTCGGAACTGGGAGGAATATAAATTTCCGAGCCGTCTGGAGCCGGATGAGGCGCGGACGATGATTGCCCGTTTAAAACAGAATTTCCGCGATCTGGGTGACCGGGACGGTCAGTTTTATGAATATGAAGATCTGGAATTGATGGAGAAGCTTGACCGCACCGCATTGCGGGAACGGCGGCTTTTAAACCGCACGCTGGCGGAGAAGACGACGCCGGGCGGGATCCTCTGTTCGGAGGATGAGCGGGTCAGCATGGTATTAAATGCGGACGATCATATCCGGTTACAGGTGCTGGCATCGGGACTCGATCTGCAAGAATGTTATGCAAAAGCGGATGCGCTGGATGATTATATCAACGAGAAGATTCCGTATGCATTTAATGAGAAATATGGATATCTGACGTCCTATCCGACGAATGTCGGAACAGCAATGAAGGCGTCCGTGGTCGTGCATCTGCCGTCTCTGACAATGAATAAGAAATTTCAGGAACTTCTGGGCGATATGGGACGTTTCGGCACGACCGTGCGCGGCGTTTATGGCAGAGGCAATGAAAACTACGGCGATTTGTACGAGGTAGTCAATCAGAAGACACTCGGCATCACCGAACAAGAGATTCTGGAGCTGGTAGCCAACGTGGCGGGGCAGCTCTCGGCGCAGGAAAATCAGTTCCGCGAGGTTTCTCTGTCGAGGCACCGCCTGGAGCGGGAGGATGAGGCGTACAAGTCCTACGGCGTTCTGAAATATGCGCGCCGGATGACGCTCAAGGAAGCGATGACATTTCTATCTCATGTCTGGGCGGGCATCGCGGACGGGCTGTTAAAACCGGCAGAATTTGTGAGTATTTACCGCCTGATGATCGGCATCCAGCCGGCAAACTTACAGAAACGTTCGAGCAAGCCGCTGGGACGTGAGGAATTGGAGGCAGAGCGGGCGCGGTATCTGCGTGAGGAACTGCCGAAGCTGGTGTAAAGTAAAAAGAAACAGGAGGAACAGTAAAATGATCGATCGTTTTACTCAGAAAGCCAGAGAAGCGATCCGTCTGGCAGTCGAGACAGCGCAGGAGCTGGAACACGGCTATGTGGGGACGGAGCATCTGCTTTTAGGACTGATAAAAGAGGGAACTGGCGTGGCGGCAGCGGTTTTGGCAGAACATGATGTGACAGAAGAGCGTGTCATGGAACTGATGGAGCGTCTGATAAGCCCGGCAGTGGCGACTCAGGTAGAGGGACAGATTGAATATACGCCGGGGGCGCGCGCCGTGCTGCAGGCGAGTTATGATGAGGCGGTTTTTTTCAAAGCGCCTCTGATTGGAACGGAGCACATCCTGATTGCCATCATCAAGGATGGAAAATCAACTGCGTGCCGTTTACTCAATACAATGAATGTTAATATTCAGAAATTATATGTGGATCTGATGGGGGCTATGGGCGATGATGCGCCGTCCGAGGCAGCGGAAGATGCGGCAGCAGGACGGGTGCGCCCGGAGAAAGGCAATACACCGAATCTGGACAATTTCAGCCGGGATCTGACCCAGATGGCGCGGGACGGAAAGCTCGATCCAGTCATCGGCAGGGAACGGGAAATGAAACGTGTTATTCAGATTTTAAGCCGCCGGACGAAGAATAATCCGTGCCTGATCGGGGAACCAGGCGTCGGAAAGACGGCGGTTGTGGAAGGTCTGGCACAGTTCATTGTTTCCGGCAATGTACCGGAGACGATCGCGAAAAAGCGGGTTGTCAGCCTCGATTTGTCCGGCATGGTCGCAGGATCCAAGTATCGCGGTGAGTTCGAAGAGCGGATTAAGAAGGTACTTGCCGAGGTGCGGGAGAGTGGAAATGTGCTCTTGTTTATTGATGAGATTCACACGATCATCGGTGCAGGCGGCGCGGAGGGCGCGATCGATGCCTCCAATATCCTGAAACCGTCGCTGGCGAGGGGCGAGATTCAGCTCATTGGTGCGACGACGCTGGAAGAATACCGCAAATACATCGAAAAAGATGCGGCCTTGGAACGCCGGTTTCAGCCGGTTATGGTAGATGAGCCGACGGAGGCGGAATCCATCGAGATTTTGAAGGGGCTTCGCAGCCGCTATGAGGAGCACCACAAGGTAACGATCCAGGATGAGGCGCTGGTGGCAGCGGTGCGCCTGTCTGCCCGCTATATTAATGACCGTTTCCTGCCGGACAAAGCGATCGATCTGATCGATGAAGCATCCTCGAAGCTGCGTCTGACTGTATATACGGAGCCGGAGGAGATCAAAAAGCTCGAAGCGGAGATCAAAAAACTCGAAGGCCAGAAGGAAGAGGCGATCAAGGCTGAAGCCTATGAGAAAGCCGGTGAGATCAAGAAGAAGCAGCAGAAAAAGCAGGAAAAGATTGAAAAGATTCGTGAAAAATGGGAAAAAGAGAAAAATTCACGCAAGTTAGTGGTCGGTGAAAATGAGATTGCGGACATTGTTTCTGACTGGACGAAGATCCCGGTTCGCAAGCTGGCAGAAGAAGAGTCAGAGCGGCTGTTGAAACTGGAGTCCATTCTGCATGAACGCGTGGTCGGACAGGAGGAAGCTGTATCCGCCGTGGCGCGTGCGATCCGCCGTGGTCGTGTGGGACTCAAGGATCCGAAGCGGCCGATCGGTTCGTTTCTGTTCCTGGGGCCGACGGGTGTCGGAAAAACAGAGCTTTCCAAGGCACTCTCGGAGGCGATGTTTGGCACGGAAAATGCGATGATCCGCGTTGATATGTCGGAGTACATGGAGAAACACAGCGTTTCCAAGATGATCGGTTCGCCGCCAGGATATGTTGGCTACGAGGAGGGCGGACAGCTCAGCGAGAAGGTGCGTCGCAATCCATATTCGGTTATTCTCTTTGATGAGATTGAAAAAGCGCATCCGGATGTATTTAACATTCTGCTGCAGATCCTCGATGACGGACACATTACGGACGCACAGGGACGGAAGGTGGATTTCAAGAACACGATTCTGATTATGACCTCCAATGCGGGCGCTGAAAATATTATTTCCCCGAAGCGGCTTGGATTCTCGTCGGAGAGCGGTGAGAAAGCGGATTATGCGTTTATGAAAGAGCGCGTGATGGAGGAAGTGCGCCGGATGTTTAAGCCGGAGTTCTTAAACCGGATCGACGAGATTTTAGTATTCCATCCTTTGACGAAGGAGAATATCAAGACGATCGCGGGCATTCTGCTGCGCGGCATCGAGAAAAGGACGAAGGATCAGCTTGGGATGACGCTCACGATCACAGATGATGCGATCGATTTCCTGGCAGACAAGGGATATGATTCCAAATATGGTGCAAGACCGTTGCGCCGGACGATCCAGACTCAGATCGAGGATCAGCTTTCCGAGAAGATTCTGGAAGGCACGATCCGGAAAAAAACAGAGGTTCGGATTGAAAAAGACGGCGACCAGCTGAAATTTGAGACGGTCTAAAGGGCAGGATAAAGGGCAGGAAACGAAAAGACTGGTAAACCCGGTCGAAGTGTGTTAAAATGATACTACTGAGTAACTGTGTAAGTGCGGAGCAGTTGCGATATTGATTAAAAGGATACTAGGAGGATAAAGCATTATGCCAGTAGTTAGCGAGTTAATCCGCATCGAGGATGACGGAACCATCAGTTTTGGCAATTATATGTTAGCAGCAAAGTCCAAGCTGCAGGATTTTGAATTTCAGGGCGATCTTTATAAGGTAAAAACATTCGGCGAGATTACCAAGCTGGAGCGCAACGGAATGTTCGTATATGAGTCGGTACCGGGCACGGCAGTCAATCATTTCCAGGCGGGAGATACTTCCGTACAGTTTTCGGTTGAGGGCGAGAAGGATGCTCAGATTACCATTCAGTTAGAGGATGAGCGTGAGTATGAGGTATATGTAGACGGTGTATCGGTCGGCGGCATGAAGACCAACGTCAGCGGCAAACTGGTACTGAGCGTGGAGCTGAACCCGGGCAAGGCAACCGCAATCCGGATTGAAGCCAGATAAGGAAAAGAAAAACAAAACGTTACGTACAAGTTACAATGCGTGAGATGAAAGCTGCTGCATGGCAGGAATGGCGGGCGTGTGCGCCGGAAGCCGGTTTCCGCCATGCAGCGGCTTTTTGTGTAATAAGAAATATGAGAAGAAGTGTTTGGAAAGGAATCAGCATGGCAAAGGCAAAATCAACGGGATTTTTCTGCAGGGAATGCGGTTATGAATCTTCCAAATGGATGGGGCAGTGCCCGGCGTGCAAGGCGTGGAATACGATGGTGGAAGCGCCGTCCGCACCGGCATCATCCGGTACGGCAGCAGGGCGGTATGCGGCAGCGGCTTCGCTGACGGCGGCACCGGGGAAACGGGTTGGCGCGCAGGCAAAGCCGGTCAGCTTAGATGAAATTGAGCTTTCCGATACGGATCGGACGAGAACCGGATTTGCAGAACTTGACCGGGTGCTTGGAAGCGGCGTGGTGCGTGGCTCCCTGGTGCTGGTCGGCGGAGATCCGGGAATCGGAAAATCAACCCTGCTTCTGCAGGTCTGCCGGAACCTGGCAGGACAGGAACAAAAGGTTTTATACGTCTCCGGCGAGGAGTCATTAAAACAGATCAAACTGCGGGCAAGCCGGATCGGGACGGTGCGCGGACCACTTTCGTTCTTGAGTGAGACGAACCTGGATACGATCGCGGAGGTGATCCGGGAGGTACGCCCGGATGTAGTCGTGATCGACTCGATCCAGACCATGTTTATCGAGGCGGCAGGTTCCGCACCGGGCAGTGTCAGCCAGGTAAGAGAGTGCACCGGCGTCCTGATGCAGCTCGCAAAAGGACTGGGTGTGACAGTCTTTATCGTCGGTCATGTGACGAAAGAGGGCGTTGTGGCGGGACCGCGTATGCTGGAACATATGGTCGATACAGTGCTATATTTTGAGGGCGATCGCCATGCGTCCTACCGGATTCTGCGGGGAGTGAAGAACCGTTTCGGTTCGACCAATGAGATCGGCGTGTTTGAGATGCGGGAGGAAGGACTGGCGGAGGTGCCGAATCCATCCGAATTTATGCTGGAAGGGCGCCCGGCGGAGGCATCCGGTGCGGTGACTGCCTGCTCGATGGAGGGAACCCGCCCGATTCTTCTGGAAGTGCAGGCACTGGTGTCAAAGACGAATTTCGGACTGCCGCGGCGGACGGCAGCGGGCGTCGATTACAACCGTGTGAACCTGCTCATGGCAGTGTTGGAAAAACGATGCCGTTATGCCCTGTCCGGGTACGATGCGTATGTCAACATTGCAGGCGGCATGAAGATGAACGAGCCGGCGCTTGACCTTGCGATCGTGATGGCGCTGATTTCCAGCTATAAAGACCGTCCGCTGGACGAGAAAACGATCGTATTTGGCGAGGTCGGACTCTCCGGCGAGGTGCGCGCCGTCTCGATGGCAGAGCAGAGAGTCCATGAGGCAGTCAAGATGGGATTTACAAGATGCATTCTTCCGATGGTCAATGTCAGTAAATTGAAACCAAGGTCGGATATCCGGCTGGAAGGGGTGGCAAATGTGCGGGAGGCGATTGGGCTGCTGTAGGTTGCTTGGATTTTGGGAAAATTTAAGAAAAATAATATTAGCGTAATGTGAGTAACAGCAAATTTGTCTCAGTGGGAGTTAGGTCTCCGACTGAGATAAACGCTCCGCGAGGATGCGCAGTGATTCTGTAAAGAATATGTCAGCTTCGCTGACCAGAATCACGCGCCAAGTCTCACGGACGTTCGACTTGAATGTTAAAAAAAACAAAAACGCCAATGACTCATCTCTGAATCACTGACGCCTTTAGAAGCAGGGGAAGAGGGATTCGAACCCCCATTAACGGTTTTGGAGACCGTTGCTCTGCCATTGAACTATTCCCCTTCGCTGCTGACTCAGTTATGATATCATAGCCATAACGAAAAGTCAACAATTTTTTTATAATTTTTCATTTTTTTTGATTTAATATATTTTTTTCCATTTATTAAGTATCATTCATCATTTTATATGGAAACTAGAGATCAGGATAATTTGGTAAAAGAGAATTTGTGTGCTCATGCTGGGTGGAAAATCACAATGAATATTTAGTTCAACTGCCCAAAAACAATCCGCTAAACCATTTGATGTATATAAATAATGACAATATATCATGAAATGAATACGACGATAGTTCTAGACGTCGGAATATTTTACCAAGAAACACGCTGCTTTTTTGGTAAAAATCATGTATTAAAAATATGCGGTATAAAAGAAATCAAATTGACATTCGACAAAAATCATGCTATAAACACTGAATAAATCTTTATGGTTTTAAATGTGCCTAAAAAACGGAGGGAAAAATTCTGTTGGTACATTCAGGAAAAAGGAGTTGTTTATTATGAAACAGAGAAAAATTATGCTGAAAACGATAGAAGATGCAAAGAAATTTGTCAATGCTTCTATGAAATGCGATTTTGATATTGATGTTTTTTATAACCGTGTTGTCATTGACGCCAAGTCGATTCTGGGAGTTATGAGTTTGGATCTGACACAGATTCTGACCGTTGAGTACACGGGCGAGGATGCAGAGTATGAGGCGTTCCTTGACACGATGGAAGCGGACAATGTGACAGCGGCATAAAAGGGCTGGAAGGCTGGTTCAAGTGGAACATAGATATCATAGATATTTTGGAAGGATATGTATGGCTCGAATCGGCATGATGAAAGAAAAGTTGATAGTACGAAAATAAAGAAAGACTGCGGGTGCCGGAGAGAAGATGGTGTCTGCAGTCTTTTTGATAGACATATATATGTACTCTCGGAGTCTTTCTGCACTTGCTTTT
>ERZ773264.2843-NODE-2843-length-15391-cov-112.674491_pt1 | contig 15391 bp, 14 predicted proteins | sample MGYA00511910_ERZ773264 | MGnify/ENA primary metagenome ERZ773264 (study PRJEB29015, sample SAMEA2737739) | human gut metagenome | biome: human gut; feature: human-associated habitat; material: faeces | place: China | collected 2012 ... | reverse complement strand
ACAGCGCATCGAGCGCAGAACCAATGTGCTGACCCGTGAACTGGTGACGGCAGGACAACTGAAACGTGTTCCAAGGACAGACAACAACCCACATGGATTGCTGATAGTGAACTGGAGAACCTTGCTCAACAAGGATATTGACCAGAAGACGAAGAGCAACTATTAAAGGTAAAGGGTAAAAAAGTAAAAAGGCAAAAAAGTAAAAAGAAATAACGATGAACACAAAAGGATTTAAGCAGATGCTCATTGGGGAGAAGATGCCCGACAAGGACGACCCCAAATACAAGGAACGCTATGAGCGAGACGTGAGAGCCGGAAGGAAGTTTGCCAAGATGTGCAAGATAGACAAGGCTGCCGCCAAGGTACAGAGGTTTGCTGACTTGCACAAGACACTGTTCCTGGTCATCGTGCTCGGTTTTGTAGGTGTGAGCTTCAGTTTCAACATCTATCGCATGGCAAGAGCTTACCATTATCAGGGAGAGCGACGCACCGCCACGGAGCGGCAGGACTCCTTGATAAAGGCTCGCCATCAGAATATGGGGAATGCAAAGAACATAGTAAGAACCAATGAGGATGCACGCCATCCTCATAAAGACAAATAACGATGAAGCTGACAGAAAGAATCAATTTCAGACAACCCAAGTACATGCTACCTGCGATTGTCTATCTCCCACTGCTCGGTGCGTCCTACTTTATCTTCGACCTCTTTGATACCAAGGTGGCGGAGAAGAAGGATGCCAATATGCAGACCACGGAATATCTGAATCCGAATCTGCCACAAGCCCATATCAAGGGCGGTGACGGTATTGGAGGCAAGTATGAGAACATGTTGAATGCCTACGGCAAGATAGAAGATCATAGTGCCGTGGAGAATATAGACCGAGACAATGAGCAAGAAAAAGAAGAATACCAAAGCAAGTATTCGGATGCAGAACTGCAACAGTTGGATGCCGAAGCCAAGAGGCAAGCAGAAATGGAAAAACAGAGAGAAGCACAAGAAGCCCATGAGCGACAAAGAGAGAATGAAGCGTTGGCGGAACTGAACAAGGCACTTGCCGAAGCAAGACTGAAGGGACAGCAAGCTACGCAACAGAACTCATCGTCTTCAGCAACAGCATCCGATGAAACAACAGCTACAGCCAAGGGCGGTATCAATATTGAGGGTAAAATCAAGGTGAATGAAAATGCCCGAAAGGAAACTGACGAGAATGATAAGCCAAGTGAAGTGGTGAAAAAGGTGAAGACATCATCGGATTACTTCAATACCTTGGCAGTGAATGAGAAAGAGCCGACACTGATAAAGGCTATCATTGACGAGAATGTGAAAGCCGTGGATGGAAGTCGTGTGCGCTTGCGATTGCTTGATGATGTGGAAATCGGTGAGATTGTGGTGAAGAAAGGCGCATACCTGTATGCCACCATGAGCGGTTTCAGTTCGCAACGAGTGAAAGGAACGGTGAAAAGCGTGCTGGTGGATGACGAGATAGTGAAAATCAACCTGTCACTCTATGACACAGACGGCATGGAAGGCGTGTATGTGCCAAGCAGCCAGTTTAGAGAGACCACCAAGGATGTGGCAAGCGGAGCCATGACCGGGAATGTGGATATGAATACCACCAATACAGGCAGCAGTTTTTCGCAATGGGGCATGCAGACCATGCAGAATGCCTATCAGAAAACAAGTAATGCCATAGGCAAGGCTATCAAGAAGAACAAGGTAAAATTGAAATACGGAACCTTTGTGTACTTGATAAACAGCAAAGACACCAAGAGCAAGTAAACATCAACATTCAAAGAATACGAATATGAATATCAAGAAGACCATTGGCGCACTCATGATGTGTGCAATAAGTGCCACTCCGATGATGGCACAACAGACCAGTGCGGAGAGCTATCAGCCCTGCACCTACCAGGAGATGGAGCAGCTGACTGTGAACGAGCAAGTGACAACAGTCATTACGGCAAGCGAACCCATCCGCTTTGTGGACATATCCACTGACAAGATAGCAGGAGACCAACCCATCAACAATACTGTGCGTTTGAAACCCAAGGAGGGACTGCATGAAGATGGTGAAGTGCTTGCCATCGTTACCATTGTGACAGAACGCTACCGTACCCAGTATGCGCTGCTCTATACAACAAGATTGCAAGAGGCAGTGACGGATAAGGAGATACAACAGATAGAAAAGAATGCCTATAACAATCCTGCGGTCACATTGTCCTCTACGGATATGGCTCGATATGCTCGTCAGATTTGGTGTTCGGAAGCCCATGTGAACAATGTGAAGACCAAAGCCCATAAAATGGTGATGCGACTGAACAACATCTATTCGTCGGGCGACTATTTCTTCTTGGACTTCTCGGTGGAGAACAAGACAGACGTGCCATTTGATATAGACCAAATACGATTGAAGCTGACGGATAAAAAGACCGCCAAGGCAACCAACTCACAGATGGTAGAGTTGCATCCTGTCTTCACGTTGGAGCAGACCAAGCGTTTCCGCTATGGCTACCGCAATGTGATAGTCATTCGGAAAATGACATTCCCGAATGACAAGCAGTTGACAATAGAGATGACGGAGAACCAAATCAGCGGTCGCACCATCTCATTGAAAGTCAACTACAGTGATGTGTTGTCGGCAGACTCATTCAATCCGATTTTTCTAAAATAGCAATCATATCCAATGGAAGAAAGCAAGGAGCTACAAGGATTTTACAAGATATTCAGGGCGGTCATCTACATATCCGTGTTGATGGAGTTCTTTGAGTATGCCATAGACCCAAGGGCGATAGACGGCTTTGGCGGTGTGGTGTGCGACCTGCACGACCGCATCAAGCAGTGGTTCATCTACCATGACGGCAACCTGGTGTATAGCAAGGTGGTGACGTTCTTGTTGGTGTGCATCACCTGTGTAGGCACGAGAAACAAGAAACACTTGGAATTTGATGCCCGAAGGCAGGTGCTGTACCCCTTGGTGAGTGGCGTGCTGCTGTTGATATTGTCCGTGTGGCTCTTCGGCTATGCGATGGACACTCGTCTCTATACCCTAAGATTGAACACCATTCTCTATATGGTGACAACCATCATCGGAACGGTGCTGGTGCATGTTGCCTTGGATAACATCTCGAAGTTCCTGAAGGAAGGACTGATGAAAGACCGTTTTAACTTTGAAAACGAGAGTTTTGAGCAGTGCCAAAAGGAGGAATACAACAAATACAGCGTGAATATACCCATGCGCTACTACTATAAGGGCAAGTTCCGCAAGGGATGGGTGAACATCGTGAACCCATTCCGTGGCACCTGGGTAGTGGGCACACCGGGTAGCGGTAAGACATTCTCCATCATCGAGCCGTTCATTCGACAGCATAGTGCAAAAGGCTTTGCCATGGTCGTTTACGATTACAAGTTTCCGACCTTGGCAACCAAATTGTACTACCACTACAAGAAGAACCAACAGTTGGGGAAACTGCCAGAAGACTGCAAGTTCAATATCATCAACTTTGTGGATGTGGAATACTCCAAGCGAGTGAACCCGATACAGCAGAAGTATATCAATAACTTGGCAGCAGCGAGCGAGACAGCAGAGACACTGCTAGAATCACTGCAAAAAGGCAAGAAAGAAGGCGGTGGCGGCAGCGACCAGTTCTTCCAGACCTCAGCCGTCAACTTCCTCGCCGCCTGTATCTACTTCTTCATCAACTATGGCAAAGAGCCATACGACAAGGACGGCAAGATGCTGATAGCGGAGAAAATACTTGACCCGAAGACCATGCAGATGAAGCCGACCGGAAAGGTGTTTAACCATGCAGGAGAAGAAGTGGAGCCAGCTTACTGGTTGGGCAAGTACAGCGACATGCCTCATATCCTCAGCTTCCTGAACGAAAGTTACCAGACCATCTTCAATGTGCTGGAGACCGACAATGAGGTAGCACCCTTATTGGGACCGTTCCAGACCGCCTTAAAGAACAAGGCAATGGAGCAGTTGGAGGGTATGATAGGTACACTGCGTGTCTATACTTCACGTCTTGCCACCAAGGAAAGCTATTGGATATTCCACAAGGACGGTGATGACTTTGATCTGAAGGTCAGTGACCCGAAGAACCCAAGCTATCTGCTGATAGCCAACGACCCAGAAATGGAGAGCATCATCGGAGCATTAAACGCCCTAATCCTCAACCGACTGGTGACACGAGTGAACACAGGGCAAGGCAAGAACATCCCAGTGAGCATTATCGTGGACGAGTTGCCTACACTTTACTTCCATAAGATAGACCGACTGATAGGTACAGCCCGAAGCAACAAGGTGAGCGTAGCTTTGGGATTCCAGGAACTGCCCCAGTTGGAAGCCGACTACGGGAAGGTGGGTATGCAAAAGATTATCACCACCGTAGGCAATGTGGTGAGCGGTTCGGCACGAAGCAAGGAAACCCTGGAATGGCTATCCTCCGACATTTTCGGAAAGGTGGTGCAACTGAAGAAAGGCGTGACCATCGATAGAGACAAAACGAGCATCAACCTGAATGAGAATATGGACAGTCTTGTACCAGCCAGTAAAATCTCGGACATGCCGACAGGATGGATCTGCGGTCAGACGGCAAGGGACTTTGTGGCAACCAAGACCGGCATGAATGGTAGTATGAACATACAGGAGAGCGATGAGTTCAAGACCAGTAAGTTCTATTGCAAGACCGACTTTAATATGGCAGACATCAAGAAAGAAGAAAGCGAGTATATGTCTCTGCCCAAGTTCTACACCTTCAAAAGCCGTGACGAGCGTGAGCGCATCCTCTATAAGAACTTCGTGCAAGTTGGTGAGGATGTGAAAGCCATGATAGCAGAGATATTCAATAAGAAGAACGCCAAGTGACAAGTCAATGACACTCCAAAAGTAAAACAAAAACAACATCCATGACGAAAAAGATAAGAACATATATTACCCTAATGCTCTTGTTTCTGTGCCAAAGCATCGTGGCACAGAACAAAACACCTACAAACGATAGCCCAAGCCAAAACGACTTGGGCATCTTTGCTTTGCCACCCTTTGAGCGAGCTGTGCGGTGCATCAAGTATTACGAGGGATGGCACGATATTAAGCGCAATTATCCCTATATCGGATGGGGACATCGGATATTGCCACATGAAAAGTTCAAGAAGAATCTTACTTATCAGCAAGCCGATTCCCTGTTACGCTCCGACCTCACCAAGTTATGTGCTATGTTCCGCAAGTATGGAAAGGACTCACTACTCCTTGCCGTACTTGCCTACAATGTCGGACCCTATAAGATATTAGGGAATGGAAAGTACCCCAAGAGCCGACTCCTGCAGAAAATAGAGCAAGGCGAAAGAAACATACGTAGGGAGTATCTTGATTTTTGCAGATACCAAAGACGTAAGATAGCCTCTATCCATAGGAGGCGACAGACAGAGCTTCTATTGCTATACAAGCCATAGAAGCAACAACGACGAAGTGACTCCAAATAGCTATTGATATACAACTACATTCTTGCCATACCGTTGCTTACATATATAATTAAGGTGTAAATAACCAAAAAGCAACATTATTCACAAATAAAAAGTTAGCATTATGGCAACAGTAAAAGTAAAATTCAGAGCATCCTCGGTGCCAGGAAAGGAAGGCACATTGTATTATCACCTCATCCACCAGCGCTGTCTGCGCTGGATCAGTACCGACTATCATGTCTTTCCGGACGAGTGGAACGACAAGAAGTCGGCTATCATTGTTTCTAACCACAACAACAGACAGGCACATCTGCAGCTCATCCAGTCACAGATAGATTGGGAGATGAAGCAGATGCAGCGTATCATCCGTGATAAGGATGCAGAGGGCATCCCTTATACCATTGACGATATAGCCAAGGAGATACAGCTGCTGCCACCGAGCCTGAGCGTTTTTGCTTTCTTCAGACAGCAGATAGCCAAGAAGGAGCTGATGCAGTGCATCGGCACAAAGAATAACTATGCCAATGCAGCCTATCGTTTCATGGAATTTCGTGGCAATGAAGACCTTACCTTCTCACAAATGACCAGCGAGATGATGGAAATGTATCAGGCGTGGCTATGGAACAGAGGTATCGGACAAAACACCGTGGCATTCTATCTGCGAACTCTCCGCACCCTCTACAACAAGGCTGTGGAAGCAGGGCAAGCTCCACCCAACGACATCTTTGTTCACGTGCAGACAGCTAACGTACGAACTGCAAAGCGTGCCATTACTGTAAAGGATATTCGTAAAATAGAGAAATTGGACTTGCCAAGAGGTTCCTCCCTTGACAAGGCGCGAGACCTGTTTCTGCTTAGCTTCTACCTCCGTGGTATGGCATTTGTGGATATGGCGTTCCTGAAGAAGACAGACTTGAAATGTGGTATGGTGAGCTATAACCGTCGCAAAACCCACCAAAACCTCAACATTGAATGGATGAAGCCGATGCAAGCCATCATCGACAAGTACGCCGAACAGACCAAGGACTCTCCTTATCTGCTACCAATCTTGACAGGCAAGGAATCCTCTCCATACACCGCATACCGCAAGGTAGAGCACAACACCAACCATAACCTTAAGAAAATCGGTGAGATGGTAGGCTTGAAGATACCGCTGACCACATACGTGGCACGCCATACGTGGGCAAGCGTTGCTTTGCACATGAACATACCGATAGCCACCATCAGTGAGGGTATGGGACACAACTCATACAAGACCACACAGATTTACTTGCAGTCATTAGACATAGCAACCATCAATGAAGCCAACGAGCGGATTATAAGAAAAATCCGATTAAGCGAGTGCAATGAAAAATAGTTTTCAGATTGATGAGCGTGAGGATTTTATCAAAAGTTCTTGAAGCAGTTGTAAATAAATATTACGTTTACCAGCCCCCCAGAATGATGGGGTAAAATGTTTAGCAAACTTCGCCCTTTCTTATGGTAAGAGAGCAAAAACAGCCGAATTGGCCACAAATCGGCTGTTTGGAGAGTTCTTTCGAGGCGGATTTGCTAAACATTTGTGTTAAATTTGGGGAGCAGCATACAGAAAATGATAAAATCTGACACGTAATCCAACAATTTTTCGTATTTTTGTATCAAGTTGTATCTCTTACCATAAGAGTGTGCAACAAATGTAAGATAAAGATACATGTGCAGAGGCAGCATGCCAAGCACTCATAATATGATTAAGATTATGCGCAACAATAACAAATTGACTAGGCTTCCACAACCATCATGTATGGTTGCAGCTGAGGACATAAAGTAGAGCAGGATTTATGAAACCGGATGGTACGAGTTCTTTTTCTACAGCCGACGAGAAACTTGTTTCTCCAAAGGGCAACCATGTTACTGAGCCAGACGTAAAGACTGGTTCAGAGGTAAAAAAGTGTCGTCAATCGGACGGAACCACATGGTCGTACCTCTTTGTGCATCATAACAAAGTGCAGGGCATGGAGGTACAGCTGATTAAAGATGGCAGAATCTATTTTGTGCATAAAACCATACGATATTTCAAGAAACTTGGCAAACATAGGGTGCAGCATCAAGAAGTGCCGACCGTAAGCGGTTTGGTCTTCTTCCAAGGTTTTCCAGAAGAAATACAAACCTATCTTGACAGGAAATTCCCTCGCACTTATTTGTGCAAGAACTGCAGCACAGGCAAAGTGGCAGAAATCAAAGATTCACAGATGCAACCATTCATGCGTATCGTAGAGACATCACCTGAGCGCATCCGTTTCCTTCTCCACCCTTATCATTATTATGCTCGCAACCGCATTCTCCTCCGTATCACCACAGGTGAGATGGCAGGATTGGAAGGCTACATCATCCGCATCGACCGAGATCGCCGCCTGGTGATGGACATCGGTGGAATGAGTGTAGCAATCAGCGGTGTTCATGCCGAGCATTTTGAAGAAGTAGAGCAAAGCAAAACCTCAATCACCCATGAGAATATCTTCTACCAGCGCAACCTGCAGGAGCGGCAAGTGCTGATAGACCGCTATTTCCATCCTGTAAAAGACGACAAGGAAGTGGCATTGCAAGCAGAAAACATCGACTATCTGAGAAAGTACGCCTTGGATGAGGTGGCACACAACCGAATCACCCTCAATGACACATGGAACATCTATTCTTTCATCATTGAGGAGATTGGCTACTATTATTCACCATTCATAGAACAGTTCAAGGAACACCTCGACCCCATCATGCGTGAAGGAGGTAAGGTACTCCAAGAAATGGAACAGATTATAAAAAGTCCTCATATCAGTCCTAACGACAAGACCAGATATGAGAATGATTATCAAAGAATCTTTTCTCAATATGATTATCTGTTCTAAAGATTCATACATTATACCATGACCGATTTCGCAACTTTTGCACAAAAGATCATCGACGAGCTTACGGAAGAAGGCAGAAAGCATACCGCAGAGACACGCAAGTATTCAGCCAATCGCCTATTGATGTTTATGGCTGACAAGCCCACACCTATGGACAAATGGGACGGCTTGTTTGTTCAAGACTACGAGACATGGCTGAAAGCACAGGGGCTGTCTGCATCCACAACCGCTTTTTACCTGTCGCAATTGTGTGCATTCTATAAGCAAGCTGTAAAAAGAGGCAAAGTACAAGAGCAAGACATTTTTCGTTTGGTAAACAAAACACCATCGCCAAAACTTGCCGTCCAACAGTTTCCCTCGATAGCCGAGTTGCACTATTTGCGAACTCTCGGTCTTAATAAATCGCAGGATTTCGCACGAGACATGTTCTTGTTCTCACTTTATGCAAGAGGCATGAACTATGTGGAAATGGCATATCTGAAGAAATCCAACGTCAAAGACGGAATGCTCACTTACATTTCCCATACATCAGACAACAATCCTGCAGTCACGATCAAATGGGACAAGGCAATGCAGCAAATAGCCAATAAATACACCTCCGACACAGAGTATATGTTCCCAATCATCACCAAGGAAGGAAATGCTGATGAAACTGAACAAATAAAACGAAGTCGCCATAATGTGGTGTACAACTTGCGTTCTATTGGCAAGCAATATAAATTCAGCGTGTCACCTACTATCGCCATGACCAAGGACTTGTGGCACAAGATTATGGATGAGGTAAGTGTGAGTGAAGTGATATAAAAGTGAAAATTATGGAAGAAAAGAAGAAATTTAAGATATTATGCATAGATGGCGGTGGAATCAAAGGATTGTATTCCGCCCAAGTTCTTGCAAAATTTGAAGAAGGTTTCAATACGAGACTTTCAGACTATTTTGATTTGATTTGTGGTACTTCAACTGGTGGCATTATTGCTTTAGGAGTTTCTGCAAAAATCCCCATGAAAAATATTGTTGAGTTTTATGAGAATTATGGTCCTAAAATATTTGCTTCAAATTGGAAAAGACTTGGGTCTTTTGGTAACTTGATGCTTGGTTTCAAACAAGCAATATGTAAGTCTAAATATTCTCAGAAACCTCTCCGAGAAGCTTTAAGTTCAGTGTTCGGCAGTAGAACTATTTCTGAGAGTCATAATCTTTTGTGTATTTCTGCATACAATTTGACAGATGCAAGTCCAAGAATATTTAAAAGAGATTATGGGTCTTTGAATCAAGATAATAACAAAACTTATGTTGATGTAGCTTTAGCTACTTCTGCAGCACCAACTTATTTCCCAATAAAGGAAATCAATAAGTTTGACTATGTAGATGGTGGTCTTTTTGCCAACAACCCAGTTCTAGTAGGTTTGACTGAGTATTTGTTTAAATGGGCAAAAACCGGTGAGTTTGATGGTGTAGATATCCTTTCTATAAGTAGTTGTGAGAAAAGTCAAGGATGGAGTCCTACTAAACGAAAACTTTCATTTTACAAATGGAAGGATAATATTTTTGACTGCTATTCCAATGGTCAATCTTTGACAGAGACTTTCTTTTTGAGACAATTGATAAATAGTGGTACTCTGAATTTTGATTTAAACATAGTTAGAGTTGCGAATAAACCACTTTCAAGTCAGCAAGAAAAGTTTGTAAATATGGATGATGCAAGTCGTCAATCTATGAACATTTTGTCTTCTATAGGAGCAAAAACCGGTGTAGATTTTAAAGAGAAAGAGGAAGTGAAAGCTTTCTTTAAAACAGGTAAAACAATAAATCCAGAAGATTATGGCAAATAATAATGAACAATTCAAAGCGTTTCATGATGCTATAAAGGCTTGTAAGACACGCAAAGAAACATTGCGAACAAATCGTCAGGCACTACGTGACAGAATAAAGAAATACTTCAAGGATAATCATTCTGATTACATCCAGCCAAAGTTTTGTTGGCAAGGTTCGTTTGCTATGGACACCATTCTCAACCCCATAAAAGACGAGTCTGGATTGGGAGCCTATGACTTGGATGATGGTGTGTATTTCATAAGCGATGACGAAGAAGACAAGAAAGACTTAGAATGGTACCATTCAGAAATGTACGAGGCGGTAAAAGACCATACTACAAAGGGAGCAGAGGACAACGACCCTTGCGTCACAGTTTTGTATGCAGACGGTCATCATGTAGACCTGCCTGTCTATTTTATGATTGAAGATGAAACACCGAAACTATCACACCGAGAGACTCCATGGATAGAATCTGATCCTAAAGGATTGAGGACTTGGTTTAATGATGAATGTTCAAAAAAGACCAATCTGAAAAGAATGGTACGCTATCTGAAAGCTTGGTGTGATTTTGTGAAAAGTGAGACAGACAAGAAAATGCCAACAGGCTGTATTCTTACCATGCTCGCAGCAGAACATTTTGCAGAGCCTGATGCAGATGGAAGAGAAGATGTACAAATGAAAGACATTCTTGTCAATATGTATGATTCATTGAGTGCTGATAATGGTTTTCATTGTTATCGTCCAACATCCCCATATGATGATTTGTTTGAAGGATATAGTGAAAAACGGAAAAAAGATTTTCTGAATGAACTGAAATCTTTCAAAGAAGATGCAGAACGTGCCATCAATTCCAAGAACCCAAAAGAAGCTTGCGGTAAATGGCAGAAGCATTTTGGCGATAGATTCTGTTGTAGCACGGCAAAAGATGAGGATGAAGATGCACAAAAGAAATCTTTTGCTGGAACAATAAACAACGAGAGTAAATACGCATAACCATGTCAGAGTTGCTTGTTTCTTGTTTTAGAGACGTAAATTTGACTGAAGAGGTAGAAAGAATCGATTCTATACCAAATATCAGTAGAAACTATGTAGAATGTTGGAAACTGTCAACGGAGATATTTGTATCTGACGTTCTCACGCCAATAGTTTTCTACATTGGTTTTGGTATAGATTTCCCTTATTCCATGCCTTCATTCTATTTTCCATCTCTCCAATTTGGTTATCTTCCTCATGTAGAAAGTGTCGGAGGAAAACTTTGCCTGTTTGAAGATGGAACAAGTTTCGATACCAACGATACAAGCGAAATGATACTTTTCTGCATAAAGAAAGCTAAAAGGCTGATAAAGGAAGGAGCAGAAAAGCAAAATACAGGTGATTTTCTTTCTGAAATAACAAGCTATTGGACAAGACGATACAATAGCGAGCCTGAAGTAAAAGAAACTTTCTTTATAAACAATAGCATTCCGACTACGACATCCATCTTGAATGCAATCAGTTATGCTGTGCCAGTTTCAGGACTCAAAAGGAAAGACACGATTGTCAACACTTTACTCTATTGTTCCGATGAAGAACCTTTTGACTCTTATTTGTCGAGGAACTTCGACACGAAGAAAGGAAAGGTCTTGTTTGTAAGTGGTTTCAATACGAATCACATTGCACCATACAATCTGAACTTTGCAGCATTTCTGAATCATTTGTCTGATAAAGAGGAGCAAAAGAAAGTCAAGAGTTTTATCAATGCTCATCAAGGAGGACAAATATTTTTCAAACTGACGGAAAACAGAATTGGCGGCATTGAAGTTAAGCCTGTTAGACTACAAAGAAATGGATTTAGGAATGGAAGTTTGACAACCTGTGATGTATATCTGAACTTTGAAAAGAAAACGACCAACCTCACAAGACTTTTTGGTTGTTTGTATTCAAAAGATAGGATAGCAGAACGGACTTTTGGCGAACTTATGCAAAAACAGAATTTTCTTGTTGCAGGTTTAGGAAGCATCGGTTCTAATCTGGTACATTTCCTTAATGGCAACAATAACGTTTCGTTCACGCTTGTTGATAAAGAAGTGTTGACTGTGGATAATGTTGGAAGACATTTATTGGGGTATAGATATGTAAACCAGTTTAAGGTGTGTGCCCTCATTGATTACCTGCGATCAATACACCCTGAGCAAAAGAATAATTTTGGCATTACATCCATTCAGAAATATATTGGAGGAAACTTTCAAAAGTTATCTGAATACACAGCTTTGTTTCTTTGTACTGGCGATACCATGACAGAGGAATATATCATTGATGTTATCAATAAAGGTGAACTAACCATTCCTGTCTTCATCCTGTGGTTAGAGCCATTCGGTGCAGCTGGACATATGGTATATATAAACCCAAACAGCTTTCATAGACCATTGTCCATTAACGATGCTCAAACTAAACTATATATTCACAATGTGATTAGTGATGCAGAATACAAGAGTCAAGAAAATCATTTTACAAAAAGAGATGCCGGGTGTAATGGCTTATATGCTTTAATTCTGACAATGACGTTCTCTTGATGTTATCAGCATTTTATCCGATTATAAATCGACTCTTGACGGAGCCAGAAGAGTCAATATGTTACAGATGGGTAGGAAACATAAAAAGAATCGTTCAAAAGGGAATAAGTGTCAACATCGCTCCTGTAGAGATTTCGCAGGAGACAATACAGGAGTTCCCTTTATAAAACGATTTGATATAGAAATTACAGATGAGTGTTTGGAAATGCTGAATGCCAATAGACAGTTCGACAAGAATGAAGACTGTGGTATACTATTCGGCTCTCAAATCTCAGATGAAAGGATACGAATCAATTCTATATCTGATTCATGTTGTGACAAAACATCCGCTCTCAAATGCTCATGTCACCTTGATGCAGAAAAAGCCAACAAACTTATAGCGGAAGAGTTTAATAAATCCAACCAAACGAGAGTATATATAGGAGAATGGCATACGCATCCAGAAGATTATCCTTCTCCATCAATACAGGATTTAAAATCTCTTAAAGAATCATACAATAAGAATCAATTGGCTATCCCCCATTTTATACTGATGGCTATAATTGGCAGAAAATCCATTTGTTTCAAAATGTATGATGGACATAATTTTTTCAGCATCACGCCCTGTATAACATCCAATAATAAATTAATACCACATGAAACGAATAGAGCGCGAGAATAAGATTTTTATAGGAGCTACCATGATGATTCTGTTAGGCTTTGTCTTAATACTGACATTGCCTTATATCCTTACACGGAATCATGGCTGGTTTGACTTCACTGAGACTGGTCAAATAGGAGACACCATAGGTGGTATAACAGCACCATTTATAGCTGTCTGCTCCGCCTACATCACCTTTCTTGCCTTCTGGGTACAATATACTTATAACAAAAAGCAGAAGAAAGATTTGTTTCAAGAGCGATTTGAAAATAATCTCTTTTCCTATTTGGATATGCTGATACGTCAAGAAGAAAATTGTTGCATAGAGGGTATAGGAAACGGTAAACAAACGTTTCACTATATGTTATACGAATACAAGGCTCTTTATTATATTATACGAAAAGGAAATTATTTGCATGATATTCAAGATACAGAGAAACGCAATAATGAAGAATATATGTTGGCATTCTCTATATTTTTGAATGGTGTGAGTGAAAGTTCAACTTATCGTTTGGGGAGTGAAGTAGTAGAAGCAGTAAAACCTCATGTCTTGAAACTGAATCATGAATTATTACATATTCAACAACAAATAATAAGTGGAGAAATATCTTATCCAAAATACCTGAAAGATTATCAAGGAAAGAAACTCCGCATATTCGATGGGCATCGTTTGCGTCTTATTTCTTACTTCAGAATGTCTTGTATGGTAATGCAATACATCCTAAAGTTGGAAAATGAAGAAGACCAAAAGTTTTATTTAAACGTTTTCTTGTCTCATTTTTCAGAGCATCAGTTAGGTTTGCTCTACCTCATGGTTTATAGTGATGAATTCGAGAGCTTTGCATTTGTAAGCAAAAACGTCAAGGCATTCCTTACGTCAGAGAAGTTTAAAAAGACCTATCTGTCAGCAAATACGATGAGATTTGACGATGACAACTTTATTTGCTTATAAAATTACAAGTTGAAAATAAAAATCGACAACAACAATACAACGAATTGCTGAAAGCCTATACAAAGGAGGCTTTGGCAAGTATGATAAAGGCTGATATACATAGTAGGTTTCCTGAACCTTATGCAAGTATGTATTGCCAGCAGTTTGATAGTTTCAAGAATGTTGCGGATTTCTTTGAATTTGCAGCAAAGTTAATGAGGAAATAACATTAAGATAATGAAAGGAATCGTATTAGCAGGTGGAAGCGGTACTCGCTTGTATCCTATCACCAAGGGTATCAGTAAGCAGCTGATACCAATCTTCGACAAACCGATGATATATTATCCTATCTCGGTTTTGATGTTGGCAGGTATTCGTGAGATACTCATTATTTCAACACCAGTTGATTTGCCTGGTTTCAAGCGCCTCTTAGGTGATGGTAGCCAGTTCGGTGTGAAGTTCGAGTATGCAGAGCAGCCTTCACCAGATGGTTTGGCACAAGCTTTCATTATAGGTGAGAAATTTATCGGTAATGATTCTGCTTGTCTTGTATTGGGTGACAACATCTTCTATGGTGCAGGTTTGAACCAGATGCTGCATCAAGCAGTAGTAGATGCCGAGCAGAATAATAAAGCTACCGTATTTGGTTATCGGGTAAGCGATCCAGAGCGATATGGTGTCGCTGAGTTCGATGAGCAAAGAAATTGCCTCAGCATTGAGGAGAAGCCAGAGCATCCTAAGAGCAACTATGCAGTGGTGGGTTTGTATTTCTATCCTAATAAGGTGATAGAAGTAGCCAAGAATATCAAGCCATCAGCTCGTGGTGAGTTGGAAATCACAACAGTGAACCAGGAGTTTCTGAAGGATAAGCAGTTGAAGGTTCAGACTATGGCAAGAGGATTCGCCTGGCTCGATACCGGAACTCATGATTCCCTTTCTGAAGCATCAACCTTTATTGAAGTCTTAGAGAAGCGCCAGGGCTTGAAGGTAGCTTGCTTGGAAGGTATTGCATATCGTCAGGGGTGGATTACCACAGAACAATTGAGAGAAAATGCTCAACCTGACTATAACTGATTTTACTTTACACTTTTCTTGTTGTTTTACTAAATTACTTCA
>ERZ773264.2839-NODE-2839-length-15434-cov-3.211912_pt1 | contig 15434 bp, 13 predicted proteins | sample MGYA00511910_ERZ773264 | MGnify/ENA primary metagenome ERZ773264 (study PRJEB29015, sample SAMEA2737739) | human gut metagenome | biome: human gut; feature: human-associated habitat; material: faeces | place: China | collected 2012 ... | reverse complement strand
TGTGGGAACGCTTCGAAGCTCCATCTCCTTAAACATGGAGACCGGGACCATGGGAATTTCTTCTTCTCTCCGTTGGCTTCCCGACACATCTCCCAGTGCACTGCAGCACCGGTCATAGATCAGGCACCGGTTTCTGTGGCTGTCTGTCAGCTCACTGAGCATATCCGCATAGATTTTTTTCTTCTCCTCCGCTCCCAGCTCATAGGGGCCTCGTTTTAAAAGCTCTTCATAATTCATGAAATTCCCTCACCTCCCTGTTCATCCGGAACGGCTCTCCGTGTCCCGGAAAGATCCATGTCCCATCCGGAATCGTTTTCAGCCAGGGTTTCGCGTATTTTTCATATGCGTCCCCATCTCCTCCCGGCAGCCTCGTAACGACCCTGTCCCCAGGAAGAAGATAGTCCCCGCAAAAGATACATCCGTCATATCGGATCACCATACTCCCGGGGGTATGCCCCGGAAGCGGGATCAGCTCCAGCTGCCTTGTTGCAAATTTGCAACAGATCCGGTCCGTAAATGTCAGATCCGCCTTCCGGCACTGAAACGGCGGATAATGTACAAGTTTCTTTTCCCCGCTTTTAAAGTACAAAAATGTCTCCATCATGCGGGACATATTTCTCGTCTGGTTCCCGATTCCCGCGCTGCAGGCCTCCGTTGCCGCCACTGTCACCGGATATGTCCTCCGGAGTTCATTTAATCCGCCGATGTGGTCACAATGTTCATGGGTCAGAAGGACCAGCCCCGGCATCAGGCCCCATTTCTGCAGCAGCTCCCGGATCGCTGTAAAATCGTTCGGATCGATGATCATGCATTTGTCCTCTTCCCGGATCACATAGCAGTTGCTCTCCGTCACCGATTCCACGATCCGGAAGATCCGGTCCGGATATGGATTATTCAATCGTTACCCCGTAGCGCCCAAGAACTTCTTTTCCCTTTTCATAGGACGTGAAGTCCAGAACATCCGGCGTATCCATATGAATATCAAACGCCTCTTCCAGCTCCCCTACGAGATCCATATGTCCGATCGAATCCCAGAGCGGAATTCCGCGGTACTTTAAGCCCGGAAGCTCCTCCTCTGTCTTGTGAAACATTCCGATAAAAATTTTGTTGTATTTTTCAAGATTTGTCATTGTATTTGCCCTCGCTTGATTCTTTATATTTTTGATCTCTGCCATGAAATATCTCTTGTCTCATTGCATCAAAAAGATTGTGCCTTTTGTGTAACAGGGAATTCCTCGGAATTTCCTAATTACATAAAAACAGCTCCTTCGACATGAACTGTCTGCATTCTGCCCATACCACCGTCTCATGATCCTGGTTTTCACACACTCCGGAAAACGTCCCGATGTAACCGTCCTCCCGTTCCTTACAGGCTGTAAATGTCACCCTTGCGGTGATCATATCCCCGTAAAAAACAGGCTTCAAAAACCGCACCTGCTCTTCGATAAAGACAGTCCCCTCACCCGGAAGCTTCGTGCCCATCACCGTTGAGATCAGGCTTGCCGCCAGAACACCGTGAACCACCGGCTTTCCGTAAGGCGTTTTTTTCGCGAATTCCGCATCCGTGTGAAGTCTGCTGTAATCTCCGGTGAGCGCCGCAAACCTGTCCACGTCATCCTTAAAGAACGTCTTTGTAACCTCTGCCGTGTCACCAATGTGAACATGGATTCTACTGTCTGTCTCTTCTTCCGGCATCGCGTCTTTTCTGCCGCAAACTTCCGCGTTCTTTTTCGCTTCCCTGTCCTGCTCCAGATACGTCTTTACCTCAGAAAAGCTCCGCTCCGTCGGGAGAAGAAACAGCTTTTTCTTTGGTGTAAGCCCATCCACTGACGCACAGGCCCGGACGCAGCCGCAGACAACAAGTCCGATCTCGCATTCTTTCATGTCCCCGGCTGCAAAGTCAAACTCATGTTCCGGATATTGTTCCTGCAGGCGTTTTACCTGCCGCCCCCTGTTGTATACAGGATTGCAGCCGCCACAGTATTTGATGCCGATCCTCATATGCGTTCCTGCGCTTCATGGTTATGGTTCAGAAGCTTTCTCGCGAAATCCAGAAGCTCCGGGCTGATCTCATTGACGAGAACAACCTCCTTCACCTCCGGGATCTCTTTCTGGACCTCTGCCGCAATCAGTTCCTCCGTTGTCAGTCTCGCTGACGGACATCCGGAACAGTGTCCGGTCAGGCGGATCTTTAAAACTCCATCTGCGTACTCTACGATCTGCACGTCGCCCTCATGGGATAACAGCGCCGGACGGACCTTCTTTTCCAATACTTCATCGATTCTTTCTATCATTGTGATACCTCCTGATCTGCCCTCGAAAGACCGGGGTCTTTTTCGTTGTTCCGAATCCGGAACACACACAGCGCTCCGAATTCTTTGTCCTTAGTTATGAGCAATTTTTATGCCAATCACCTCGGTTTTCAGGGAACCGGATCGTCCGTCCACGAACTGCCCGGTTTTCAGGCCTTTCATCCGCGTGCCATATTCCATTTTTCTTTATCTCAGTGATTCTCATTCCATATCCCGGTGCCTTTCTGTTGCGTTTTTGCAACAAATGACAATTTATTTCATTTATGCAACAGATTTTTCCGGAAATTGGGGAGAAAATCCCTGTTCTGGTCCCGGATCTCCGGTTACTTCCGTCAGGATTCTGTTCGATTATATTTCATTTCTTTTTTTATTTTTATTTCCTGTCATTCTTTTCTTCCTTAATATATTCTTTCTGGCTATCTCCCGAAAAAAATAAATTTCCCAAAAATCTCCCTCCCGCTTTTGTAACTTTGGCACATGGATTGCTTTATAGTAGGTCAGTTCCGAAAACGGAACACAAGAGCTTATGAATTCCAAAAAGGACCTGCAAACCAGAAGTCCTTCGGATGTATAGCAGCTACTCACAAAAACTTATCAGGAAAGGATGCAGCCTCAACGAAAATGGCTGCGAAGGGAACATGTGTTATGGCATTAATGACAGGCGAACAGTATGTAGAGAGCATGAGAAAATTGAATCTTCAGGTTTATATGTTTGGTAAGAAGATCGAAAATCCAGTTGACGATCCGATCCTCCGTCCGTCCTTAAACTCTGTAAAAGCAACCTACGATCTGGCTCAGGATCCGGAGTACGCAGACTTAATGACTGCAAAATCCATTCTTACAGGTGAGACCATCAACCGTTTCACACATATCCATCAGAGCACCGATGACCTGATCAAGAAGGTTAAAATGCAGAGACTCTGTGGACAGAAGACCGCAGCCTGTTTCCAGCGCTGTGTCGGCATGGACGCGTTCAACGCCGTTTACAGCACAACCTATGAGACAGATGAAAAGTACGGAACACATTACCATGAGAACTTCAAGAAATTCCTCCAGTACGTTCAGGAGCATGACTACACCGTTGACGGCGCTATGACAGACCCGAAGGGTGACCGTTCCCTTCCGCCGCACTTACAGGCAGATCCGGATCTTTACTTAAGAGTCGTTGAGAGAAGACCAGACGGAATCGTTGTCCGCGGCGCGAAAGCTCACCAGACAGGTTTCGTAAACTCTCACGAGGTTATCGTAATGCCGACACAGGCGATGGGCGAGGACGACAAGGACTACGCAGTTGCATTCGCAGTTCCGACAGACGCAAAGGGCATCTTCATGATCGTCGGCCGTCAGTCCTGTGATACAAGAAAGCTTGAAGGCAGCGAGATCGATGTAGGAAACTCCCAGTTCGGCGGAACAGAGGCTCTTGTAATCTTCGATGATGTATTTGTACCGAATGACCGTATCTTCTTAAACGGTGAGAATGAGTTCGCAGGTGTTCTGGTTGAGCGTTTCGCAGGCTACCACAGACAGTCCTACGGCGGATGTAAGGTTGGTGTCGGCGATGTCCTGATCGGTGCTGCTGCTGTTGCCGCAGACTTCAACGGTGCTCAGAAGGCATCCCATATCAAGGACAAACTCATCGAGATGACTCACTTAAATGAGACACTTTACAGCTGTGGTATTGCATGCTCCGCAGAGGGTCGTCCGACAAAATCCGGCAACTACCTGATCGACCTTCTTCTCGCAAACGTCTGCAAGCAGAATGTTACAAGATTCCCGTACGAGATCGCACGTCTCGCAGAGGATATCGCCGGTGGTCTTATGGTTACCGCACCGTCCGAGAAAGACTTAAAGGATCCGTTCCTTGGCAAGTATGTTGACAAATATTTCCGCGGTGTAAACGCTGTTTCCACAGAAAACCGTCTCCGCATCATGAGACTCATCGAGAACCTGACTCTTGGCGCAGCCGCTGTCGGATACCGCACAGAGTCCATGCACGGCGCAGGTTCCCCGCAGGCACAGAGAATCATGATCTCCCGTCAGGGCAACCTCGCAATGAAGAAGAAACTTGCGAAAGATATCGCGAAAATCACAGAATAATAACGGGAGGTATCTTCCATGAGTTGGGAAAACGAATATAAATCTAAGCTCACCACTGCCGAAAAGGCAGTGGTGATTATTAAATCCGGCAACCGCGTTGTGATCGGCCATGCCTGCGGAGAGCCGTCCTATCTGGTAGACGCAATGGTTGCAAATGCTGAAAGCTACCACGATGTAGAGATCGTCCACATGGTCGCTATGGGAAAAGCCGGTTATGCACAGCCGGGAATGGAATCCCATTTCCGCCACAACGCTCTTTTCGTTGGCGGCACTACAAGAAAAGCAGTCGCAGAGGGCCGCGGTGACTATACTCCGTGCTTCTTCTACCGCATTCCGTCATTATTTACAAACGGAAGTCTCCCGGTCGATGTAGCGCTCGTTCAGGCTACTCCGCCGGATGAAAACGGAAACATGAGTCTCGGAATCTCTGTAGACTACACACTTCCGGCAGCAAGAGCTGCAAAAAGCGTGATCGTTCAGGTAAACCATGAGCTCCCGAGAACCGGCGGTGACAGCTGCATCAATGTATCAGATACGAATATCGCTGCGATCGTGGAGCATGATGCCCCGATCATTGAACTCGCTCCGCCGAAGATCGGCGATGTGGAGCGCGCCATCGGCGCAAACTGCGCATCCCTGATCCATGACGGTGATACCCTTCAGCTTGGGATCGGCGCAATTCCGGACGCTGTTCTTCTCTTCTTAACAGAAAAGAAAGACCTCGGCATCCACTCTGAGATGTTCTCCGACGGCGTTGTGGAACTGGTTGAAAAAGGTGTTATCACGAACACAAAGAAAAAGACCCATGTCGGCAAGTTTGTCGCAAACTTCTTAATGGGTACAAAGAGACTTTACGATTTCGTCAACAACAATCCGGATGTTGAGATGTATCCGGTTGATTATGTAAACAATCCGGTCGTTGTCATGAAGGAAGACAACATTGTCTCCATCAACTCCTGCGTCCAGATCGACCTGATGGGACAGGCCGCTTCCGAGACTATCGGATATACCCAGATCTCCGGTGTCGGAGGTCAGGTAGATTTCGTCCGCGGTGCTGCCATGGCAAAGAATGGCCGTTCCATTCTCGCCTTCCCGTCCACAGCCGCGAAGGGAACCGTTTCCAAGATCGTTCCGCTGCTTGACGAAGGCGCAGCCGTTACAACCTCCAGAAATGACGTGGATTACGTCATCACGGAATATGGTATAGCAAAATTGTCCGGAAAGACCTTAAAACAGCGTGCGCATGCTCTGATCGAGATCGCCCACCCGAATTTCCGCGACGAATTAAAGAAAGTTTACGAGGAGCGGTTCCACTGTTCCTATGAGTAAACGGCGAACTCCCTGCCGTTAGTCCGGTGCCCTCGGGATACGGCAGGATGAACCATCAGTCCTGTACCGGCCTTTCAGTTTCTGATCGTCTTCCAGTACGGGACTGCACTTCCATAATGTATGATAGGAGTTACACATATGGCCTTACATCGTGAAAATGGCAAAGAACAGCCCTTTATTCCGGCCGGTCCATTTAAGATCCGGATCCCGTTTATCCATTATCGCTGGGAAATTTCCGAATGCCTCCAGGCGATCTTAATGTGTGCGACCTGTCTCGGTGCGATTCCGGTTCTTCAGGAGCTCTTAGGTGTTCCTTACGAAGTCGCATGGAGCATGGTCATCATCAACGGTTTCTTCTACAATCTCCACTCTTTATTAGGAGATCCAGTTGTACCGGGATGGATCACACCGGCAATTCCCCTTGTAACTGCATTTTTAACGCTCACAGAGCAGGGACCTGAGCGTGTACAGACCATGATCGCCTTGCAGCTTGTTGTCGGACTGATCTTTCTCTTCATGGGAATCACAGGTCTTGCAAGTAAGATCATCGGTGCGATTCCGAACGCGATCAAATCCGGAATTCTCCTCGGCGCAGGCTTCTCTGCGATCATGGGTGAATTCAAAGCAGGCGGACGTGCCGGTCTTTATCCGGTAACCGTTCTCGTCGGATCCATCTTTGCATACTTCCTTCTCTTCTCTCTTTTGTTTAAGAAGATGAAGGCAAAAAATAAACTCTGGTATATGATCGGCAACTTTGGAATGCTGCCGGCGGTCATCGTAGCCGTGATCGTAGGACCTCTCTCCGGTGAGCTTCCGGCACCGAATCTGGTTCTTGGTTCTATTATCAAGATTCCGGATTTCGCGATCATCTGGAATACCTTAAGCCCGTTCGCGATCGGTTTCCCGAGCATCGGAAAGATCATTTCTGTTATCCCGACCGCCATTGCCGTTTACATCATCGCTTTTGGCGATTTCGTTTCCAGCGAGCAGCTGATCCGCAGTGCTGAGGAAGTCCGTACCGATGAGCACATCGACTTCAACGCGAACCGTTCCAACATCATCAGCGCGATCAGAAACATCATTCAGGCGTTTATCTGCCCGTATCCGAGCCTTTGCGGTCCGCTCTGGGCAGCCGTTACTGCTGCTGTATCCGAACGTTACAAGGATGGCAGAAAAGCAATGGATTCCATTTTCAGCGGAGTCGGTACCTTCCGTTGGTCCACCTTTATCTGTGTTGCCCTTGTTCCGGTTGCATCTTTTGTACAGCCGATCCTTCCGGCAGCTTTGTCTCTGACTCTTATCGTGCAGGGCTTTGTCTGCTGCCAGATCGGGCTTAGTATGATCCACACAGATTCCGAGCGCGGACTCGCCGGTGTTATGGCAGCTGTTCTCGCAATCAAAGGCGCAAGCTGGGGACTCGCAGTCGGCGTTATCCTCTACGTTCTGATCTACGGACATTTCAAGAGCGTTGAGGTTCCGGAAAAAGCATTAAACACACAGACAGAATAAAATCTCCTTTTATAGTTGAAATATTGAAATAACCTCCAATACCCCCTTTTCCCGGCAGACCACCCACAGGTCTGCCGGTTTTGTGTTGTCATACCCTCAAACACGCATCCGTCAACACATAGTTTTCGGAGTGTAAAGACCATGCTAAGAACATGCTCAGTTACTTTTTTAAAGAACTGCCATGAGTTTCTGTATAGATATTTATTTAACAATATGGTACAATGAAAGTTGGAATTTTCAAATCAATACTGATCAAATTAGGTAGGGGAATTACATATGGGATATACAAAAACAAATGAAGCAGTGTTTAGCAATGAACTGCTGGACACTGTAATTGAACATTCCTTTGACGGGATCTACATCACGGACGGTCAGGCAAATACTTTGAAAGTAAACCGCTCCTATCTTACGATCTCCGGACTGAAGGTGTCCGAGGTATTAGGCGTCAACATGAGGGAGCTTGTAAAAAATGGAACGATCTCCGCTTCCGGAACGCTGATGGCGATGGAGCAGAAGCGGCCGATCACGATCCAGCAGGAATTTAAGACCGGAAAACGGGCGCTTATCACAAGCAGTCCAATCTTTAACAATAAGAATGAAATCGTTCTGGTGATCACGAACGTGCGCGACATCACTGAGCTCTACCACCTGAAGGAAGAGGCCACACATCTGAAAACCGAGGGAAATCTCCTGAGGGAAGAGCTTTTAAGAATCCGAACGAGCCACCGGAATCAATGCAGTATGGTGGTGGAGGACTCCAGAACCGAAAAGGTCCTGTCCATGATCGACCGGGTAGCGCCCCTTGATACAACCGTGATCCTGTTCGGTGAAACCGGAGTCGGAAAAGAAGTCTTTGCGAAATATATTTATCAGCACAGCGCCAGAAAAAATAAACCGTTTATCAAAGTAAACTGTGGCGCGATCCCTGCCAATCTGGTAGAAAGTGAGTTATTTGGATATGAAAAAGGTGCATTCACGGGAGCTGACAAAAATGGAAAAATGGGTCTGTTCGAACTGGCGAACACCGGAACGATCTTCCTCGACGAGGTAGGAGAACTGCCCCTCGATATGCAGGTAAAACTTCTGCGCGTCTTGCAGGAACAGGAATTTGAGCGGATCGGCGGAAGAAAGCCGGTAAAAGTGGATGTCCGGGTCCTTGCCGCTACAAACCGTGATCTCGAGGAGATGGTAAAGCAGAAGACGTTCCGCCAGGATCTCTATTACCGTCTGATGATCTTCCCGGTCCATATCCCGCCGCTCAGGGAACGTCCGGATGACATTCTTCCATTGGCGCAGCTCTTTTTACAGACTTTGAACCGAAAATATGATTTTAAAAAATATCTCTCCCCTCTCTCCGCCAAGATGATGCAGGACTACAGCTGGCCCGGAAATATCCGTGAGCTCAGAAATATTATTGAGCGGGCCGTCATCATCAGCAACGAGGATGAGATTGGTCCCGATACTCTCCACTTATTCACAGTAGAAGATCGCCCGGAGACAAAGTCCAGAATCCTCGATCCTGTAAAGGACCTGAAAACCGCTATGGAAGAGCTGGAACTGGAATATATCAACCATGCCTACGAAAAGTACGGAAACGTCCGTGAGGCCGCAGAGAGCCTCGGAATGACACCGTCAACGTTCGTCCGGAAGAGACAGAAATATACGAAAGATGCGGATTGATAGATGGAAAGCCCAATGTTTATCTGGCTTTGAGGCTGCAGATGTGATATATTGATGATATCTAAGAAAGGTATCATGTACCTGCGGCCTGCCACAGGCAGCCCTCAAACCAATGATTCTGAAAGGGGTATCACTATGAAAAAAATCGGCGCAATTACTGTCGGCCAGTCTCCCAGAGTTGACCTGATTCCTGAGATCCAGCCCATCCTCGGAGACTCGGTTGAGATCATTCAGGCCGGAGCTCTGGACGGACTTTCAAAGGAAGAGATCGCAAAGTTTGTTCCGCGTCCCGGTGAAAATGTCCTTGTGTCGAGACTTACAGACGGAACCTCAGCGACATTCGGAGAATCCTACATTCTTCCCCGCCTGCAGCTTTGCATTGACGATCTCGAACAGCAGGGTGTTTCCCTGATCCTTTTCCTCTGCACCGGAGAATTTCCGGCTGAATTTCGCTCTAATGTCCCCCTGATCTTCCCTGACCATATTTTAAAGGGACTGATCCCGGCCATCGGCGTGAAAAATCTGTCTGTCATCATTCCTACAAAGGAGCAGGAGGCGCAGATGCCCGGAAAATGGAAAGACTGCTGTGACTCTCTCCACGTGACCTCTGTATCCCCATACGGTGATCCTCTCGCTGTTTTTGCAGCTGCAAAGGAGATCCCCGCCGATACAGATCTGATCCTTTTAGACTGCATCGGATACACCATCGAAATGAAGGAGCGCATCCAGGCTCTGACCCAAAAACCAGTCCTTCTTTCCCGTACACTCGTAGCACGGGTGATTCGTGAATTAGTCTAATGTTTTTTCCCCTGGCAGTTTTTCCCACTTCATTTTCCAAGGGATTTTCAGCATCTCCTGTTTCCAATACTGTTCCGGTTATCGGGCCAAAACAGCCGAATATCCTGACATCTCAAGGCGCTACCTGCAATATAAGATCAAAAAGTACCATATCTCATCGCAATGTCACTATGATGAAAGCTGAATCTTTCATAAGAGTCCCAGAAATAAAGAAGTGCCTGTCCTTCTCCGGAAAATTTCCGGTAAAGGACAGGCATTCTTATATGGTCACATAATTTCTAATTCACTGCGGTTCGTTCACTGCCAATATTCTTATCTCTCCCCGGCGCGGTACTTCGCCAACAGGCGGTTGATCCTTCCTGTCGGGTTTAAGAGATCGCTCAAGGATGCGTCGTGGTTTAAGTTGTCGATGATAAGAGCAATGTACTTACTCATGTCAACATTGATATAGTACGGTTTTGAGAGCAGCTCCGGTGTCTGATAAACAAGGTTCGTCGTCAGGACGCGGTCGATGATGCCATTCTCGTAGTACTCATCAAATTTCTTTAATCCGCCTGTAAAGAGACCGAATGTCGTGCAGATGAAGACCTTTCTTGCCTTCATTCTCTTTAACTCTTTTGCGGTGTCGAGCATGCTCTCGCCGGAGGAGATCATATCGTCAACGATGATCACGTCCTTGCCCTCCACGCTTGCGCCGAGGAACTCATGGGCAACGATCGGGTTGCGGCCGTTGATGATCTTTGTGTAATCACGTCTCTTGTAGAACATACCGAGATCCAGTCCGAGAACATTTGCGAAGAAGACTGCACGTCCCATACCGCCTTCATCCGGGCTGATGACCATCATGTGGTCACTGTCGATCTCAAGCTCCTTCTCGTTCTTTAACAGGTATTTGATAAACTGGTAGATCGGCTGTACCGTCTCAAAGCCCTTTAACGGGATCGCATTCTGGACGCGCGGATCATGCGCATCGAACGTAATGATGTTCTCAACGCCCATGTCGACGAGCTCGCGGAGCGCCATCGCGCAGTCTAAGGACTCACGGCCCATTCTCTTGTGCTGACGGCTCTCATAGAGGAACGGCATGATCACATTGATCCTTCTGCCCTTTCCGCCTACGGCTGCGATCACACGCTTTAAATCCTGATAGTGGTCATCCGGAGACATGTGGTTCTTTAAGCCGTTCATCGTGTATGTCATATTATAATTGCAGACATCTACCATAATATAGAGGTCATCACCGCGGACAGACTCTGTCAGCTCTCCCTTTGCCTCACCGGAGCCGAAACGCGGAGTCTTTGCGCCGATAATATAGGAATCTTTCTGGTATCCAGCAAAAGCGATCGTGGTCTTATGCTCGCTCTCTCTTTCTTTTCTCCACTCGACCAGCCAGGCATCTACCTTTTTACCCAGATCCTCACAGCTTTTCAGCGGAATCAGACCTAAAGGTCCAACCGGTATTGTCTCAATCTGCTTTTCTTCGTACAGCATTCCTGTTCCTCCCTGTTTTTTCTACTCATTATTTGATATTTTTATCCGCCGCTCTCCGGGCTGCCTGTTCTTCACGGCATTTACCCTGTTCCCCATTTTTGCAGCGTACATACATTTCATTTATAGCACCATCCACCCGCCCCGTCAACCGGATTTCCGGCCGTCTCCGACAGGATTTTCCTTTTTTCTACGGCCATCCGGCACATTTTTATTATCCTCTGCGCATAAATCCTCTGCGCACGAGACGGAGATCATCCCCGATCAATGGTATGATCTTATACCGGCTCATGATCCTTGAGGTCACGCGCTCCGTGAACGCGTCCTGAAGCTCGCCAAGTGTCAGGTTTGTGGAGATGATCGTTCCCTTATTTCGGTTCAGCCGCTCATTGACACAGTAAAACATCTGGGATGCCGTGAATGTATTGATCAATTCAGTTCCAAGGTCGTCGATGATCAGAAGGTCACAATCCAGAATATAGGACGCCCGGTCCTTCGCCTCATCGTCATCGCCTCCACTGAAACGGCTTCCTGCCAGAATGTCGAACATATCCGTTGCCGTGAGATAGACCACAGAAAAATATCTTCGGATCAGCTCCCGCGCGATGCAGTTGCTCAGAAATGTCTTTCCGCAGCCAGTATTTCCGGTAAACAGGATGCTTCCTTTCTCATTTTTGAATTTTTCCACATATTCCCTACATTCCCTGATCACCTTGGACATATAGTCGTAGACAGTCATCCCTGTCTTTTCGTCCACATGATCTCTGTCATAGTATGCCATGGAAAGTGTGTCGAAATTCTCCCGTTCCAGAACTTCGCGGATATTCGACTGGTCGTACAGGATCTCGATCTCCATGTGCTTGAAGCAGTGGCATTTTTTTCCGTCCGTGTATCCCGTATCCTTACAGTCCGGGCAGACATACTGGAGCTCCAGATAGTTTGCCGGATATCCGTTCTGTTTTAAATAGATCGCTTTCTGCTCTTTTAAAAATTCCGCGTCTTTTTTCAACTGATCCGCCGCCGCACGGTCACCGGCAAGAATCTTTCTCGCCGCCTGAGCCATAGTCGCCGCGATCTCGTCGGACAGCGCCTCTACCTGCGGGACTTTCTCGTACACTTCCGCGATCCGCTTATCCTGCTCGCGCTTGTCCTGAAACTGTCTCTGATTGTAGACACGCATGATCGCGTCGTACTGGGAATTACTGAGTGCCATCCGCACTGCCTCCTTTTTTCCTGCATTTTTTACGAGTTTCCATTCAGAGAACTTATTCCCCGTACACAGTAACTCTTGCGGTCCATGCATCAAGGTGCGGACCGACTGACCGTTATTTTCTGTTCTTTATGTCATCCCAGACATAATCATCGTAATTGTAGGACCGCTGTTCAAAGTTGTTGAACCGGTTTGTCGATGTGTTCCGGGTCTGTCTCGATGCCGCGCCGGATTTTTTCGCCTGTTTCTCCTGACGAAGTTTATCTAAGGCCTCAACGTCCTGTAAGGTCCGCACGCCGTTTTCCTTCCAGCCTGTGAGGATCTTGTCGGCATATGGGAAGCTCGCCGCTCCCGTGGCTGTGAGTGTCCTGTTGCATGCCTCCGTGACGATCGCAGCGTCGAAGCCGAACTCCTTGAACCAGCGGCGCATAAACTCCTGCTCCGCGGTTCCGGCGTTCCGGCCCATGATGCCGAAGGCTTTCATGACGGCGGAGGTGTCTTTTGAGTATCTCGTGGAGTGCTCTCTCGCCTCGTCGCGGGTATGGATCCCGGCCTGATACCAGTTCAGCGCCACTTTTTCTATGTAACGGATGCTGGTGTGGCCGCCCTCAGCGCAGTATTCCGCCAGGTATTCCAGAAGCTCGCAGGACATGTGGAGAACGTCATAGAAATAGGCGAATTTCTCGCACTCGATGGCGCTGAACGTCTTTCCGAGGTACTGTTGGACCGCGTAGAGGAGAGCAGAGAATTCTTCATCTGCCGACAGACGCTTCATGCGGTCGTAGCTGTTGCCGGCGTCCGGGATATCCGGGGTTCCGGATTGCTGCTTCGCCATGCCGCGGTCGCTGCTCTGCGGCTGTTTTCCGTTGTCCGCCATAGTCTCTTCCGGCATTCTTCCCTCCACATCAGTATCCCCGTAATTTCTCCGTGATTCCGGTGCCATGTATCCGGTGTCTGTCATGTTTTCTCTCGTAACCGCAGATTCACTCACCACCGTTTCCTCTTTCTCCGGTGCAAGCACACCGGCGCGCTCCCAGTATGCCAGGGCACGGCGGACATCTGCCTCTGTGTGGTTCAAAGCGTCCGCGATATCCGGGATCTCCACGCTTTCTCCGGCGTGGCGCAGAAGATATAAGTACACCTTTACATATTCTCCGCTGGCTGTCCCCATGTATTCGTCAATAAATGTATTGGAAACGGCGGTCACTGCCGCATTTATGTTGTTTTTGTAGCCTAAACCCATTCTTTTTTCACCCTTTATGTTCACGTTCCATTTCAAATCTGCCTGATATATCCGCCTTCTGCCCTATCGGTCGTTCTCTCCATCGGCCACTTACGTCTCACATTTTCAGTTTTCCGGGCAGCACCGCACTTTCCGGCACACTCGTTATCTCTTCTCATCTTGAAATATCATAACATACCCCCACAAAAAATGAAATAGCCGGAATTATCCACTGCGCTGATTGTGGATAATGTGGATAACGTGGATAAATGCGTTACATAATTATCAATAAAACTCGAAAAATTCCCGTTTTTCCTTATTTTTCCCTACTTTCCGGCATTTTCAAATTTACAGTTATGTAAATCAAAAAATCCACAGGGTATTCAACAGGATTCTGTTGAAAACTCTGTGGATAATGTGGATAACTTACTGTCCAAGGAGCTTTTCGCCCACTTTTACAATATCTCCGGCCCCCATAGTTATCAACAGGTCGCCGTTGACACAATTTTCAAGAAGAAATGTCTCGATCGCATCGAAACTCGGGAAATAGTGGGTATCGGTTCCGAGTGCCGCGATCTTTTCCGCCAATGTCCCGGAGCTGATTCCCAGATTGTCCGTCTCCCGGGCTGCATAGATGTCCGCGAGAACAACATGGTCCGCTGTGGATAACGCCTTCGCAAAGTCCTCCATCAGCGCCTTGGTTCTCGTATATGTATGCGGCTGGAAAACGCACCAGATCTCGCGATGCGGATAATTCTTTGCCGCCGCCAGAGTCGCTGCGATCTCCTGCGGATGGTGTGCGTAATCATCGATGATGGTCACGCCGCCGATCTCGCCCTTTTTCTCGAATCTGCGGTGAGTACCTGTAAATCTAAGAAGTCCGTTCTTGATTCCCTCGCCGCGGATTCCCAGCTCATGAGCCGCCGCGATGGCCGCCAGGGAATTGTATACATTGTGGATTCCCGGAACGCCCAGTGTAATTGTATCAATTGCTTTTCCGTCTTCTAAAAGTGTGTATGTCGCGCAAGCGTTCTCGTTGAATGTCACGTCCGCGGCACTGTAGTGGCTCTTTGCCGGATCACTTCCGACGGTGATCACCTTGATCGGAAGTCCGTCGCAGATCTCCTTATAGTCGCGGATATCGCTGTTGATGATCAGGATGCCGTTTTCCGGAAGAAGCTCCGCAAATTTGCGGAAAGAATGGCGGATATCTTCGATGTCTTTGAAGAAATCGAGGTGATCTGCTTCTATATTTAATATGATCTCCATGTTCGGGAAGAAGGACAGGAAGCTGTTTGTATACTCACAGGCCTCTGTCACGAAGAGCTCCGGACCGCCGACACGGATGTTGCCGCCGATAGAGTCCAGCATTCCGCCGACAGAGATCGTCGGGTTCTTCTTCTCGTCCATAAGGATCTCCGTCAGCATGGAGGTCGTCGTTGTCTTTCCGTGGGTACCGGATACAGCGATGGATTTCTCATAGTTTTTCATGAGCTGTCCGAGAAGCTCTGCTCTGGAAAGGATCGGCAGATTCTTCGCCGCTGCCGCCGCGTACTCCGGGTTATCCGGGTGGACTGCCGCTGTATATACAACAGCGTCGATATCGTCAGTAATGTTCTCCGCCCGCTGCCCGTAGACGACCTTTGCGCCGTGGGCGGTGAGCTTATCGGTGAGCTCGGATTCATGGGCATCGGAGCCGCTTACTGTGAATCCTCTCTCCAGCAGGATCTCAGCCAGTCCACTCATGCTGATTCCGCCGATTCCGATAAAGTGAATGTGTTCTGGTTTA
>ERZ773264.2833-NODE-2833-length-15461-cov-4.428924_pt1 | contig 15461 bp, 10 predicted proteins | sample MGYA00511910_ERZ773264 | MGnify/ENA primary metagenome ERZ773264 (study PRJEB29015, sample SAMEA2737739) | human gut metagenome | biome: human gut; feature: human-associated habitat; material: faeces | place: China | collected 2012 ... | reverse complement strand
TAGAAAAAAATCCAGAAGCGCTTTTATAAAGAGCGCGTGAAAATTCATACACCATATATTATCTGCAATGATATAATGTATAATACATGGGAGAATATTGCAGAGAGTGATTCAGAATGTTTTCGGCGTTGTATTTGCATTTGTATTTTGTGCTATGTTTTATTTGTTTACGTCGAACAAAAAGGAAACCGGGGTGACCGCAGATGAAGAGTGAGGTGGATTGGAAAGAAAGTAAGTGGTACACGATGTCCGGTGGTCAGAAATGTATTGACTGGAAAAAACATTGAAATCAAAATTTACGGAGAAGACTATGATACGAGAAATTGAGAACAGAAGAAGTATAAGAAAATATAGATCCGATGAGATTGACAGGAAGCTGATCGAAGAGATCATATATAGTGCTACTCTTGCGCCATCAGCCAAAAACCGGCAGCCATGGAAATTTATCGTATATCAGGGAGAAGCGAAAGATAAACTGGTTGAGGTTATGCGCCATGGTATAAATTCAGAAAAAATCACACATGAACTTATGCCGGAATGGGCATTTGCAATCCCCGATGCTGAAAATACAGTCAGAATCATGCAGGAGGCGCCGTGCCTTATAGCAGTGCTTAATACAAATCAATATACACCATTTGCAAGCATCGAGAGAGAAAAACGGATCGTAGAAATTTGCGATTCGCTGTCGATTGGTGCGGCTGTTGAGAATATGATATTGACAGCGACCGGATATGGATTAGGTACATTATGGATTGCCAATACCTGCTTTGCCTATAATGAGCTGATAGAATTTATCGGAACAGACAACCAGCTGACAGGAATTGTTGCTGTTGGAACTGCAAATGAAGCTCCGCCGAAAAGGCCACGAAAAGCATTAAGAGATGTTGTCGAGTATAGATAAAGAAATCTTAGAGAGATTTTAAACTGCCAAACAACGAAGAGATAAAATTCATATTGGAGATGATCAGCTTTGAAGAAAGCATATGAGCAGGAAATAGAAATGTGAACCCGGGTTTTTGAGGAATGTATACCGGTGGATCTGAGAAATCTGGATTTAAAGATGGAACCCATGTCGTTTGATGGAGTGATCCTGTCCAATGTTCTGGATGTAATGCCGAAGGACATATCAACAACCGTGATCGATGATCTGGAACGGGTGCTGAAGCCCGGCGGATATTGGTTTATTAAGATGAATCCGTACTATTCAAAAGAAGAGCTTGAAAGCTTTGAATATAAAAATGCGGGTAATAATATTTATGAAAAAGATCATATTATGAGATTAAGACAGGCAACTACAAACTATTGGAAAGAAAAATTTGCACGTTTTGGGAAAGAGATCATATATTTGGAATTCGAATACCCGTGGCAGGAGGGAATGAACCGTCTGTTTGTTTACCAGAGCTAAAGGTGCCAGAAGATTCGCAGCAAGAAGCCGGATACTGAAAGAGATTGTCCGGCTTCTTTTACGAGGTGCGCCAGACGGCGCACTTTGCAGATGGATATAAATTTCTGGGAGAACGTTTTATTTCTCACGGCAATATTCCCGGATCATTTCCAGAAAATCCCTCGCATGCTGCGGCAGATACCGGTTTTTCCGATAGGCGGCGATGGTAGTTGTGAGGGCCGGTTTATGGCCGACGGAAAAGCAGAGGGCGCGGTTTCCGGTGTACTGGTTTTCATGGTGGAAATAGCTCTCCGGGGCGAAGGCAGCGCCGACGCCGTCCATAGCCAGATGGATCGACATGGAGGAGTTTCTCGTGTGGAGAGAGACCGGTGGATTGATGTTGTACTCTTTAAAGAGATCCAGAGCGATGCCGCCGGTGTTCTGGTCCGGGTAGAGGAGAATGAAGTTTTCCTCTTTTAATAGGGAAAGATCCAGCCACGGGTAGCGGAAGCCGGGGCGTGTGATGGCTTTTGCGGCGAGAGGATGGTTTTCATGCAGGACCAGAACAATCTCCTCAGAGCGCAGGATCTGGTAGTCCATGGTCTCGGGAAATTCATGGATATTGTAAAGAGTCAGGTCGATGGATGAGGTCTCCAGACTGTTCTCCGCAATGAAATTTACAGCTTCCATGATATTTAAGGTCACATAGGGGTATCGTTTATGAAACGGCGCTAACATCGGTTCGATCAGCGTGCTGCCCATCATGATCGGCACGGCGATGTTTAAACGGCCGCGCTGGCGGTGAGCGATATCGTCGTATTCCTGCATCCACTCATCGCCGCAGGCAACGATCTGTTCGGCGTAGTGGAGGTAGCGTTCACCCATGTAGGTCGGGTAGTAGCGGTTTTCGTGGCGGCTGAACAGCGGAGCGCCGAGACGTTCTTCCAGGTTCTTTAAGTACTTGCTCAGGGACGGCTGGGAGATATAAAGGGATTCGGCGGCTTTGCCGATGCTCTGGTGGCGGGCGATCGCCAGGATATAGCGGGCTTCTTTTAATTCCATACAGGGCCTCCTCATAGCTTTACTACATAAAAATTATAGATAATATGTATTTGACGTATAGTATATCACTTTTTATAATGAATGTAAAATATAAGTGTAATTGATGAAAAAACAAATATTTATAAGAAACGCTAATTAAAATTTATAACGCACAGTTAAGAAAGGGGCAAACCAATGAAAAAGAGCAGTGCATGGTGCATGCTGGTTCCGGGACTGGTGATCTTATTTCTCTTCCTGATGATCCCGCTGCTTCGCGTTCTGGTTCCAAGCGTGTTTACGGGAGATTACCCGTTCAGCGCATACGTGGACTTTTTTAAGGACGAGTATTACAGAAAGATCTTTTTGAGAACCGTGAAGATCGCGGTCATCACCACCTTTGTCTGTATGGTGGGCGGTATCCCGACGGCGTATTTCATCAGCCGCTGTGATAAGAAATGGAGAGGTCTTCTTCTCTCTGCGTCGATCTTCCCGATGATGACGAACTCCGTTATCCGAAGCTTTGCATGGATCAATATTCTCGGCAGCAACGGGATCATCAACAAGGCAATGATCGCTATGGGACTGATCGAGAAGCCGATGAAGCTTCTCTACACTGATTTTTCCATCATCATTGGTTCTGTTTACCTGTTCCTGCCGTTAATGATCGTGACAGTTGCCGGTGTTATGGAAAATATCGATGATGACATGATGGAGGCGGCACAGAGCCTCGGAGCTTCAAGGACGGAAGCGTTCATGAAAGTCATTTTCCCGATGAGTCTTCCTGGAATCATCGTCGGCGGTATTCTGGTATTTACCGGAACCCTGACAGCTTACACGACGCCGCAGTTATTAGGAGGCAACAGCAACATGGTCATGGCGACCCTGATCTACCAGAGAGCGATGTCCGTCAGTGACTGGACAGGCGCGTCCGTGATCGCCCTCATCATGATCGTTGTAACTCTGGTTGTGATCAAAGGATTTAACGCTCTGGCCGCACGGCTGGACCGCAGAGGAGAAGATTATGCGTAAAAATAAAGTGCTGACCATCTGGGCAGCGATCGTATTTGCATTTTTGATGATCCCGTTACTGATCATCACCGTAACGGCATTCGGCGGCGGAAGCGCCATCACATTCCCGATCGAGTCCTTCTCGACGAAATGGTTTGCGAACGTGTTCGCGTTAAAGTCTTTCCGCAGATCATTCCTGACCAGCCTTGAGGTCGCGCTCCTCGCGACATGCATCTCTCTTCTGGTCGGCATTCCGGCAGCTTACGCACTTGCGAGAGCCGGATTAAAGGGAAAACAGCTGTTAAAGTCCATTTTCCTTTCCCCGACCATCGTTCCGGGAATTGTAATCGGCTTTATTATGTACCAGTGCCTGATCCTGACACTCCGGATCCCGGTATTTGCAGGACTTTTAGCAGGACATTTCATGGTCACACTTCCGTATGTGATCCGTGTTGTCGGTTCCTCCATGGAACAGTTCGACTTTTCCATCGAGGAGGCGGCGTGGAGCCTCGGATGCCCGAAGGGAGCGGCGTTCTTCAAGGTCGTTCTTCCAAATGTGACCTCCGGAATTTCCTCAGCATTCATGCTGGCGTTCATCAATTCCTTCAACAACATTCCGGTTTCCATGTTCTTATCCGGACCGGGCGTATCGACATTCCCGTCGACACTGATGAACTATATTGAATACAATTATGATCCGACCGTATCGGCGGTTTCCGTACTTTTAATGGCAGCTACCGTGATCATCATGGTGATCGTAGACCGCACACTGGGTATCGCAGCCCTGGCGAAATAAGGAGAATATGACCATGGCTTTTATGAGTTTAAATGGAATCGATGTTAGTTACGATAAAAAGAAACAGATCTTAAAGGGATTAAATCTTGAGGTCGAGGAAGGTGAGCTCGTTTCCCTTCTCGGACCGAGCGGATGCGGTAAATCCACAACGCTGCGCGTGGTTGCCGGATTTATCGACCCGCAGGGCGGCACCTTCACACTGGACGGTGAGGACATGACGAAGGTTCCGGTCCACAAGCGCCAGTTCGGCCTGGTATTCCAGAGCTACGCTCTGTTCCCGCATCTGAGTGTTTACGACAACGTGGCATTCGGACTCAGAACGAGAAAGATGGACAAGGACGTGATCGATAAGAAGGTCAAAGAGATCCTTGAGGTCTGCGGTCTGACCGAGCTTGCAGACCGTTTCCCGAAGCAGATGTCCGGCGGACAGCGCCAGAGAGTTGCCCTCGCGAGAGCACTTGTCATCGAGCCGAAGTTACTGCTCTTAGATGAGCCGTTATCCAACCTTGACGCGAAATTACGACTTTCCATGCGTGTTGAGATCAAACGTCTTCAGAAGCGCCTTGGAATCACGACATTATTTGTCACCCATGACCAGGAGGAATGTTTCTCCATATCCGATAAAGTTGCCGTTATGAACGGCGGCGTGATCGAGCAGTTTGACACACCGGAGAACATCTACAAGAGACCGGCGACCGAGTTCGTCGCAAGATTCATCGGTTTCGAGAACTTCCTGGAACTTGCGAAAAAACAGGACGGCGTCTACACAGCGCCGGACGGAAGTGAGTTCTTAACTTCCATGGATCTTGACTGTGAAAACTTTGCAGGAACGATCCGGCCGGACGATATCTGCCTGGCGGATGAGATCCAGACAGAGAATGTTTTAAGCGGAACGATCGGCGTCCGCACCTTCCTCGGAAAGAGCTACCAGTACGAGGTCGAGACTTCAGCCGGAGTCTTAAAGGTCAATATGGGTACCGACCATGTTTACAAAGAGGGCGAAAAGATCCGCCTGTATCTCCCGAAGGACAAGCTGATCCTGGTGAGAAAATAAAAATTTAACTTAGTGAACCATCGCGCGGGCAGAGATCCTGTCAACGCGAAGAAATATTATCTCAAAAAGAGAGAAAGAGGAGAAAAAAATCATGAAGAAAACAGCAGCAGTTGTACTTTGCGCAGCAATGATGCTTACCGCCTGCGGCGGCGCATCCACAACAGAGACCACAGCAGCAGGAAGCCAGGCAGCAGGCTCTGAGGCAGCTTCTTCCGCAGAAGAGACAAAGGCAGCTTCCGGAGACGCACAGAAGCTCGTATTATCCACATACGGCCTCAGCGAAGACATTTCCGAAGAGGAAGTTTACACACCGTTTGAGAACGAGTTCAACTGTGAGATCGTTACTGAGACAGGCGGCACAAACGACCGTTATACAAAATTAGCGGCAGACCCGAACTCCACCATCGATGTGATCGAACTCTCCCAGGCTATGACAGCGAAGGGCACTGACGAGGGACTTTTCGATACGATCGACTTAAGCAAGATCCCGAACGCTGAGAAGTTAATTCCGGCTGCAAAGGAGATTGCAGAGGCAGGACAGGGTGTTCCGTACACCATCAACAGCATCGGTATCATCTACAACCCGGAGCTTACAGGCTTTGATATCACAAGCTTTGACGACCTTTGGGATGAGCGTCTTGCAGGCAAGGTTTCCATTCCGGAGATCACAACAACATTCGGACCGGCTATGGTTTATGTTGCAAGTGACCATGCAGGCGTTGATGTGACAACTGATAACGGCGAGGCAGCTTTCAAGGCACTTGCTGACTTAAAGCCGAACCTTGTTAAGACATACACAAAGTCTTCCGACCTGATCAACATGTTCACATCCGGTGAGGTTGCAGCGGCAGTTGTCGGTGACTTCGGTGTTCCGACGATCGTAGCAGCAAACCCGACACTTGTTTATGTAACACCGGACGGAGCTTACGCAAACTTCAACACCATCAATGTGACAAAGAACTGTGCGAACAAGGAGCTTGCTTACGAGTACATCAACTACCGCATCAGCGAAGAGCTCCAGACAAAGACAGGTAAGGCATTAAACGAAGCTCCGACCAACATGGATGTTACATTCACTGAGGAAGAGTCCCAGAACATGACTTACGGCGATGCAGCTGAGAAGGTTAAAGTTGTTGACTACGCTTTCGTAAACCCGATCTTAAATAACTGGATCGACCAGTGGAACAGAACGATCAACAACTAATAATGAGGAAATTTATATGAGACCCGATTTCATTCTGAAAAATGTCATGGTCTATCAGACCTTCAGACAGTGCTTTGAAAAACGGGATGTGGCAGTTGCAGGGGAAAAGTTTTATTGCATTTCCCCTGCAATTTCATATCCGGGAGTGCGGGAGATCGACGGAAAAGGCAGATACATGCTGCCTGGTCTCGTGGATATCCATATGCACATCGAGAGCTCGATGACATATCCGGGCGAGTTTTCAAGGATCACGCTTCCATATGGAGTGACAACGGTGGTTGCCGATGCCCACGAGATGGCGAACGTGTTCGGCATGGACGGCATCCGGGCGTTTATGGCCCAGAAGACGAAGCAGGACATTTTCTGGGCGATCCCGTCCAGTGTACCGGCGACAAATGAGAAGTTAGAGACAGCCGGGGCGTCACTTGGTGTAAAGGAAATTTCTGAGATGGCATCCTTAGATGGAGTTCTCTGCCTTGGAGAGATCATGAACTATAAGGATCTCTCGGCGGAAGGCGAGAGCCGGACGAGGGCCCTCATCGATGTGTGCCGGAAGGCGGGAAAGAATCTAAGGATCGAGGGACACTGCCCGGGACTTACGGGGACGGATCTTAACCGCTTTATCTATGAAGGTGTTGATGCGGACCACACCCAGCAGACACCGCAATCGGTGATGGAGAAGACGGAGCTTGGGATGTTTCTGGAACTGCAGTCCAAATCCCTGACACCGGAGGTCGTGAAGACCGTCTGCGATCATGAACTCTATGAGAATGTGGCGCTGGTGACGGATGACACGATGGCAGATAAGCTTCTGACCGGACATCTCAATAAGATCATCGAGACGGCTGTGAAGGCGGGGATGCCGATGGAGAAGGCGATCTACTGCGCGACCTGGACACCGTCGCGGCGGATGCATCTGGATGACAGAGGGATGATCGCGCCGGGAAAGATCGCAGACTTTATGCTGCTTGACAGTCTGGACGGGATCGAGCCGGTGGTGGTTTATAAGAAGGGCGAGTGTGTGTACTGCAAGGACGAGGAGGCGTGCGGTGCGGCAGAAGCTGCGGCATGCAGTTTCCCTGATCCGTTCTACCACACGATCAACTGCCGTCCGGCGGAGATCTCCGACTTTGTGTTAAAGGCGGAAGATCCGGACGCGAAATGGGCGGAAGTCAATGTCATGAAGATCGGTACCTTCGGAACGGCGACCACGCCGGTGAAGCGCAGAGTCGAGGTGAAGGACGGTGTGCTTGACTGGAAGTCGGCGGGACTTACCCTTGCAGTCGTTTTCGAGCGGTACGGCAAGAATGGAAATGTCGGATATGGTCTTGTGGAAGGAGCGCTGACGAAACCGGGTGCTGTGGCCACCACGTGGTCCCACGACAGCCATAACCTGTTTGTCCTGGGAACAGATGAGAACGATATGAAACTGGCCCAGAGGCGCGTCCTGGAGCTCCAGGGGGCATATGTGGTGTTCTCTGAAGGAAGATCCCTGGCAGAGGCGAGACTCACCATCGGCGGCATCGTGTCGGATCAGCCCATCGAGGTTCTCGGACAGGAATTAAAGGAAGTGCGGACGGCGATGGAAGGTCTCGGATATGTGAACAACAACGTGATCATGTCCATGTCCACGCTTTGTCTGCCGGTTTCACCGAAGTTAAAGCTCACGGATCACGGGCTTTTGACGGTGCCGGGGCAGGAACATGTGCCGTTGGTTGAGAAGTACGGGAAGTAGTTTTACGGCCCGCCGCCGGTTTTCTCCCCGGATAGTGGAAGAGCCGGATCAGATCGAAATTATGAAGGATGAAATTAGAACGATGAAGAAGATTATCAAAAACGGCATTGTTGTGACGATGAACGCGGCAGGTGATGTCTGGGATCATGGTTATGTAATGTTTGAGGATACGAAGATCCTGGCAGCAGGTCCGGAAGATGAGCTTGAGAAAACGCTTCAGGAGCTTACTGCGCAGGGGATCTTAAAAGCTGGCGAGACCTTCGAGGAGATCGACGCGAAGCGCGCTATCGTGATCCCAGGCCTCGTAAACACCCATTGCCACCTCGGCATGATCCCGTTCCGCGGTCTCGGGGACGACTGCAAGGACCGCCTGCGGGTGTTCCTGCTTCCGATGGAGAATCAGGCCATGGACGCGGAGATGGCCAGGCTTTCCACGAGATATGCCATCGGCGAGCTGCTGCTCTCCGGTGTGACGACAGTGCTTGATATGTACTATTTCGAGGAAGTTGTGGCGAAGGTCATGGACGAGATGGGGATCCGTGGAATCGCCGGGGAGACGGTGATGGAAAAGGATTCCTGCGACAGTAAGAACGCGGATGAGGCCATCGAGCGTGGAATTGCACTGATCGAGGCGTACAAAGATCACCCGCGCGTTTCCGGAGCGATCACGCCCCACGGAACAACGACCTGCAGCCCGGAGACCTTAAAGAGGGCCTATGAGGAGGATGTAAAGGCGGGAACCGTATTTACGCTCCATGTGGCGGAGATGGACTACGAGATGACCCAGTTAAGGGAACAGTATAACATGACGCCCATCGAGTTTATGGAGCATATCGGAGTCCTCGGACCGAATACGCTGGCGGCCCACAGCATCCGCACGACGGAACATGATGTGGAGATCCTCGCGAAGCATGGCGCGTCCGTGGCCCACTGCATCGCCTCCAACACGAAGGCCGCAAAGGGCGTAGCCCCGGTGTCACTGATGCATAAGCACGGCATGTCCGTCGGCTTCGGCACCGACGGTCCGGCGAGCGGAAATACGTTAGACCTGTTCATCCAGATGCGGATGTGTGAGAACTTCCACAAAAATGAGCTCCGTGACCGCAGCGCATTCCCGGCAAAAGAGGTCGTTTCCATGGCAACGATCGAGGGAGCAAGAGCGTTAGGACTCGGTGACATCACCGGTTCCATCGAGCCCGGAAAACAGGCGGATCTCGTCCTCGTAGAGACCGACTCCCCGAATATGTTTCCGGTATACGACCCGTATTCGGCACTTGTGTACAGCGCGATTGCATCGAATGTGAGAGATGTTTATGTTGCGGGTGAGTGCCTCGTAAAAGAAAAGAAGCTTGTCCGTGAGGACTTCGCGAAGATCAGGAATGACCTTCGGGAGAAGATGGAGCGGACGGCGTTTAAGGATATGAAGAATCTGGTGTAGAAGACAAATATCTTGACGGAAACTGTAAAAGTACATATAATTCTGAATATAGGACAAGGAGATAGCTTGAGGAAGAGTTATCTCCTTTTTTTAAAATTTAGAGAGAAAAATACACAGACAGAGGTGCCTGTCAGGCAGCTGGGAGAAAAATAATGAGGATGTTCAGGATAAAAATGACGGCGGCGAGGACAAACCCACAGCAGATCCGTGAGGTGCGGATCGATTCGGAAAAAACGGTGGGAGAACTTCTGGAACTTGTCCGTATTGTATATGAATATGGGGATGTAAGAGGAAGTCTGTTAAATGAGGCGGGGGCCAGCCAGTCCCCGGAGACAAAGCTTAAGGACCGGATCCACGTCAGAGATCTCCTGACCGTAAATTATGCGGACAAATCGATCACACCGATTTATCTGGAAGTCCTTGAGGAGTTTGATGGATCCGGGGAGACAGCCCCGATTCTCGAAAGATACAGGATAATTCCAAGGCGGACAAGAAAGACGGCATTTGGTTATCCTGTGTTTGCGCCTGAAGAGGCGGAGCGCTTTCAAAAATATCTGAATAAGGAGATCAGTAAGGTATTCGCCCCGGAACTTGTGGTGCCGGACTTTGCCTGGGAAATTGCGACACCGTGGCAATCATTGCTGGATTCCGGTACGGCTGCGGATCTGAAAATATTAATAAAAGAAAACAAGCTTCCCGTCAATGTCTATCTGAGAAAAGCGGAGCTGGAAAAGGGGATCATAAAAGAAGCAGGAAAATCAGATTTCTGGGAAAATATCATGCAGACAATGGGAATCACTGAGTATTTTCAGGTCAAAGAGCTCTGCATTCAGGGCAGTAAATTTGTAAATGGAGACGCGGTGGATACAACATTCCCGGTTTTAAGCAGGAACCGTCTTGTTGATGAGAATTACTGGTATCGCACGATACTGGCAAAAGAATTCATGGAATTTTTTGAAAACTGGCTGGGGAGCGGAAAAGAAAGAGAATACATAAAGGACCATGCGGAGCAGACCTGCTTTTTGGCAGCATGCAGGCTTTACGGCTTTGCGGACCGGGAGCTGGTGACTGAATTTTATAAGATCATGTGTCCGGAGCAAAATGCGGCAGAGCGGGTAGGAACTTTCTGGAAACAGGCGATGCAGTGCGCACTCCAGTATAATATCAAAAAGATAGTGGGGATGGAAGTCTACTATGATTCGCAGAGTGTTTCCTCCAATTCTGTAAAGCTGTTATATCGGTCATTTCTTACGTCAGACCGGTTCCATTATGTTCCGACAAAGGCGGAGATCGAGGATATCGCAATTTCCGGCATCGGTTTTTCAGAAAAAGACAGGGAAGCGCTGATAGACATGATGGAGAGAAAATACCGCTGTGAGAGAACGAACGGAAGATTTATAGTTGGGGAACTTGAAAAAGCGATACATACAGGAATTCCGGTGGGAGAGCTTACCGGATATCTTCAGAAGGTATTATTATCGGGCAGAAGATCCTCATACCTTGGCGATATCATGGAGATTCTTGAACGTGCGCAGCGGACGGTGAGGAAAATACCACTGGGAGGATATACGGAGACGGAGATCAACCGTGCGGTGACAAAGAAAAAAGTAGTACGGGTCGAAAAGAAGATATATCCGAATGACCCGTGTCCGTGCGGTTCCGGAAAGAAATACAAGAATTGCTGTGGAAGAAGGTGAGAGGCGTGGGGACAAAGAATGAGATAGTTTACGATCTCAGACATTTTGAGAGAGATTTCAATGGGACAGAGCAGGTCAATGGTCTGGAGCTGGCTCTGGCGGAGCCTAAAAAAGATATCAGGATTAAGATGCTGGCAAACGAGCAGAGGGAGGCTGGGATTCCTTATGTGTCAGGGGATAAGATCTTTTCACTGAGGGCAGTCTGGAAGAATGATTCCAATACGCAGAGCGCGTTATGCAACGTGTACGTGGACGAAACACACGGGGAATGGATCTCGGCAAACTGCAGCTGCTCAGAATTTAATAGGAACAGATATTGCTGCCATCATGTCACCGCGCTTCTCTCCCAATATCTGATGGATCATTGGGGAACGGAAATTTTCCGGGGAACAAAAATCGAAAAGAAGCTGGCGGAGCAGGCCGGAGTACCGGATCCATTTGTTCCGGGAGTTCTGAGAAAAACGGATCAGGATCTTCTTGAAATGTTGAACATGCCCCAGGTCGGGAATATGGATCCGCTGGCGGAACTTGCGACAAACACGGAACTTCATATGGAATGCCATCTGGCGAAAGAAAAGGGTGGTGTCTCCCTGGAGCTGAAGATCGGAAGTAAGAGAAGGTATGTGGTAAAAAGCATGCTGGAATTGTTTAGATCCTGCGATGAGGGAAGAGTGTACCAGATCGGAAAGACAGACTGTCTTTCATCGCTTGACCAGTTTGACATGGATGGGCGGAGAGCGATGGAGCTTCTGCTGGGACAGTACCGTCATAAAAAGAGCACACCATATTTCTCAACTATGTTTCTGCGCACGAGTGGCAGTTACAATGAGAGATATGTTTATCTGGAAGGACGCGATCTTGACGCATGGATGGAAAATGTGGGAGAGATTCCATGCTATGTCGGAGATGATCAGGTAAGAATCAGACTTGATGGTGCGGGACCGGAGATTTCCATGGAGAGGCAGCCATATGGAATGCTTTTAAAGACGGAAAGCTTTTTTATCCTTGCTAAGACGGAAGACTGGATCTATTTTCAGACAGGAGACCGGGTCAGCCGTACCAGGAATCAGCAGGGTGGACGTCTGGGAGAAATTTTGGAGTTATTGTCTGGAAAGTCGGAATTTTATATCAGAAATAAAGAACTCCCCCTGTTTTTTGGGCAGGTGCTTCCGGCAATCGAGGATCAGACAGAGATCCAGACAACGGGATTTGCGCTGGATGAGTATCGTCCGGAGATCCCGAAAGTATCGATCTATCTTGATATCTCTCAGGATGAGATCATCTCCTGCCAGGTAAAATGCAGGTATGACAGAAGCGGGAAAGAATATCTTCTTTATGATGAGACAGACCGTTCCGTGAGAAACAACGGATTTGAGGAAGAGTTGCGGAGAGTGACCGGAAAATATTTCAATGCTTATGATGAGACCAACAAGTCAATGTGCCTCTCCGGCGGTCCGGAGGAGCTGTATCATTTTCTGACAGAGAGTGTGACGGAGTTAGGAAAATCCGGGGAAGTATTTATTTCGGACGCGCTTCAGAAACTGAAGGTGCGGAAGCTGCCATCGGTGGATATCGGAATCCGCATGGATACAGGTCTTCTTTATATGTCGATTCAGGCGCCGGATATGACAAAGGATGAGCTTGCGGAGATCCTGTCGTTATATTCAAATAAAAAGAAATTTTTCCGCCTGAAAAATGGCAGCTTTATGACAACAGATCCGGAAAAACAGAAGGAGTGGGCGGTTCTTGCTGAGACCTTTTTACAGTATGGAAAGAAAGATCCGGCGAGTATGGAGATTCCGGCGTTCCGGGCACTTTATCTGGACGAGATGCTGAAGAACCGGGATGGGATTATCCTTGAGGAGAATCGGAAGTACAAAGAGCTGCTCTTTAATATGGATACAGCAAAAGAGGCAAATGATGAGGTCCCGGAATCCTTGAGGGGAATCCTGCGCCCGTATCAGGCGGATGGATTCCGGTGGATGAAGACGTTAAAACGATGCGGCTTCTGCGGAATCCTTGCGGATGACATGGGACTTGGAAAGACTCTTCAGATGCTGACGTTCCTGCTATCTGAGAAAGAGGAAGGAAAGACAGGAGATGAACTGCGGACGTTGATCGTTACTCCGGCTTCTCTTGTATACAACTGGAAAAAAGAGATCGGCCAGTTTGTGCCGGAGCTTTCCTGCAAGGTGATTACAGGAAATGCGGCAGAGCGGCAGGAAATGATCCAGAATGAGGAAGATAGGGATATCTGGATCACATCCTATGACCTTCTGAAACGCGATATTGCATGCTACGAGAATATCCGGTTCGCAAATCAGGTGATCGATGAAGCGCAGTACATCAAAAACCATGGTACCCAGGCGGCAAAGAGTGTGCGTCTGATCCAGAGTGGATTCCGGATGGCGCTGACGGGAACTCCGATGGAAAACCGTCTCAGTGAGCTTTGGAGTATTTTCGATTTCCTGATGCCAGGCTTCCTTTATGGATACCAAGGCTTCCGGGAGAAATTTGAAGAAGCGATCATGAATGACAGAGATGAAGAAGTGAGTGCGAGATTGCGCAGCATGGTACATCCGTTTATTCTTCGCCGACTGAAAAAGGATGTGCTCACGGAGCTTCCGGACAAGATTGAAAAGACGGTAACGATTGAGCTTGAAGGAGAGCAGAGAAAGCTGTATGACGCATACGCAAAGCGGCTGAAACTGTATCTGGAAAAGCAGAGCAAAGAGGAATTTAAACAGAGCAAGCTGGAAGTATTGAAGGAACTCACAAGACTGCGCCAGCTTTGCTGCGGTCCGGAGTTATTTCTGGAAAACTATCACGGTGAAAACGCGAAGATGGATGCCTGTGTGGAACTTGTGAGACAGGCAGTCGACGGTGGACATAAGGTGCTTCTGTTCTCCCAGTTTACGAGTGTGTTGGATGAAATTGAAAAGGCGCTTGCGAAAGAGAAAATCGAGGATCACCGAATTGATGGAAGCGTGTCGAAGGAGCAGAGGATCCGGCTTGTGGATTCCTTTGAGACGGACGATGTTCCTGTGTTCTGTATTTCCTTGAAAGCTGGTGGTACAGGACTGAACCTGACGGCGGCAGATATCGTGATCCACTACGATCCATGGTGGAATGTTGCTGCGCAGAATCAGGCAACAGACCGTGCGCACCGGATCGGTCAGAGGAACACGGTGACGGTCTATGACCTGATCGCGGAGAACACGATCGAGGAGCAGATTAAAAAGCTTCAGGAGAGCAAGAGTGCTCTTGCGGAGGAGATCTTGTCTGGAGAAGGAATCCAGAGTATTGTACTGGATCGGGATGAGATTTTGAAGATGCTGTAAAAGTGTATTGCCGCTTCAGATAAGCTGGGGTAGTGCATTCAGAAGAAGTAAAGGTCACTTGGCCCCCTTTGATCGGTGGGAGTCATGTGACCTTTGTCTTATTCACGGAATTTTCTACGATAAACTTGATTGAGTAATGTGGTGAGAAAATTCCTTTTCGATATCTTTTTGGTAGACGGGATGAAGCGCGGATTCCACCAGAATAAAGTTTAAGATCCATTGGATCATGTAGCAGAAGCAGTTCCTCTGCGAAAAAAAGCAAATCCAAATATTACTTCGGAACCTAAATATATGGCAGAACCGGAGAAATATCAATGATAGTTCAGAAAGTGAAATAACGTGAGGATAGAAATAAAAAGATCCTGCCCCATAGTAAGACAGGATCTTCGGCGATACTCCTGCAGGAGTACAAAATTGTTTATATGATCAGTGATTGAGGGTTAATCCACCAGCTCATTCTGATGTCTCGACAAATGCTCATAGGGCAGGATCAACCGTCCGCGGTAGAGGCCGCAGCCATCGTTTACGAGGTCATTATTGATGGCGGAGAACATGTTTACGTCGAGGTCGGCGAGGTTTAAGGTTACGAGGCGGCGGCAGCGCTCGTAGGCTTCATCAAAGTAGACGCATTCGCCCACAGGGATCTCGTCGCGGCGGGCGCGCTCGCCCTCCTGGCGCTTCTCGTAGCTTAAGTGGTTGGCGACACCGATCTCCGCAATATCGTCCATGTGCTTGGTGCGGAGCTGGACTTCCATATAGCTGC
>ERZ773264.2815-NODE-2815-length-15535-cov-10.253553_pt1 | contig 15535 bp, 14 predicted proteins | sample MGYA00511910_ERZ773264 | MGnify/ENA primary metagenome ERZ773264 (study PRJEB29015, sample SAMEA2737739) | human gut metagenome | biome: human gut; feature: human-associated habitat; material: faeces | place: China | collected 2012 ... | reverse complement strand
AGCTCTGTGCCTTGAACATCAGCTGGTTCTCATCGGTGCGCAGGTCGATCCAGCGATAATCAATGCGCTGGTCGATGCTGGAGCGCTCGACGGCCTTTTTCTTCTTGGTGGCCGCGATCTCCTTGCGGACGATGGGCAGTGCATCCGCAATGCTCTCGATCTCGATCTCCGAGGGGATCATCTCGATGCCGCCCATCTTGACGTAATCGTTCTCCACCACCTTGCCGGTGACGGTGATGACCGAATCCGGGGTCAGCTTGTCGATGGTGTCCACCAGCTCGGGGTGGTCGGCTTTCTCGACGGTGATCTGGAGCTTGCCGGTAATATCTTTGAGCACGATAAAGGCCATGGCCTTGCTGTTGCGCAGGTTCTCAATGAAACCCTGCACCTTGATCGTGTTTCCAATTTCCTTGGGTACCTCTTGGATGTAGGTGCGATTCATGGAAATCCTCCTTTTTGGTGTTCCGTTATCTATCCTATTATATAACATTTTCAGCATAAATCAAGCAGCACCTCATCATTCCTATCTCCGGCTCTCCTTAGTAGGAGAGCTCCGCGACACGCCCGCGCAAAGCGGGATGGAGCGGTGAGAGGTTTCATCGGGAATAAAACCTCTCCGTCATCTTCGCTTTGCTCGATGCCAGCGAGACTGAGAGGTTTTACTTCTTATGATGCAGCGTCCCCGTGCCGCCCTCCACGACACCGTCGTGGTCCAGCACCGCCTTGATGGTGCCAAAGAAGCACTTCACGTCCAGCCCAAAGCTCAGGTGCTCCACATAGTAGCCGTCCAGCCGGGCCTTATCGGCGATCTCCAGCTCATCGCGGCCATGGATCTGGGCCCAGCCCGTCAGGCCGGGGCGGACATCGTTGGCACCGTATTTGTCCCGCTCGGCCAGCAGGTCGTACTGGTTCCAGAGGGCCGGCCGGGGGCCGATGACCGCCATGTCGCCCACAAAGATGTTCCACAGCTGGGGCAGCTCGTCCAGGCTGGTCTTGCGCAGGAACCGCCCCACCCGGGTGATATACTGGTCCGGGTCGTGGAGGAGATGGGTGGGCATATCGTGGGGGGTGTCGATCCGCATGGTGCGGAATTTCAGGATGTTGAAATGCTGTTTGTGGATGCCCACCCGTTTCTGCTTGAAAAACACCGGGCCGGGCGAATCCAGCTTGATGGCGATGCAGAGCACCAGCAGCAGGGGCGAAAGGCAGATCATGCCGCCCAGTGATAAAATAACGGCCAGCAGCCGCTTGATTCCATTCCGATACATGGAGGTTCCTCCCTTTGGTTTTGGTTGCGCTCCTATTATAACAAGGGGCTCGACAATTTTCAATTCGGCGGGGCGGATTTCCGCACGCCCTGTTCCGAGTATGGGCTGCATCGGTTTTTGAAAAACGCCTGTTTTGTTGTATCATCTGGCCGGTTTTCTCCCTTGCCGCCCCGCCCGGCCGGCCGTATGATAGCATTGTATGATTCTGATTTTTCAAGGGAGCTCTCGGACGAGCTCAAGGCCGAGGGCATCCGGCTGGTGCCCATCTACACCCAAAACGCCCATGGCCGTGCCGTCTGCCTGCCGGAACCCATGAAACGGCTCCGCGACTTTCCGTTCTGCCGCATTCCGCTTCCTTTTCAGCATTTTACGTTTTTACTTGCTTTTTACTTGCTTTTTACGCTCCGGGTGCTATAATATGAAGTTGCGTTCTGCCTCCGGGCAGGACTGATTTTGGAATGATTTTAACGATACAAAGTGTAAGAAATGCAAGAAAAAGCTTGTTCAAAGGAGGCGGATTTTCCATGGCGCAGATTTCCCGTTCTGGCGATCTGACCAGCGGCCCGATGCTGCAAAAGATCATCCTGTTTTCGCTCCCGCTGGCGGCGTCCAGCATTTTGCAGCTGCTGTTCAACGCAGCAGACGTTGTGGTGGTGGGCCGCTTTGCGGGCAGCACCGCTCTGGCGGCGGTGGGCTCCAACGGTGCCCTCATCAACCTGCTGGTCAACCTGTTTGTGGGCCTCTCGCTGGGTGCCAACGTTGTGGCTGCCCGCTGCTTTGGCGCGCGGGACGATCAGGGCGTGCAGAACACCGTCCACACGGCGGTGACGCTGGGCCTTGTCAGCGGTGTGCTGCTGGCGGGCGTGGGCTTTTTTGCGGCCCGGGGCCTGCTGGAGCTGATGTCCAGCCCGGAGGATGTCATTGACCTGGCCACCCTCTACCTGAAAATTTACTTTCTCGGGATGCCCATGACCATGCTGTACAACTTCAGCTCGGCACTGCTGCGGGCCGTGGGCGACACCAAACGGCCGCTGTTCTGCCTGGCGACGGCAGGCGTCATCAATGTCATCCTGAATCTGGTCTTCGTCATTGGTTTCCAGATGAGCGTGGCCGGCGTCGCGCTGGCGACCATCATCAGCCAGACGGTTTCCGCCTGCATGGTCACGGCCCTGCTCCTGAAAGAGGAGGGCCCCCTCCACCTCGACCTGCACAAGCTGGGCTTCCACAAAGGGGCCCTGACCCAGATTTTGCTCATCGGCCTGCCGGCCGGCCTGCAAAGCACAGTGTTCAGCCTCTCCAACGTGGTCATCCAGTCGGCGGTCAACTCGTTTGGCTCCACGGTCGTGGCGGGCAACTCGGCAGCCTCCAACATCGAGGGCTTTGTCTACACCGCCATGAACGCCTTTGCACAGGCCGCCGTGACCTTTACCAGCCAGAACATGGGTGCCCGCCGGTATGATAACCTGGACCGCGTCATGCGCAACTGCCTGCTCTGCGCCGTGGGCATTGGCGTGCTGTTGGGCGGCGGCGCGTTCCTGGGCGGCAACCTGCTGCTCCACTTTTACTCCACCGATGAAGCCGTGGTGGCCGCGGGCCTGGCCCGGATGCGGATCATCTGCACCACTTACTTCCTCTGCGGTGTCATGGACACGCTGGCCAGCTGCCTGCGCGGCCGGGGCTACTCGGTCATGCCCATGATCGTCAGTCTGGTGGGCAGCTGCCTGCTCCGCCTGGTCTGGATCGCCACGGTGTTCCAGCTGTTCCGCTCCACCACCACCCTGTACATCAGCTACCCCATCAGCTGGATCTTAACGGCGCTGGTGCACTTCATCTGCCTGATGGTAGTGCGCAAAAAGCTCCACACGGAGTCCGCCGCCATAGCTGCCTGAGTTCTGATTCGCAACGCCTCCGCGCCGAAATGGCGCGGGGGCATTTATTTTGTTTCCGCTGCCCGCAGCAGGCGGAGGATGCTGTTGAGGGTGTAGGTGTAGTTTTCACGGCTGGCGTAACGGGACTGCGCAAAATCCATGGCTTGCCGGTTGATGGAAAACACAGCGGTCAGGCCCAAGGCCGGGTCATCGCAGAGGTCTTCCACCTCCGGCAGGACGCCGCCCACGATGGCCACCACCGGCACGCTCTTCTCCTTGGCGTGCTTTGCCACGCCGCTGATGACCTTGCCCCGGACGCTCTGGGTGTCCAGCCGCCCCTCGCCGGTGAGGACAAGGTCACAGCCGTCCAGCCGGGCGTCAAACCGGACCAGATCCAGCACGGCCTCAATGCCGGGCCGTAGCTGTGCCCCCAGGAACGCCACCATGCCAGCACCCAGGCCGCCTGCCGCGCCTGCACCGGGCAGAGCGGCTGTCGAACGGCCCAGCTTTGCCTCGATGACACCGGCCAGCGCCCGGAGCTGCCCGTCCAGAAAAACTACCGTGGCCTCATCGGCACCCTTTTGGGGCGCAAAGACGTAGGCCGCACCGGTTGGGCCGTAGAGCGGGTTATCGATATCGCACATGGCGGTGAGGGAGACGCCCACCAACAGCTTTTCCGCTTCTTTCGTGTCGATGTCCGCCACCTCGCTCAGGGTACCGCCCACGGGCACAAAATCGCTGCCATCGGCCCGGAGGAATTTGACCCCCAGCGCCGCCGCACAGCCACAGCCGCCATCGTTGGTGCAGCTTCCGCCCAGCCCCAGCAGGATGTTCTGGTTGCCCGCCTCCACGGCGTGGCGGATGAGCTGACCCACGCCGTAAGTGGTGGTCTTACAGGGGTCTTTGCGATCTTCTACCTGAGGCAGACCGGCGGCCGAGGCCATCTCAATCACGGCCTGCCCGCCGGGCAGCTGTAAGTATTCTGCCGTGATGGCCTCCCCATAGGGGCCCGAGACGGGCACGGAGACCAGCGTGCCGCCGCAGGCCTCATGGAAGCAGGCCACCGTTCCCTCGCCACCGTCGGCCACGGGAATCCTGACCACCTCGCACCCGGGGAAATACGCCTCCAGCCTCTGCGCCGCAAGGGTGCAGATCTCCTGGCTGGAAAGGGTGCCTTTGAACGAATCTGACACAACGATGCACTTTTTCATTTCTCCACCACCTGTTTTTCTTGAGGAAGCCGGATCACTTGTTCACCACGTTCTGGGGCTGGCCCGCCAGGAACGCCCTGACGTTCTCCACGGTGCAGTCCATAATGCGCTGGCGGCTGCTCCGGGAACCCCAGGACATGTGCGGGGTGATGATGCAGTTCTTGGCTTTCAGCAGCGGGTTGTCGGCCCGGATGGGCTCCGTGGACACGACATCCAGACCTGCACAGGCCACCTTTCCGGAGTTGAGGGCGTCGGCCAGGTCCTGCTCCACCACCATTTGGCCGCGGCTGTTGTTGATGATGATGACGCCGTCTTTCATCTTGGCGATGTTCTCTTTGTTGATGATGCCGGTGTTGAAGTCCATCAGAGGCATCTGGAGGCCCAGCACATCGGAGCGGGCAAACAGGTCGTCCAGCTCCACGAACTCCACGCCCAGGTCCTTCGCGGCCTGGGAGGGGTAGCGGTCATAGGCGATGACGTGCATTCCCAGCGCCTTGGCAGCCTCGGCAGTGTGGATGCCGATGCGGCCGCAGCCCAGCAGGCCATAGGTCTTGCCTGCCACCTCGATGAGGGGATAATCCCAGTAGCACCACTCCTCGCCGTTCTGCCACTTGCCCTCGTGGACGGTACGGTCGTGATGGCCGATGTGGAGGCAGGCCTCCAGCATCAGGGCAATGGCAAACTGGCTGACGGAGTAGCCGCCGTAGTTGGGCACGTTGCAGACGGGGATGCCTTTCTCCTTGGCATAGGCAATATCCACCACATTGTATCCGGTGGCCAGTACAGCGATCAGTTTCAGGTTGGGGCATTGATCCATGGTGGCCTTGGAGATGGGGGTCTTGTTCAGGATGGCCACATCGGCGTCGCCAATGCGCTCGGCAACGAGATCCGATTCCTCATAGGAAGTGCGGTCATAGACCACCAGCTCGCCCAGCTGCTCCAGAGCGCTCCAGCTCAGGTCGCCAGGGTTTTCCGTATAGCCGTCCAGCACAACGATTTTCATACAATTTTCCTCCATTTCTTTACAGGTGTTTTGCCAGCAGATAGCGGTCATGCCCACCGTACATCTCCCGCCGGGAAACGATCTCAAAGCCGCTGGCTTTGGCGTTGTTCAGGCTGTAGGGGTTGCCGGGGCTGACGGTGGCCCCAATGCCCACGATGCCGGGCCGAAGCAGCGGCAGCGCGTCTTCCAGCAGGATGCGCTGCAGGCCATTGCCCCGCCAGTCCGGGTGGACGATGACGCTGTCGGCATTGGCCCAGCACTCCCACTCGGCCTCCGGAATGCCCATGAACGCAGCGTAGTTGTGCTCACTGTGCCCGCAGTACCGCAGGATAAAGTAGGCCCCCAGCCGCTCGCCGTCCCATGCGCCAAGGCAGAGGTCGTGTTCGAGATAGCTCTGGATATTTTCCAGCGTATCGGGCATGAACAGCTCCGGGTTCGGCATCATGGCCCGCACCTCGTTCTGGAGCCGGTAGACGGTCTCGGCCTCTTCGCGCGTACACTGCCGGAGCGTGACCGTCAGCGGCGCCGCCCTGCCGCGGACCTGATGAAGACAAAGTTCCATTTCTGCAATCCCTCCCAAAATAAAATCATACTTTCTTTGCGATTCCAGTATAAATGCCATTTCAAAGAATGTCAATTTATGTTATACTGATTGAAAGGATGCTGGCAGTCTGTGCTCTTGGGCGCTGCTGCCCGCCTCCTGAAGTCTCTGCGGGGCTCACCCTGCATGTGTACCGGAGGAAAACGACCATGAAAGATTCCAGCCTTTCGCCTTCCAGCCGTCTTGGCGGCGCTGTCATCAGCGACCGCGTAGTCGCTGCCCTGCTGCAGGAGCTGCGCACCGGCCGCTATGCGGACGCCGACCGCCTGCCTGCGGAGGTAGACCTTGCCGCCCAGCTCGGTGTCAGCCGTACCGTGATCCGGGACGCGCTGAGCGAGATGGAGCGTGCCGGATACATTGAGCGTGTGCGCGGCATTGGCACCGTTGTCAACCGCACCGTGCTCAACCTGCGCAGCCGCCTGGACCAGAAACTGGAATACTATCCTCTGATCCGCAGCTTCGGCAGCTATCCTCATGCAGACGGCATCCAGATCTACCCCACCCGCGCAGGCGAAGAGCTGGCACGGGACCTCGGCATCGAGGCGGGGGATGAGGTCATCTGCATCAAAAAGAGGATCCTGGCGGACACCACTCCCGTCATCTACTCCATCGATTACCTGCCGCGCGCGCTGTTTGGCAGCCGGGATTACACCCGGATCGACCTCAGTGGCGACATCTTCGAGATCCTGGAGCGGGAGTGTCACCAGCAGATCGCCTCCAATGTCGCCCACCTGAAAGCCAGCTGCGGCGACGAGGCCATCCGGGCAGCCATGCGGCTTGCCCCCGGCGAGGCGATGCTGCTGCTGGACGAAGTCTGCTACAACCGTCTGTGTCATCCGGTTATGCGCTCGTTGAGCTACTACACCAACTTCTTCGATTTTTCCATTCTGCGAAAGCTTCTTTGATGGAGGGAACTGAACAACATGCGTCATCTGATCGATCCTTTAGACTTCAGCCAGGAAGAAATCATGAATCTGTTGAGTCTGGCCGACCGCATCTGCGCCGATCCGGCCGCCTACCAGAACGTCGCCGAGCACAAAAAGCTTGCCACCCTGTTCTACGAGCCATCCACTCGCACCCGCCTCTCCTTTGAGGCCGCCATGCTGAACCTGGGCGGCCATGTGCTGGGCTTCCCCAGTGAAACGGTCTCCAGCGCTTCCAAGGGCGAGAGTGTGGCCGACACCATCCGTGTGGTGTCCTGCTACGCCGATATCGTCGCCATGCGCCACCCCAAGGAGGGTGCCCCGCTGCGCGCCAGCCGTTATTCCCGCATCCCGGTCATCAACGCCGGTGACGGCGGCCACCAGCACCCCACCCAGACCATGACCGACCTGATGACCATTCGCCGCCGGATGGGCCGGCTGGACAACCTGACCATCGGCCTGTGCGGCGACCTGAAGTTTGGCCGCCCCGTCCACTCCCTCATCAAGACCATGGCCCGCTTCAAGAACATCCGCTTTGTGCTCATCAGCCCGGAAGAGCTGCGAGTACCCGATTATATCATCAAGGACGTGCTGGAAGACAACGGCATTGAGTACAAGGAGACCCGCAGCCTGGAGGATTCCATGGCCGACCTGGACATCCTGTACATGACCCGCGTGCAGAAAGAGCGCTTCTTCAACGAGGAAGATTACATCCGCCTGAAAAACAGTTACATCCTGACCAAAGAGAAAATGGCACTGGCAAAGCCCCATATGGCTGTGCTGCACCCCCTCCCCCGCGTGAACGAGATCACCCTGGAGGTCGATGATGACCCCCGCGCTGCCTATTTTGAGCAGGTGCAGAATGCTGTTTATATCCGCATGGCACTCATCATGACCCTGCTGGGTCTGCCCGACCCCAAGGCACCTGACGCAAAGGAGGAACACTGAAATGCTGAACATTGACGAGATCCAGAATGGCATTGTCATCGACCACATCAAAGCCGGCACCGCCATCGGCCTGATGGATCTGCTGGGCATCAAGGGCAACCGCACGGCCAGCGTGGCCCTCATCCAGAACGCCCGCTCCCACAAAACAGAGTGCGGCCGCAAGGACATCATCAAGGTGGAGGGCGACTCCTCCTGGCTCAACCTGGATGTGCTGGCCTACCTTGACCCCAACATCAGCGTGACCGTCATCCAGGACGGCAAGGCCATCAAGAAAGAGAAGCCCCAGCCCCCCAAGCGCCTGGTAAACATCGTGCGGTGCAAAAATCCGCGCTGCATCTCTTCCATTGAGGAAGAGTGCGACCAGATCTTTGAGCTGAGCTCCAATGGCAAGTATCGCTGCATTTACTGCGAGCAGGAGCTGCAGGTTAAACCGGAATAATGTAAGGTTGGGTTTGTGTTAATAGTAAGCCCCCGGAAAACCAGCGATTGAGTTGGTTTTCCGGGGGCTTTTGGTTGTAGTTATTTTTTGAGTTTTATTTTTGGATCAATCTGCTTTTGGGGACTGATTTCCACACCACTCATCCAATCGTTAAGATTTGCTGTGAATCACTTTTTCTTTACCATGCAGCGTTTTTTAAAGAACGAAATACCGTAGCAAAGGATTTGATCGTAGTCATCCTCATACTCTTTTGCATACATCCGATCATCAATTTGCTGCAACGCTGTATCGCACTCACTCTCCAGATTTTCCAAAACCTTCGTATACTTCGCCTCAAAGATTGCAACGCGGGCATTGATGGAATCGTAGACGACCACATCGCTTCGTCCTTCGCCATGTTCCTTATTGGAATCCACCATGTATCCTGCACCTGTGAAGATGCCCGCAAGGAATGCGTGGTAGAAGTCCTCCCGATAGTCATGGTAGCTAATGGTGCGCCGGAGCAGAGCATTCATTTCCTTGGTAATGCCTTCGCTGTCACCGTTCCAGACTGCATCAAACAAAGCATTTCGATTCCACTTCTTCGTACTGTCATCGAACCATTTGATGACTGTTGTTTCAAAAATCTCTTTGATTTCTGCATTAGGAATCATAAGGGCAACCATGCCATCCGACAATTCGCCTTTATAATCGCCTTCACGAGCTTTGGTCAAGTACCCTGTCAGATACAGCGTACTCCAGAGATTATCTTCTGAGGAATGCAGGTAGTCATAGGTCAGGTTTTCATCCACACGCTGAACAATGTAGCCGCCAGCCATCAGGGTTTCAAGTTTATTTGTGATTGTACTCCCCGCATAGTCAATAAAGGAACGGATGATTGCATTGTCGCTGGTGTTCTTCCAGTAGCTGATAGGCTTAGCCTTCGGGTTGCGCTGTAATTCCAGCATATAGTTCATTACATCCCACGGGCAGTAAACATCAAAGGCTCCGAAATGGTATCCATCATACCATTTTTTGATATTCTCAGCCTGCTCTGTCAGGTCGGCATCCTTTAGCAGCTGGTCAATCTCGCTCTGTACAAATCCGAAATACTCGTTCAGACGAGAATTTGTAATAGTATCCGATACAAAATTGTTGGTTCCTGTAAAGATGCTCTCTTTCGCAATCTTTAAGCAACCCGTAACAACTGCGAATTGAAGTGCTTGATTGTCTTTTAGGGCCTGCATTAAGCCTTTCATAACATCGAGCATTTCAGTATAGTAACCGTTGTTGTTTGCTTTCGCTACAGGAACATCATACTCATCTATAAGAAGAATTACTTTTTTGTTGTAATGCTTATTTAGCAGCAATGTTAAAAATTGAATCGAGCGCAGCACATCCGTCTTTTCCGCTTTTCGATCACTTATCTGCTGAAAAAGAAATTTTTCTTGTTTGCTTATCACCTGACTATCCAACAAATACGTGTGATTCTGATACAGAAGAGCAATTTCATAGACAAGCTGCTGATATGCATCCATAAAATTCAGACCATCTATCTGCCGGAATGAAATAGAGATTGTCGGATACTGGTTCATCCACGCATCACATAATGCCTGATGCTCTGCAATTTCTAGCCCTTCAAACAGTTTTCTGCTGTTCTTTCGGATGTCGAAGAAGTTTTCCAGCATACTCATGCCCAATGTCTTACCGAATCGTCTGGGGCGAGTAATAAGCGTCACTTTCGTTCCGGTTCTACTGAGCAGTTCGCCAATCAGTCCCGATTTATCAATATAGTAATACCCATTTTTTCGAATTTCTTCAAAATCCGAAACTCCAACGGGAATATTCATTTCTTTCATCTCTGCTGCCCCTTTCACGTAGCCATGCACAGACTTTTCGTTGCTTCTATGATACCATGAATCTCGTGTTCTTACAAGAAAAACTCTAATTGCCGCGTTAGTTTTGCCTACGGCTCATTCTGCATGGTCTGCCAGCACATCTTCAAATGTAAAATGGATTTTCACACGTTCATCGTTGAAAACCTCGATGCGGTCAATAAAGACTTCCACCACATTCTGTGACAAATGCATCACATCGCCTGCTTCTCCCACCGTATTCATCATGGCTTGCAAATTATCCGTATCCTTTTTCACAGGCTGGAAAATTTGATTTTTCTCGGTACGCAGCCTTTGAATCTGCTCCATTCTTTCATCTTCCTGCACTCTGTAGGCATCTCTCTGCCGGATGAATTCTTCCTTGCTCATATTTCCGTCGGCATACTGCTCATACAGTGCAACACGAAGTTTTACGAGCTCTGCCTTTTCTGCACTCAGCTTTTCTTCCTGCCGTTCTAGTGTGGAAAAGCAGATTAAGGCTTTGCGTTCCCGTTCGTGCAGGATTTCCAGTACATACTCTGCCTGCTTTATCTGCGCTGTCAGCGCGTTTCGGACGATATGTTCCAGCAGTTCCTCGGAGATCGGGATTCGCTTGCAGGGACTGTCCACCGCAGTGGCCGAAAATCTGCAGTTAAAAGATGGTCCGAGTTTCTTGAGAACACGATATTTCATCAGCTTCTGGCAGTAACCGCAGTAGACCTTGCCTTTCAGCGGATACTGGTGTTTTGTGTAGTTCCCGGTCTGATGGTTCCCGTGCTGCAGCATAATGACCTTTTGCGCCTGTTCAAATTCCTCCGGGGTCACAATGGCGGCATGGCTGTCCTCAATTCGTACCTGATGTTCCAAGGGAGCGCGCAGGACCCGATGCTTACAGGGAACCGACATAATGAATTTCGCGCCCACATAAGTTCCCTTATACTTCTCATTTTTCAGAACATGGTAAACCGTTCCACTTGTCCAATGGCTGCGCTGCAGATCCCATGCTTTCTGCTCACTGTACACATGGTTTTCCGCCACATGATACGCTGCCGGGGTCGGGATCTGCTTTTCATTCAGGATTTTTGCGATGGTGCCTGTTCTGTTGCCCTGCAATGCCAGTTCAAAGATCAACCGCACATATCGACTGGCTACCGGGTCGAGGATCAGCTTATGGCAATCGTTCGGGTCCGGCAGGAATCCAAACGGGCGGTATCCTCCGAGATACATTCCTTTCTTCTGCATCACATGGTCGGCTGCTGCGATTTTAGCGGAAAGATCACGGCTGTAAGATGCGTTGATGATGTTCTTAATGGCTACTTCCAGTCCACGTACATCGTTTCCGATTTGCATTCCACTGTCGTACCCATCGTTGACGGAGATGAAGCGAACGCCCAGCAACGGGAAGATACGCTCCATATAATCGCCTGCTTCGATATAGTCACGGGCAAACCGGGAAAAGTCCTTTACAATAATCGTTTTCACCTTTCCGTCCTGCGCATCCTGAATCAGCCTCTGGAACGCAGGACGGCTTGTAGAGGTGCCGGAGTAGCCATCGTCCACATACTCCTGACGCGGTTCTGCAGCCAGTTCCGGGCGAGCCGTGATGTACCCTTCTACCAGTCCACGCTGACCCTGAATGCTGCTGCTTTCAGCCTTATCAGACCCCACATCCTCGTCCGCAAGGGAAAGTCGGTAATAGGTTCCGATCATCTGCTGTTCACCGCCTTTCAAACGTGTAGATCAATTCTGCCTTTACGATTTCTGCTGCACGATTTTCCAGATTTCTCATATGGCGTACCCACTCTATCTGATTTTCTTCTTTCAGTTTTTCCGATACGTCCTCCCGCCGGCTCAGCTGCTCGATCAAAACCTCATATCGTTCCACTGTCTGCTCTTCCACATTTGCTAAAACAGTATCCAGTTTTCCGCTCAGCAGCAAGCTCTGGTAATAGGCTGGTTTTCGCAGTTTCAGGTACGCCTTGTGCAGCATCCCCCAGCGGCCAATCGGACGGGTCCGTGGCAGTTTCAAGGCTGGCAGGTAATAATCATCAACCAAAACATATTCCAGCCCAGTCCGGGCATCGTAGATTTTTTCTTTCATTGCTTTGTTCTCCTTTTTCATCACAGTAAAAATTCTGTGTAAGTGGTCTTCCTGCGGTCCACTTCAATTTTCTTTACATACTGCTGCAGATTATCTGCCGTTAAAAGAACCTCTGTGTTGCCTGCGATTTGCTTTTTCTGCTGCAATTCTTCTTGAACAACGGCCAGTTCTTTCTCTTTTTCAGCTTTTGTCTGTCTGAATGCCTCAATTTCATTCTCTGCATCCTGCTTCAATTCCAAGAACTTTTCTTTTGAAATTTTTCCAAGGACATACTGCTCGTAGCCGCTGCGCTTCTGTGATTCCAGTCGAACGATATTGCATGACGCCTGTTCAATTTCACGTTTTGTAGCTATTTCTTTTGATTGGAGTTTGCTTTTTCCAGAACTTTTCCGTACCATGTTCTGCAAATCACGGTGTTCTTCCATCCGTTGGTGCAACTCCTTGTTAATGCCGTTCCAGAGGTCTTTCTCTGAGATGGAAACATGGCAAGATTCACAGTAAAAATACAGCGAACCATCACTTTGCCAATGACAAAACAGCTTTTCTCCGCACTCTTTGCAAAATATTCTGCCTTTGAAAATGTTCGGATTGTTCTCTCTGCGCTGTCTGCACCATGTTTTCCGTTCCTCCCTGACTGCTTGCTCGGCTTCCCGCAACGCGGAAACTTCATCAAACAGTTCCCAGCTGATAATCGCCGGATGGTTGTCCGGCACCATCCGCCAGCTTTCCCGTGGATTCTGCCCGATTTTCCGATTCGTTTCATCGTAGGCGATGCGGTTATACACCATGGTTCCCGTGTAGACCGGATTTTCCAGCACCTTTGTCACGAAAACGGTCTGCCATGCAGGGGCCTTTACCCGTGAGGTATTTCTCATATAACCCAACTGACATCGGCGCGTAAAAGGTGTCGGGATTCCCTGCGCGGACAGCTTCTTTGCAATCTCGCGCTCTTTCATGCCGGATTTCTTCCAGAAGAAAAATCCGCATCACCACATCGCTGACTTTCTCGTCCAGAATCAAATGATTCTTCTGATCCTTTTTGTAGCCAAATGGAACAGGGGTATAGATTTCTCCCCGTGCTTCCTTGGAACGAAAGCACGACTGAATCTTCTGGGACAGGTCTTTCGAGTACATCTCATTGATTATGCTCTTGATCGGCACCAGCATCCCATCCCGGTTCTGGCTGTTCAGGCTGTCATAGTTATCGTTGATGGCGATAAATCTTACGCCGAACAGCGGAAACACTTGCTCCAGATACTGACCTGTTTCCACGAAATTACGACCCAGTCGGGAGAAGTCCTTTACCACAATGCAGTTGACTTTCCGCTCCTGCAGTGCTTTCAACAGCCGTTCAAATTCCGGGCGGTCAAAGTTCATCCCTGTGCACCGCTTGTCCGCAAATACATCCAGCAGCATCAAATCATCCCGGTGATTGATGTACTCCTTGATATAGGAAATCTGCACTTCCAGTGATTCCGTATCCCGAAGTACATCATCAAAATCAGACAATCGTGCGTAAATTGCGGTTTTCCAGATACGGTGCGGTGCGTTCTCCGCTTCCCGCTGCGCCGCACTTACCTTCTTGCTTACTCTTGCCATAAATCACGACCTTCTTTCAAGCTGACACTTCATGCTGCTTTTGGTGCAATTCCTCCAGCAGGTCTGCAATTTCGTCCTGGAATCGGAACGTAATTTCTACCCGATTGCCCTCATAGACTTCGATTTTCTCAATCAGTTCCACGACCATCGGACGGGTGATCTCTTCCAGTTTCCGATACTTACGGTACACGTCCAGAAATGGATACGCATTCGGGGCAGTCTGTAAATTTTGCTGTTCCGCCTCCAGTTCCTCAATTTTGCGGCCATACTCTTCGATTCGCTTGCTGCACAGTTCGTTGTAGTTCAGGAAATCCTCCCGTGTGAGGATTTCGTCTGCATAATCCCCGTACAGTTTTTCCTTAATGCCCTGGGTATGGGCCTTTTCTGCTGTCAGCTGCCGAATCTGCCGTTCGATGCGCCGCACACGGTAGGGTTCCTGCTGGGCCTGCCGGATGCTTTCTACAAACTCTGCTTCCTCCATCACGATCTGGATCTGCATCTGGAGCGCATTCCGCACAATGTTATGGAGCTTTTCATCCCGCAGATTATGGCTCGTGCAGCTGCCCTTGTTCTGCTTGCTGCCGGAGCACTGATAATAGATATACCGCTTTCCCTTATAGCTGGCCGACCTGCGCACTAGCCGGCTGCCGCAGTCCCCACAGTAAAGAAATCCTGCAAACAGGGCCACCGTTTCGGCATCGTTCGGCCTGCGAGTTTCGGTTTCCAGAATCCGCTGCACCAGTTCAAACTGCTCCGCCGGAATGATTGCTTCATGGGTGTTGTCCACGATTACCCAGTCCCGCATCGGCACGTTCATTTTCTTTTTGGAGCGATAGTCCAGTCTCCTTGTCTTTCCCTGCACCAGTTTCCCGATATAGACCTCGTTGTGCAGGATGCGGTCCACTGCCTTGGCAGACCACGGCGGCTCATCGCTCTTGCGGAAATGCAGGCTCAGCTTTTCATCGCTCTGCAGTTTTCGCGCGGCTGGGGACAACACCTTTTCCGCATTCAAACGGTCTGCGATGCCCTGATTGCTCATGCCATTGATCTTCCGGCGAAAAATGTTCTGCACTGTTTCTGCTGCCAGTTCGTCCACGATCAGCTTCGTATGATTGGCAGGATCCTTTTGATATCCATAGACTGCAAAACTTCCTACAAAATCGCCGCGCTTCCGCTTTACCGCAAGCTGACTCTTGATTTTGACGGAAATATCCCGACAGTAGGCATCGTTGAGCAGATTCCGCATCGGAACCATGATGGAATCGCTGGTCTTCCACGCAGATTGACTGTCATAATTATCCGTCACTGCAATCAGCCGGACCCGCATGACCGGGAAAATACGTTCCAGATAACGCCCCACTTCAATGTAATTTCGTCCAAAGCGGGACAGATCTTTCACCAAAACACAGCTGATGGTCCCCTGCTCCAGCTCCCTGAACAGGTTTTGGAACGCAGGCCGTTCAAAGTTCGAGCCGGAGTAACCATCGTCCACAAACTCATCCACGATGCACAGTTTCGGGTGGTCTGCGGCATAGGCTTCCAGCAGGGTACGCTGGTTTGCAATACTGTCGCTCTCTGTCTTATCGCCATCTTCACGGGATAAACGCAAATACAAAGCTGTACGATAACGAGTTGAATTTTGCTGTGTTCTCTTCTGCAAATTTATATCAGGGTATAACAAAAGCCTTCCACCTCCTTAACGAATCGGCAATACTGTTCGT
>ERZ773264.2814-NODE-2814-length-15553-cov-17.266357_pt1 | contig 15553 bp, 10 predicted proteins | sample MGYA00511910_ERZ773264 | MGnify/ENA primary metagenome ERZ773264 (study PRJEB29015, sample SAMEA2737739) | human gut metagenome | biome: human gut; feature: human-associated habitat; material: faeces | place: China | collected 2012 ... | reverse complement strand
TCCCTGCCAGTAACTTTGCGCGTCCGCAGACGCGCCTCCAAGCTGCTCTTCCCCCCAAGATTCCGTGAAGAACCATTCATCTACGCCACCTTGGCACTCTTATTTGAAAAATAAAAACGGGTACTGTGGAGGATTCGTCCTCACACAGTACCCGTTTTCTTTGATGCAATCGAGGGGGGATTACTCCGCAGCAGGCGCAAAGAAGGAAATCTGCGTCGCACCGGTCATGGCATCGGCGGACAGCATCGTGATGGGAGCCGTTTCGATGCTCAGCGTCGCGAAAGAGCCTTCATAGCCGCTCTCGGTCGTGAAAGCGAAGGTCAGCGCATTGTGACCTTCCAGCGCGCCGTCCATCGAGAAGACAATCACCTTCACCGCATCAGCCGGAACGTCCGTCGCCATGACAAACTTTTCGCCGGTCGCGTTGATGGTAATGCTGACTTCCTTCACGGTTTCACCGGTCTTGTTGTAGAGGGTGTAGTAGCCGGTCTGGTTGTTCGCAGCCTTGGCAGCGGCCAGCAGACCCTGCACATAGCCCAGCGTATCCACCAGCGTGCTGCTGGAGACGGCGTCCACCATTTCTTCCTTGGTCTTGCCTTCAATGGCAGCTTCCAGTTCGGCGATGGTCTTGCCGGTCACGAAAGCTTCGATGGCGTTGTAGCTCACGCCCAGCGGCGTGGTTGCGCCCGCCTTGGTCGTCATGTTGGTGCTGTACAGACCGTCGTTCACAACCTTAGAAGCCAGCACCTTGCCTTCGGGATAGTTCTGACCGAAGGAAGCGTCGGAGTTCGGAACGCCTTCCGCCGTGGCGGCATCCATGAACTGGAACTCGTCGATGTGCGCGGCAACGATGGTGTCGCCATCCATCGCGACGGTCAGCACGGCGAAGCAGGACGTGCCATGTGCGGCATACTCAACCTGACCGATTTTGACTTCAGCCAGCGCAGCCGTGGACAGCAGCATGATGGACAGGAGCAGTGCGAAAAACTTTTTCATAGGAGCCAACCTCTTTTTTGCGAAACTTGGCAGAATTTCTGCCAGCAACACAATTATACGCGCAGCAATGCCGGTTTGTCCAGACAAACTTGTCAAAAAAATAGCAAAATCGTCGATTGATGCAATCAGACGTTATTGCCGTATCGACCAGTCATTTGCGTCCGTACTTGCTCGATAACCTCATCCAGCACAAAATTACGGAACCAGTATTCCCCGTCATCAGGGAAATCAAGGTAGTCCGTGTAGAAGGGCATGACGCGCGTGTCCTGCTGGCGGAGCGTCCGAATCGCGCCTGTCCGGCAGTCCACTTCCGCGTTGAAGCTGCGCCCGTCGGGGTAATCCAGCGTCACTTTCCAGATGGGGTCGCCCTCGCCGGGGTCAATCAGCACACCGCCGCGCAGGGAGTAGTCATCGTCGCCCAGCGCGCGGGCAGCGTATTCCGCCGCGACCTCTTGAGAAATTGCGTAGTCAGGGACGTCGGGGTAAATCGTCTGACACAGGCAGGCAACAGACCAGTCGCCGACGTAGCTGCCGCTGATGCTTATCGCGGACTGGAAAGAACGGAGCGTCGCCTGATCCCAGCGCAGGATATTGGCACCGTACAAATCAACATAGCGCTGAACAATATGATTGGCGTACATGCCGTAGACGATACCGGGCTGCGTGTTCGCGTCGCGGTAGAAGATGGTGACGCGCAGGTTTTCCGCCAGCGTGTTCCAGACGCGCACGGGCAGCAGAATGCTGGCGCGCAGGGCACTGAAGCTCGGAATCTGTACGGAGCCCACCACGGACAAGTCGCTGTCGCGCACGTCCATGAGGAAGTATCCCATGTCGGTGGACAGCCAGAAGTGCCAAATCAGCTCACCATCCTCGCGATAAACAAGGAACGAGGAATTCTCATAGCACAAATGGGCGTTCAGCGATTTCAAGGCGGCAGCGGTCACATCATCGGCGGTGGATTTCGTGCTGGCATCAGGAACGACCTCCAGCGCCAGCAGGGCGTTGAACAGCGGCAGGGTACCGTCTGTTTCCATCTGGCGCAGACCGGCTTCGTCCGTCTGGCTGCCGGTCAGCAGCGCTTGCAGCTGCAGAACCTCGTCGCTGCAGTATTTTGGAGGCAGGAAACCCTGCATCAGCAGCGTGAAGCGCGCTGCATCCAGCGGATTGCGGTTCCAGCCGACATCCAGCACTTCGCCGTACCAGTTCAGCGCTGCCCAGTAAATGTCGCCCTGCGATGTGTTCTGCGCATCCTTGGTGAAAATCACGACACCGCCGCCCGTGTAGTAGGAGAATCCGCCTGCCGTGTCCTCAAAATCGCTTTCAATAAAGCAGGTGTACCCTTCTTCCGCCATATTCCGCTGATATTGGCGCTCAATGGCGGCACTGGCGGCAGATTGCGCCGTTTCGGCATCCACGGCGGGTACGCCATGGGAGAAGTCCGTGCGGTCAAGGGTGGACAGCAGCTGACTGGGGAAAAACTCCTGCGGCAAACCGTAGAGATTGCCGGAGTACGTCGTTGTCAGCAGCGTACCGGTCAGCCCGTTCAGCTCCAGATACACGATGCTCTGCCCGCTGGGGGCATTCGGCTGACGGATGGCAATCTTCCAGAAGTCGGATGATGCGCCCGCAAGGTACTCTGCCGCCAGCACGTCGGACGATGAACCGCCCTGAATGGCGAGCGCGGCGTCAATGGCTTCTTCGCGGGTCAGCGCTTCCGCCGGAACATCCGGGAAGCCGTCGCGCCCGACGCTCAGGAACAGCTCATGCACCGTCTGCATTGACGAGCGATCCGCCCGCGAAAGCGCCAGAATGTACACACGCAGCTGCATGGGCGTCCATGTGCGCATGTCGTAGCCGAAAATGCGCCGGAAGCCGCGGGTCACTTCGTCCGCCGTGTGATTGCTGCCCGCACCGCGTTCCCGCCGCATTCGGCAAATGCTGCCGTCCTCCGCGTTCACCGCGACTTCGTACGTTGTGCCGAACGCATCCAGCGCATCAAAATTTACGCAGTAATACGCTCCCTCACAGGTGCCGTCATAAACACCGGAAAGGAAGCGGATACCTACACGATAGAAATCAAGATTGGTGAAATCTGCCTGCGGGTCGTCATTGGTGCGGATGTAGGCAACTGCGCGGGCAAGGGCGTCCTGCGCGGTGATTTCGGTGGAGAGCGGTTCGCGCGTCATGCCCGGCAGAATCCCCTGATAGCCGATTCTTTCAAGCGTCTGGCTGAGCGCCACCTGCGCGCGGATGTCCCACTGCCCCAGCGACGACCCCGCAGGGCAGAGAATTTCCAGCAGCGTGGAGAGCGAACAGCCACCGTCCTTTTCGACCTGCGTCATCAGCGCCGAAATCGCCTCTTCATCCACTGAAAACTGCAAATCCGCCGCGCTGGCCAGAAGCTTTTTCACCTGTGCCGCCGTCAGGAAATCGCCCTGACGGGTGACGTCGGCAGTGAGCTGCGGGGAATCGTCCGACAAAATCCCGGTTTGCAGCAGGACACCCGCGCCCAGTACCAGAACGAGCAGCACCGCCGCGATGGCCTGCCAGCGAATCACGCGCGGACGCTTTTCATCCTGCGAAACGCGGCGCAGGACGGCATTCACCTGCGCGTCGGTGACGTGCAGTCCAGCTAAATTCGTATCCAGCACCCGCTTGAGTTTATCAGACATAGCAGTCACCTCCTGTCAGCGAAAGTTTGAGCGCCTGTTCCGCTTTTTTGAGCCGCGTATGCACCGTCGACTTGCTGATGCCCAGTGCATCGGCGGTTTCCTGAAGGTTCATGTTCTGATAATAGTAGAGAATCAACGGGTTTTTGAGGTCGTCGGGCAAGCGCAGGATATCCAGCATCAATTCTCGATCCTCTGGCAGCACGGTCATCATGCCCTGCGGCAAGTCTTCCAGCGCGTGCCGCATGTCGATGTGCCGAAACCACCGTTTCCGCTGATAATCGCGGCAGACATTGATGGCAATGCGCATCAGCCACGTTTTGACGCTCGCGCCGTTGCGCTGCTCGAAGGTGTCCATGGCGCGCCAGGCGCGGAGGAAGGTGTCCTGCATGGCATCCTCGGCTTCGCGCGCGTCGGAAAGGATGACGAAGCATGTGCGCAAGATGGCGGTGCCGTAGGTGCGCATCCAATCTTCTAAGCGGCGTTCATTGGGGGATTGCTGCTCCATGCTTTGCCCTCCTTTCATTTTCATGGTGATTTCAATGGATTAGACGCATAAAGCAGTGCGTTTTTCCAGGAGAAAGGAAAAATTGCGGAGAAAAATAATACGATTTCCCAATTCATTTGCGCTATTTGCTTGCGCCGCGCATTTTCATCTGGAAATAGTATAAGAAATCCTTATAGCCCCCTTCCTGAATTGATGTTTGTGTTTTGGAAAGAAGTATGGTATATTTTTCACAAAGTTGCGAAGAGCAACCAGGGTGTCTTCCCTGCACGGAGACATTCAAAAAGGAAAGGGGTTTTTCATCATGAAGAAGCTGACGGCGCTGCTGCTCAGCCTATGTATGGTGCTGACGATGGCCTGCGCGACGGCGCTGGCGGAGGTCAAGACAGCGAGTGCGACGACGGAAGGGTTTGGCGGCGGAAACGTGACGGTCACGCTGAGCGTGGACGGCGACAAGCTGGTGAACGTGGAAATCGACGCGACATCGCAGACTGATTCCATCGGCGGAGCGGCGGCGAAGGTGCTGGCGGAGCAGATGCTGGCAAACAACTCCGTCGAGGTGGATGGCGTGACGGCGGCGACGGTGACATCCGACGCGGTGAAAGCGGCCGCGGCGGCTGCACTGGCGGAGCTGGGGCTGACGAACGCGGACTTGGCGAAGGTCGAGGCGGCGGAGAAGGAAACCTATACCGACCTGACCTGCGATGTGCTGGTGATTGGCACGGGCGCGGCTGGCGGCGCGGCGGCGATGGCGGCTGCGGAAGCCGGCGCGAAGGTCATTGCGATTGAAAAGCTGGCGACCATCGGCGGCACGTCCGCGATGGCGGGCGGCGGCATTGCGGCGCCGGAATCCTCCGAGCAGAAGAAGTACGGCATCGAGGATACCTGCGAAGCCTACGTCGATCTGTGGGTGGAATACAACCACAACGAGTATTTCCGCGAAGACAGCGGCATGGATGAAGACCGCATCCGCTTCGTGGTGGGTCAGGCGGCGGGCTTGATTGACTGGCTGGAGGAGAACGGCTTCGAGTTCGGCCGTCCGATGAGCTTCGACCTGATTGAGGGCGTGGATCGCTTCCACTATGCCTCCAACGGCAAGCCCACCGACCTGCTCTATGCGAAGAATCAGGAGCTGGGCGTGGAATACTGGATGGAAACGAAGGCAACGGCGCTGCTGACCGACGAAAACGGCAACTGCATCGGCGCGACGGTCGAAAAGGACGGTCAGACCTTCAACATTTACGCCAAGGGCACGGTATTGGCGACTGGCGGCTTCGGCAACAATCAGGAAATGATGGAACGCTTCACGCCCGTTGACGCGGCGCAGGTGGCGTACTTCTATGGCTCCGCGGGTCAGACTGGCGAGGGCATTCTGATGGCGGAGGACATTGGCGCGGCGGTCTATGAGAAGGGCGCGCGTCTGGGCATGTCCTACGTTGTGGGCGACGGCACGAACGCGGAGCTGACCTCGCTGGGCGGCCCGTGGAGTCAGGCGCCGATTGTGGACAACACAGGTGTCCGCTTCGTCAATGAATACTGCCATTCCCTGAATTATCCGAGCCTGATTTACCGTCATGCGGCACCGTATTACTGCATCTACGGTTCTGACCGCGAGGACTATGCGGCGATTTTGGCGAACAACGTTGGTGACCCGGCAGTGACCGCTGCGGACACGCTTGAAGAACTGGCGGACAAGCTGGGCTTTGATAAGCAGGCGTTCCTTGACTGCATCGCGGTCTACAATGCGGCGAAGGACACCGGCGTGGATGCGGCGTTTGGCGCGCGCGTGGATTTCATGAATTTCGCGACGGTTGGCCCGTTCTACGCGGTGCAGATTGCGCCTCAGTACACAGGCACGATTGGCGGCGTTGTGACGGACACCTCCGCGCAGGTGCTTCGTGCGGACGGCACGGTCATCGGTGGCTTGTACGCGGCGGGCGAAGCCTCCAACGGCGCGCTGTACGATCTGGTCTACATGTCCGGTTCGTCTTTCCTGAACGCGCTGTCGATGGGCCGCATTGCGGGTGAAAACGCGGCAAACCAGCAGTAATCGGTTGATAAAAATGGCACCAGACCGAAGCGGCAAATGCTGCGAAGGGCTGGTGCTTTTTTTGATGCGGGGATGGGCGTGATTCATTGTACTGCGGAACAAGTTATACTATTTCCAGATTCACCTGCGCCATCTGCTTGCGCCTTTTCCCTTCTGGCGTCCGTTCATTCCACTTAGCGTAGCGCTGCTACGCTGCGTTTCATTCACGTTAGCCAGAATGAAAAATTCGCGGCGCATCTTAGCGCATTTTCATCTGGAAATAGTATTAATTCTGATAGTGGCGACCCAAGGGGTCAAGGGGACGATTAGAAAACACTTTGGTCGTCTCCGTTGGACTCCGCGCGATTGAGTTGAGCGCTTCGCCATACTCTTTCCGCGTGTTTAGCCCTTTTTCATTTCCTCTATCATGCAGTCCCGAATCATCCGAATCGCCGGTGTCAGCCGTCTGCACACCAGCACCGACCGATGATGTCCAATATCCTCCGTCAGCGGAATCAGCTTCACGCCCTTGAAATAGGATGGCTTTCTCGCTGGAAAGAAGGAAATCCCCAGATTCAGCGAAACCATCAAAATTTGCATATCTGCCGAATCCGCATAAATAATTGACTGATTCGGAAATCCCAGATTCTGCGCCCAGTCATGGATCGCGCCGCGCCCGCTGCGGGATTGGTCGAGGGCAAGCAGAATCAGCGGATATGCGCGTAAATCAGAAAGCGACACAACCGACTTTTCCGCTAATGGCGACGCTTCGGAAACGGCGGCAATCATCGGCACATCGTAGAGTATCTCCTGATAGGTGTTCCTCTGGTCAATTTCGCCGGGAAGCGTCAGCACCATGTCGCATTGTCCGCGGTAGAGGGCGTCGGACATGGCCGTCAGCGAGAGGTACAGCGGGTGAATCACCAAATTGGGCAGGCGCGGATGCAGGGAAAGGTACGCATCGACAATCAGTTCTTTTTCCAGCGGCCCGTTGTAGCCGATGTGGATGGCGCTCACACGGTGCGCATCGGCGAAAGCGTCCTGCAATTCAAGCTGAATCCCCATCAGGCGCTCGGCGTAGGGGAGAAACTGCTCGCCTTGGTCGGTCAGCACTGCGCCGGTGGACAGGCGGTGGAACAGCGCGCAGCCCATTTCTTTTTCCAACGACGCAATCTGCTGGCTGATGGCGGTCTGGGAGACGTACATGTTCTTCGCAGCGGCGGAAAAGCTGCCTTCGCGGACGACGGCGAGAAAATACGCGATTCGGTCGGTATTCATGCGAAAAAACCTCCAATGAGGGACAAAAAACTCCCTTCCGCGGTGCGCAGAAGGGAGCAAAGATGCGAGCGGTTAAGGGCGCTGACCCATGCCGCCTTCGAGGGTGATGGTTTCGCCGGACATGAATTTGAAGTCCGGGGAAGCCAGCTGGACGCACACATGGCCAATTTCTACCTCGGAGTCGCCGTAGTGGCCCATCGGGGGCATCTTGACATTCGCCTTGAACGCCTCGGGATATGCCTTCTGGAAGTTCTCCAGCTGCGTCGTCCATGCCAGCGGGCAGACGACGTTGACGTTGATACCGTCCTTGCCCCATTCGGTGGCGGCAACGCGGGTCAGGCCGCGAATGCCTTCTTTTGCCGCGGCATACGCGCACTGCCCATAGTTGCCAAACAGACCCGCGCCGGAGGCGAAGTTGATGACAGCACCCTTCGTTTCCTTCAGATAGGGGTAGCACGCCTTCATATAATAGAATGTGGCGTACAGACCGGAATACAGTGCGAGATTGAACTGCTCGGTGGTATGGTCAGCCAGCGGAACGCCGGATGCGGAAGCCTGCGCGTTGTTAATCAGCACGTCGATGCGGCCGAAGGTGTCAATCGCCTGTTTGACGACATTGTTTACAACAGCCTCGTTGTCCGCGCTGTCATTCACGTCCGCCTGCACGCACACCACCTTCACGCCATAGAGGCGTTCCAGTTCTTCCTTCGCGTCGGTCAGTTTCTTCACGTTGCGCCCCGTGATGACCAGATTCGCGCCTTCCTTGGCGTAAGCGGTCGCAATGCCGTAGCCAATCGAACCGCAGCGGCCGTTGCTGAGCTTCGCATAGCCCGCGCCGGTAATAATCGCTGTCTTTCCTGCCAGAAAACCCATTATATAATTCCTCCTTCATGGTGAAGGGCTGAACAAGCAGCCTGTGCGTTTATGGTATCACAGATGATGCGGAAAAGCAAGAGCGGACGGCACAAAATGGACAAAAATTGATGATTTTTTCACAATACCGCCGGCTTCCAATCGGAAAAACGGAAAAGAACCAGCGAAAATCCGATGAATTGTTTGACGCATCCCATTCATTGCGCTATAATGGAGCCAGTAGCGTTCCGGGCGTACTGCGCGTCCGGAAAAGTGGGAGGAACGCGGAATGAAGGCAGAGAGCAAACGCTCGGTGCGCATCATGCTTCAGTGGCTGCTGGGCGCGGCGACGGTGCTGATGGCGGCGCTGCTGATTTGGCAGTGCGTGACCATCTATCATGAGGGCATCGCGCCGGAAAACATGGGCGAAAACGGGCTGCGGATTCACGATATTTACAGCCGGGAAATTGTCACGGCGCACTTCGCCTCGATTGCGTGGAGCGTGTGGGTCTTTCTGGCGCTGCTGGCGGCGAACATCATCGCCGGAAAGCCGGAACAGAAGGAATCGCTTCGCGCGCCGGTGGAGAATCAGCTGCTGATGCTGCGCGCGCGGACGGAGGAGACGGACGAAATCCGCAAAGTGAAGAAACAGCGTATCGGCGTATGGTGCGGCGCAGCGATTCTGTGCCTGATTTGCGGGGGCATGGCGGGGCGATTCCTGCTGGACTGGTCGAATTTTGCCTCGCGTGATTTGGAAGTCGTCGTGCGCCAGATGGCGATTGACACGTTCCCGTGGATTGGGCTGGCGGTCATCCTCCTGATGGCGGCTGAGCAGTGGAATTTCCGCCTGTTGATGAAGGAACTGGAACTCCGCAGGAGCGCCCCGAAGCGCAAGCTGAATGCAGCCGCTCCGGAAAAGACGACGGGCAGGAACGTCATCCGCGTGATCATCGCGGCGGCGGCGGTGGTGCTGATTGTGCTGGGTGTGATGAACGGCGGCATGTTCGATGTGCTGGTGAAGGCAATCAATATTTGTACGGAGTGTATCGGCCTTGGCTAAGAAATTTGCGGCATGGTGGAGCGCCCATAAGCCCACCACCCGGCGGCTCATACAGGTCTACGCCGCCCTGCTCTACAACGCCTATGTGAAGGGATTCATCAAGGGCGACATTTACACCGGCGGCATCAAGAACTTTTGCGTGCCGGGGTTCAACTGCTACTCCTGTCCGGGCGCGATTGGCGCATGTCCGCTGGGGGCGCTGCAAAACGCGCTGGCGTCTTCGGATAAGCGCGCGCCGTACTACGTTCTGGGCATTCTGATGCTCTACGGGCTGATTTTGGGGCGCACCATCTGCGGCTGGCTCTGTCCGCTGGGGCTGATTCAGGAGCTGTTCTACAAGATTCCGACGCCGAAGGTGAAGAAAAGCCGCTTTACCCATGCGCTGTCGTATCTCAAATACGTCCTGCTGGCGGTGTTCGTGGTCATCATCCCGCTGGCGTACAGCCTGCAGCAGTATCCCGTGCCGGGATTCTGCAAGTACATCTGCCCGGCGGGGACGTTCGAGGGCGCAATGGGCTTGCTGGCGAACCCGGTCAATGCGGGCAAGTTCTCCATCCTCAACATCCTCTTTACGCGCAAATTCGTCATCATGGTGGCGATTCTGCTGGCGTGCGTGTTCTTCTACCGTGCGTTCTGCCGCTTCCTCTGCCCGCTGGGGGCGATTTACGGGCTGTTCGCGCGTGTGTCGATTCTCGGCGTGAAGGTCGAGAAAAGCAAATGCACGAACTGCGGGCGCTGCGTGGCGCACTGCAAGATGGATATTCGGCATGTGGGCGACCATGAGTGCATCCACTGCGCATCGTGCGTGGACGTTTGTCCGACGAAAGCCATCAGCATGAGGATGGGCAAAATTACGCTGAAAGCGAACGATGTGCAGCCGATGAAGCCGGGCGAAGAACCGCAGCCGGAGGACAACAGGAAGCGCACGAACCGCCGCATCCGCGTGATGGCGGCGTGGACGGCGGCGCTGGTAGTGCTGGGCGTGGTGATGTGGCAGGTAAACAAGGCGGACACGGTGGAAGAACCGGCAAGTCAGCCCGCCGCGACGGAAACGCTTGCGCCCGAAGCCACGGAAGCGCCGGACGACGATACGCCCGTGGGCTACGAAGTCGGGATGAAGTGCCCGGACTTTACCGTACCGCTGTACGGGGAAGAAGGCGGCGAATTTACGCTGTCGGCGCAGAAGGGGAAAGTGACGGTCATCAACTTCTGGGCGACATGGTGTACGCCGTGCGTGGCAGAGCTGCCGTATTTTGCGGAGCTGTACGCGGAGTACGGCGACGAAATCGCGCTGGTAGCGATTCACTCGAACCTCGTGACGGACGATGTGGACAAGTTCCTCGCGAAGGAGAACCTGAATATGCCGTTCGCGCTGGACAAGACGGGCGCGGTGATTAAATCGCTGGGCGGCTCGACGCAGCTGCCGATGACGGTCATTGTCGATGCGGATGGGAAAATCGTGTACAACAAGGTCGGGTCGGTGACGCTGACGGTGCTGGAAGGGCTTGTCGCGCCGCTGCTGGCGGAGTAACCAATCAATATGGGCAGGGGGATTCGTTCTCCCTGCCTTTTGAATTGTAACAATTGCGCCGGAGCACTTGCGAAACGGGTGCAAGGCTGGTATCATGAAGGCAGAAATCACCATAGGAGGGAAAACACATGAAGAAATTGCTGTGCGGGATATTGTGCCTGCTGATGCTGTTAGGCTGCGCGTCAGCGGAGGGGTATTGGTACGCCGCGAAAGGCGACAATGGCTTGTGGGGACACATCGACGAGATGGGGAACTGGGTGATTCCGCCGAAATTCGATGATGCGAGCGACTTCCGGGGCAATTATGCGTGGATTCAGCAGGGCGACCGGGAGGGGTTCGCGAACCGTGACGGCGAAATTGTGCTGCTGCTGGATGAGGACGTGGAGGCGGACAGCGGCTACGATGGCTTCTACTACGGCGGCCGTGAAACGGGCATTTGGCTGCTATACAAGGAGGCGACGGGGAAAAACAGTCTCGGCACGGAATGGCTGGAAGGCTTCTTTGATGTGCAGAGCGGTGTTTACAGCGGCTTGAAGTGGCGGGGCGTGAATCATAGGGAGTCGAACAGCCGCTTGATTGCCGTGGCAGACGAAACCGGCAAGTGGGGCTATGTCAGCCGCGATACGGGCGAAATGGTGATTCCGGCAAAGTATGATTCGGACAACATGGGTTCCAATTTTTATGACGGGTACGCCGTTGTCACATTCTGGGACGATGATTACAACATTGTGCAGACGCTGCTGCTGGACGAAACGGGGAAGGAATATCCCCTGCCGGAGGGCATCAATGCGGCGAACTGCGATACCGTGATTAGCGGCGGGCTGTTTGAGGTGGTGGACGAGAACGGCTTATACGGCTATTGCAATACGAGCGGTGAAGTGGTGATTGAACCGCAGTTCGCGTATACCTTCGAGTTTGAGGATGGCTATGCGGAGGTTGAATTGACCGACGGCACTTGCGGCGTCATCGACCGGACGGGGAATGTTGTGATGCGCACGACGGATACGCACTATGCCCACGTCCGTCACGGCTGCTATGTGCTGCCGACGGGCGAACATAGCTTCACGATGTACAGCGTGGCGGGCGAGGAGTTGTTCACCCTGCAAGGCGAAAATATCGTGCGGCTGTGGACGCCGGAAGAAAACGGCTTGTGCATGTACGTCGTGGAGAAGGGACGACAGCGTCTCTGCGGCTGGGTGAACATGCAGGGCGAAATCATCAGCGAAGCGAAGTGGAATTTTCCGGACTATGACCAGACGGGCGTGTATTTCCCGTCGGGCTTGCAGGCAGTGTACGATATAGACGGCACGAGGCTGGCAGGGTATCTCGACGAAAGCGGCGAACTGGCGATTCCGCTGCAATTCAGCTTTGTGACGCAGTTCTGCGGCAAGCTGGCGTATGTAGGAATGGAGCAGGACGACGGCACGACCCGCTGCGGCTACATCAACCAGCAGGGCGAATGGGTGTACAGCTGGACGGAATAATCCCTCGGCGGCGGTGGAAAATGACCATCGCCGCTTCTTTGTGCCTTGACATGGAATGTCCTCAATGGTATAATAAAGATGATATTGTCCATCTGTCTGCATGGGCGCTGCGGGGAAAAGCGGCAGTGCCCGTTTGGAGGCGCGGAAAACACATGACGCAGGGGGATGAGCGCATGAAAGCTGCGAAAGCGTCGATTCGCCAGCGCCTGACCCACAGCAAACTGCCGATGCTGGTGCTGGTCGGCGTTGTTTTATTTGCGCTCATTTTCCTTGGGATGCGCTTTTTCACCCGCTATACGCGCGAAGAACTCTACCGCGAAAGCCAGAATCAGCTGACGGAAATTACGTCGCAAATGTACGAGAAGCTCTCCATCACGCTGGAACAGCAGTGGGATTTCCTGACTGTAATGGATAGGTCCGTAGCTTTCTACGCCCCGACGACACAGGAGGCACTCGTGCAGCTGCTTCAGGCGACACAGAATCAGCTGATGTCGCAGGACAGCGCCCTGCGATTCCTTGCGATTGACGAAAGCGGAAACCTGATTAACGCGGCGGGAGAGCGGATGCCCTGCGAATTTGCCGATACGCTTGGCATGACGGGGCGACAGTGCTTCCTTATTCGCGGCAAGGGCGGCGATGAAAATCAAATGGTCTTTTCCCTGCCCATCATGCAGCCGCTGAAGGTTGCGACGGGGGAAAAGAGCATCCGCATCACGCATCTGGTGCTGCTCAAGGGCATGAGCAGCCTGACGCCGTTCTTCCGCAGCAGCGCATTTCACACGCAGAACAGCACCTATGTCGTCATTAGCGACGGCGTGAAGATGTATTCCGACGCGGCGGATGAGAACATCAACTTTCTGGGACGGAACATTTACCCGGCGCTGCGGACGCTCCGCTACCCGCACGCGGGCAATTTTGATAACTGTCTGACGGAACTTGAAGCATCCGACAATCATTTCACCTGCACCGATGTGCTGGTGGACAAAACACAGTATTTCTTGTGCATGAAGCGCCTAACCGGATGCGACTGGACGATGCTGTTCCTTGTGCCGGGGGTGGAGGTCGCTGCCGGTGCGCGCGCAATGGTGGATTCGATTACGCTGATAGTCAACATTGCGTTCTTCGTCTTGCTGCTGCTGACGGTGGGGGCAATGTACTTTCTGTTGACGGCGATGCAGAACCGGGAGCGCTACGCCGTGGAGACGGAGAACGCGCAGGCGCTTGCACAGGCGAACGCGGAGCTGGATCGGGCGCGTCAGGCAGCGGTGGATGCGCTGAAACTGGCGGAATCCGCCAACGTATCCAAGACGGCGTTCCTGACGAATATGAGCCATGATATCCGCACACCCATGAACGCCATCATCGGCTTGACGAACCTGATGCAGCACGACCTGAACAATCCGGAGAAGCTGCAGGCGTATATCGACAAGCTGCACACATCCAGCGAGCATCTGTTAGGGCTGATCAATGACGTGCTGGACATGTCCAAAATCGAGAGCGGCGCGGTGACGCTGCGCATGGATGAAGTCAATCTTGCTGAGCAGATTGAGCAGATTGAAGCCATCATCCGCCCGCAGACGCGCCAGCGCGGGCAGCACTTTATCGTCCGCGCGAGCCAGATTCACCACGAGAACTTCATCGGCGATGCGACCCGTCTGCGGCAGGTGCTGCTGAACATCCTGTCCAACGCGGTCAAGTACACCCAGCAGGGCGGCGAAATCAGCCTTGACGTGCGCGAGGTGTCCCGCAGCGGGCATTCGTATGTGAAATATGCCTTTGTGGTCAAGGACAACGGCATCGGCATGACGGAGGAGTTCCAGAAGCATCTGTTCGACGTGTTCACCCGCGCGGAGGATTCCGTGACGAACAAGGTGCAGGGCACGGGGCTGGGCATGGCGATAAGCAAGAGCATTGTGGACATGATGGGCGGCGTGATTAACGTCGAGAGTGCGCCGGGCGAAGGCAGCCGCTTCGAAGTGCTGCTGGAGTTCAAGGTGGACGCACAAGCGGATGACCGCGCGCACACGGTGAAGGACTGCCACCTGCTGCTGGTCGGCTATGCGCCGGGGCGCGTGGCGGACGTGCAGGATGCGCTGGAACACACACCCGTGACGGCGGAGGCGGTCGAGCGCCCTGAAGACGCGGTGAGCATCCTGCGGCAGGAGGATGTGGACGTAGTGCTTTTGTCCTGCCAGTACCGCGCGCCGGAGATGCTGCGCCCTCTGGTTCGCCAGATGCGCGAGGCCGCCGGGAAGCCGATTTTCGTATTCTGTATGCAGGCGGGGCAGCGCGAGGAAGTGCTGGATATCATCAGCGCCTGTGGGCTGGACGGCTTTGTGCCGCTGCCGTTCTTCCTTTCCAATCTGGAGAACGAGATGGCGAAACTGCGTACGGAATTCGGCAATATCGGGAACGTGGACGGCACATCAGTGCTGAACGGGATGCGGCTGCTCTGCGCGGAGGACAATCCGCTGAATGCGGAAATTCTGGAAGAACTGCTGCACATGCAGGGCGCGACCTGCACGATTTACAGCGACGGCAAGCAGCTGGTGGAGGCGTTCGACCACGTCCGCCCCAGCGACTACGACGTTATCCTGATGGACGTCCAGATGCCCGTGATGAACGGCTACGAAGCGACGCGCGCCCTCCGCGCCAGCGACAACCCCGTCGGCAGGACGATTCCGATTATCGCGATGACCGCGAACGCCTTTGCGGACGACATTCAGCAAAGCATGGATGCCGGCATGGACATGCACCTCTCCAAGCCGATTGACATTGCGGTGCTGGAAAAGACGCTGAGCCTCTTCCGCACGGACAAGAAGAACCATGGGCGGGCGGTGTTTAAGAGGAGAGTCATGGAGATGGAGAAGTGAGGGGGAAAGCCTCTTGCTATCTCTATAATGGTTTTCGCTGCGATGTTGAGGATGCAATTCTTCTTGCAACGATAAAAACCAACTACGGTAGTGTGAACCGAAGGGGTCAAGGGGGCGATCGGAAAGCCCCCTTGTCACCTCCGCAGAGGCGAAATCTTCCTGCAATGAAAGATTGTCTGCTTTTTCAGACTGCCAAAGTTGATTTCTTTATCATGCTGGTAAAAAGAGCAGCTTCCAGAGGGCAATGAAAACGGACGAAGTCCGCGATCGCCCTCT
>ERZ773264.2810-NODE-2810-length-15563-cov-4.851367_pt1 | contig 15563 bp, 15 predicted proteins | sample MGYA00511910_ERZ773264 | MGnify/ENA primary metagenome ERZ773264 (study PRJEB29015, sample SAMEA2737739) | human gut metagenome | biome: human gut; feature: human-associated habitat; material: faeces | place: China | collected 2012 ... | reverse complement strand
TTTGAAAAACTGCTGCACCGAAAAACTTTTAGTTGCCTGCGGCTCGTATTTTATTACATATTCTGATTTTTATTTTATATTGCAGAAAGGAGGAAATTGCATGAGCGAAAAATTTGAAAAGTTACGCTTTCGGGTTGCAAAAACCGGAAGAGCAAAATATATCTCCCATCTGGATGTTGTCCGCTGTGTGCAACGTGCCATTCGGCGTTCCGGTCTGCCCGTACACTACACCAATGGCTTTCATCCGCACATGGAAGCAGTTTTTGCTACAGCCCTGCCGCTGGGCATGGAAAGCATTGGAGAAGTCTTAGAAATTCGCTTTGCAGAGCCAGTTGAACCAGAAGCAGCCAGAACTTGCTTACAAGCAGCCCTGCCGGAGGGCATGGAACTCCTGCAAGTTTACCAGCCCGTGCATAAAATGGGAGAACTGGCGTATGTTCGCTATCGGGTGACCATTCCAAGTGAACAGCCGGAACAGCTTTTCGAGCAGTGGCATGCATTTTTGCAGCAGCCGGAAGTTCTGGTGGAAAAGAAGTCAAAACGTGGAATGCGGACGGTGGACTTGCTATCGCAGATTGACTGTCAGGCGGAGCAGGTGATTGTAGGGGCGTTGGTGCTGGAATGGATGCTATCGGTCGGGCAGCCAGAGAGCGTCAACCCAAACTTAATTGTAACAGCGTTTACATCGTTTGCAGGGGTGTCAGCGGAACAGGTGCAGATTTGCCGAACACAACTATGTACAGCAGAACGAACGGAATTTTTATAATTTTCTTGACTTTTCTGTAAAAATGTGATAATATAAAGTATATTATTACAGAAAAAAGGTGGTCAGGTGGAAAATCAGGATAAGTTGTTTCAAGAGAAACTATATCCCTGTAATCGTTATGTAAGATTGTGTAACGGGTATGATGCTTTATTATTTGAATTACATACAGGAGAAAAAGTCTGTGCAAAAATAACAAATAATCCAAAACAAAGATTATTTACTAGCATAAAAATTGGAAAAATTAAAAATAGTATTGATTTATTTATCGAGATAGATAATTGGTGCAGCCCTGACATGGTATCTAAAATATATAATGACGTTGATTTATCATTTTTGTCATTTATGATAAATAGATATATAGAAGAACTGAACAGACCATATGTTTCAAGCAGCATGAACTTTCAAATCTTTTTGCAAGCATTAGAATATTATAAATATTATGATTCATATGTGAGCGAGTCATATCTTGAATGTTTATGTGATATTAAACATAATCTTGTTGTGGAAAATTTTATTAATTGTTACTTTGAACTTGCTTACAAATTAGAAGATACTATACAAAAACTAATTAGAAATCAAATTCAAACAAGCAGCAGAATAGGATTTTTTGGTCAAGAAATACCATTTGTAGACTTTACATCCAAAGATATACATACTCTTTTTTTGAAAGAACAAGAATGGTCTGATAGAAAATTCTTAGAATGGCAAAAAAGATTGTTATCTATTTTATCTTCTAAACCTGCCACTATTTCTCCAGAAGAAGCATTTCAGCGTTCTTGTGCTGCTGCTTATCGTGGAACAAATGGTATTTTTTACATCTTAAAAAAGGAACAACACGCACTCAATGCCGCAACATTTTCTATTATCTATGCGAAGTATATGAAAAAGTTTGCATTTATCGGACGAACAGAACAGACCCGAAAGGTATTTGATTTATTAGTCGTGGATATTGATTTGGCAATGGAAAAGATTCATTTTACTTGTATCAAAAATCGAAAAGCACAACATCTACATATGAACATTGAAGTGGATATTGACCATTTTACTTTTCATTTTCCCTATGAACCCAGTGGTGTTGTCGCCCTTTTTGCAAAAATTACCGCTGCGGTCTGTAATCGAATGTACAATCGAACAGAAAACAAGCAAACAAATGGAGCGTTTTCTAGTGTGCAGCATATCACTACACCGAAGCAAACGAAAGGTGGCATACAGGTTGCAACAACCAAAAAAGAACAGAAATTGGCTGTTTTAAAATGGAATAACCAGCCTGCAAAACAATCTTCACAACATTCTGTTTATCGTGGTTATAAAATGTCACCTGCCCCAAAAGAAAAGAAGAGTTATATTCGCCGAGCACACTGGCAGTCATATTGGTACGGGGCAAGAAATTCTCCTGATCGTTGTAAACGATTGCGATGGGTGGAAGCGACTATCGTGAATCGAGAAGCAGCAGAGAATATTTTGATTACATTATAGTTTGTCATTTCTCTTATAGGAAAGAAATGTGGATTGAAAAAACGTTGGCGATACTGTAAAAGTACACGTTAAAATTAAAATGCTTTTTGTCTTTCATATAAAGGAAAAAACGAATGGAAAATAGAAAAAATCATGCGGCTGGAAAAAAAATTTGCAAAAACCCTTGCATTTTTCAAAAAAGTGTGGTATGATAGACAAGCATGAAAAAAATCCGCCTGTCTGTTCCGGAAGTGACAGGCGAGGTGAATGCCAAAAAAACGACATTCAATCGGACAGTCCGCTGACGGGAACGGTTTCCGGACACTTTTTTATTTTTTACCCGTTCAGTCTGCCGCAATACCGACAGGCACCGTTATGAATGTCTGAAAAAATAGGAGGAACCATCATGGACGCATTAAAAATGATCAGCAATGCCAGCTTGAAGCAGGAAGTTCCGGCTTTTAGTGTCGGCGACACCGTAAAGGTACACGTTAGAATTAAGGAAGGCGACAAGAGCCGTATCCAGGTTTTTGAAGGAACCGTTATCGCAAAGAAGCACGGCGGCATCCACGAAACCTTTACTGTAAGAAGAGTTGCTTATGGCTGCGGTATGGAACGTGTATTCCCGCTGCACTCTCCAGTTGTAGACAAGGTTGAAGTCATCCGGAGAGGTAAAGTTCGCAGAGCAAAGCTGTACTATCTGCGTGACCGTGTCGGCAAGGCTGCAAAGGTTAAGGAACAGATCGGCTAAAAAACCAGTGAGCAGGCGAAACCAGACAGGGACGGCTTTTCCCGTTTTTGTCTGCCTGTTTCCTGCACAAAGAAAAAGGGGACGTATGTGCCCTTTTTTTATTATGTGCAGGTAGATGAAACTGCAAATACTTGCACCAGAAACGCAAGCAACGGAAATGAGGGCGGAAAAATGGAACCAAACACAGAAGAAACAACCAAAAAAGAGGAAAAAGGAACGTTCTGGAAAGATGCCGCAGACATGCTCGAAGCCGTTTTGATTTCCATCTTTTGCGTCATTATGCTGTTTGCCTATGTATTAAGACCCGTTACCGTAGAAGGACATTCCATGGAATCGACCCTGCAAGACCAGGACAAGTTGTTTATGACCGATTTGTTCTATACACCGGAACGGGGCGATATTGTCATCATTGACAACGATGCCTCTCATACATTCGATGAAAACGGCGATTTGGTCGAGGGACAGGGACTTTCCACAGTCACCACAGAAAAGCGTTTGATCAAGCGAATCATTGCCGTGGGCGGCGAAACGCTCGACATCAATTTTGACGATGGTACAGTGACCGTTGACGGCAATGTATTGGATGAGCCGTATATCAACAATCTGACGCTCAATGACGAAGGTGCATTTTCCTATCCGATCACCATTCCGGACGGCTATTATTTCGTCATGGGGGATAATCGGCAGCACTCTTCAGACAGCCGTTATCCGATGGTCGGTCTGGTTGCAAAAGACCAGATTATGGGGAAAGCAATCCTGCGGTTTGCACCGATTTCCAAATTTGGCGGGATTTATGACTGAGAACAGGAGGCAGTATGTCTGAAATTCAGATGGGAACGATTCAATGGTTTCCCGGACATATGACAAAAACACGCCGGATGATTGCGGCAAATCTGTCTTTGGTGGATGCTGTGGTGGAAATTCTGGATGCCAGAATCCCCAGCAGCAGCCAGAATCCGGAAATGCAGCGTTTGGTGAAAGAGAAACCTCGCATGCTGCTCCTGAACAAGGCAGATATGGCAGACCCGAACGCCACAGCTCGTTGGGTGCAGTACTACCAAAAGCAAAACCTGCTTGCCCTGCCACTGGACTGCAAGACCGGAAAGGGCATCAAGCAATTTGTCCCGATGGTACGCAACCAGCTGCTGAAACCGCTGATGGAAAAACGGGCAAGAGCCGGCATTGTCGGTGCACCGATTCGCCTGATGATTGTCGGGATTCCAAACGTGGGGAAATCTTCGTTCATCAATCGCATGGCACAGTCCAAAAAGGCAAAGGTGGAAGACCGTCCGGGTGTCACCCGTACGAAACAATGGGTGAAAATCGGCGACCAGATGGAATTGCTCGATATGCCGGGGGTTCTCTGGCCGAAGTTCGATGACCAGGAAGTTGCAAAGCGGCTTGCCTTTACCGGTGCGATTAAAGATGATATTATGGACTTGGAAAGTCTGGCAATGCTCTTGCTGGAATTTTTGGCGGAGCGATACCCGAAAGCACTGGAAGCTCGTTATAAAATGCAGGTTTCCGATGCGGACAGCGGGTTACAGCTGCTGGAACAGCTCGGCAGAAAACGGGGGATGCTGATTTCTGGCGGCGAAGTCAACTATGAACGGGCAGCCATTACCGTTTTAGACGAATTCCGCAGCGGTACGCTGGGACGGCTCACGCTGGAATTACCGGAGGCGTAACAATGGCTCGAACAGCAGTACCACAGTTTGATTTATACGGCTATGATGCCGAAAAACGGCAGCAATTCCCGTTGCTCTGCGGCGTGGACGAAGCCGGAAGAGGCCCACTCGCTGGGGATGTCTATGCAGCAGCCGTCATTCTCTCGCCGGAACATCTGCCGGAGGGGCTGAACGACAGCAAGAAACTCTCGGAGAAAAAACGGGAATTGTTATTTCCACAGATTCAGGAGCAGGCAATTGCCTATTGCATTGCTACCGCAAGCGTGGCAGAAATCGAAGCCTATAACATCTTAGGGGCAACAATGCTTGCCATGCAGCGAGCGGTTGCTGGCTTGTCGGTGCAGCCGAATCACGTCTTGATTGACGGAAACCGGATGCCGGAGCTTTCTGTTTCCGCAGAAACCGTGGTGAAAGGCGATGCCCATTCTGCAACGATTGCAGCTGCTTCCATTCTGGCAAAGGTGGCGAGAGATCACTATTTGTTGGAACTTGACCGACAGTATCCGCAGTATGGCTTTGCCCAGCACAAAGGCTATGGGACAAAGGCACACTGTGCGGCAATTTTGCAGTACGGAGCTTCTCCCGTACACCGGAAGGCATTCCTGAGAAAGCTGTTGCAAGACCATGACACCAAGTGAAGCCGGACGGCGTGGGGAAACTGCCGTCTGCCAGTATCTGCTTCAGCGTGGCTACACGATTCGGAAACGCAATTACCGGATACGGGGCGGAGAAATTGACATCATTGCACAAAAGGACGAAATTCTTGCCTTTGTGGAAGTCAAAAGCCGCAGGCAGAGTGAGGGCTTCCCATTGGAGTATCTCTCTCCGCAGCAGCAACTTCGCATTGTGAAAGCCTCTTTGCAATACTGTGCAGCAGAGAATCCAGACTGGGCGTTGCAGCCTCGCTATGATGCCGCAGCCGTAGTGACAGAACGGGGACAGATTGTTTCCATAGAATACGTAGAAAACGCATTCGATGCCAGTGGGCTGGATGCGATAAGATAGGAAAAGGGTGGTTGTTATGTATTATAAAAGTACAAGAGATAGCAGCGTACGGGTAGAAAGTGCCGTTGCGATTTCGCAGGGGATTTCTGCTGATGGCGGTCTGTTCGTACCGGAACAGATTCCGTCGATTACCAAGGAAGAACTGGCTGCTCTGGCAGACAAGACCTATGCACAGCGGGCAGCATTTGTATTTTCCCGTTATCTGACCGATTTCACCGAAGCAGAATTGGTTTACTGCACCGAAAGTGCTTATAACACCAAGCGGTTTGAAACAGAAAATATCGCAGAAATTGAACACCTCTTTGAAGGCACTTACATGCTCGAACTGTGGCATGGCCCAACCTGTGCATTCAAGGATATGGCATTGCAGATTCTGCCGTATTTCCTGACCACAGCCATGAAGAAGCTGCAACTGAAAGAAAAGATTGTCATTCTGGTTGCAACTTCCGGCGACACCGGCAAGGCTGCTCTTGAAGGCTTCAAGGATGTAGAAGGCACAGAAATCATGGTCTTCTATCCGGAAGATGGCGTGAGCGATATGCAGAAGCGGCAGATGGTAACACAGGAAGGCAGCAATGTCAACGTGTGTGCCGTAAAGGGCAACTTTGACGACTGCCAGAGCGGCGTTAAGAAAATCTTCACCGACAAGACCGTCAAGGAAGAACTGGCTGCCGGAAATATGCGGTTCTCCAGTGCCAATTCTATCAACTGGGGACGGCTCGTTCCGCAGATCGTTTACTATGTGTCTTCTTATGTGACACTGGTACAGCAGGGCGAATTGAAAATGGGCGAAACCCTGAACGTCGTTGTTCCGACGGGTAACTTCGGCAATATCCTCGCTGCTTACTATGCAAAGCAAATGGGCGTGCCGCTCGGCAAGCTGATTTGTGCATCCAACATCAACAAGGTTCTGACCGATTTCATCAACACCGGCGTTTACAACCGGAATCGGGAATTCTATGCAACTTGCTCGCCGTCTATGGACATTCTGATTTCCAGCAATCTGGAACGGCTGCTGTACCTGCTGACCGGCGAAGACGATGCACAGATTCGGGAATGGTTCACCGCTCTGTCTGAAACGGGTACTTATGAAGTGACCGATGCCGTTAAGACTGCTCTCCAGAAGGACTTCTTCGGCGGATTCTGCGATGATGCTGCCACCAAGGCAACCATTCATCAGGTTTATGAAACTTATGGCTATACCTGCGATACCCATACTGCTGTTGCAGTCAAGGTTTATCAGGATTACCGCAAGGCAACTGGCGACACCACAAAGACCTTGATTGCATCCACTGCAAGCCCGTATAAGTTCAGCCCGAGCGTGCTTGAAGCCATCGCAAAAGAACCGGTTTCCGGCGATGAATATGCAATGGTTGACCAGCTGCACGAACTGTCGAACCTGCCGATTCCAGCAGCACTGGCAGACCTCAAGAACAAGGAACGCCGCTTCACCAGCTGCATTGACAAGAACGACCTGCAGAGCTTTGTTTTGCAGCAGCTGCACTTAGGATAAGCCATGCAGTTATACGGAATCGGTGACCTGCATCTGTCGCTGGGCGTGCCGGAAAAGCCGATGGACATCTTTCACGGCTGGGAAAACTATATGCAGCTGCTGGAACAGCACTGGCGGGCAATGGTTCAGCCGGAAGATACAGTAGTGCTGGCAGGCGACCTCTCTTGGGGCATGACACTGCCGCAGGCAAAAGCCGATTTCGCTTTTCTCGAAACCCTGCCGGGACAGAAAATCATCTTAAAGGGCAACCATGATTACTGGTGGAATTCCATGAAGAAAATGCAGCAGTTTTTTGCGGATAACGGCTTTGATAGCCTGCACATTCTGCACAACAATCACTATGCATTTCAGCAATATGGAATCTGCGGAACAAGAGGCTGGGTCAGCATCAACGGCGAAACCGCTGACGCAAAAGTACTGGCTCGGGAAGTGCAGCGGCTGGAGGTTTCCATTCAGTCTGCATTGAAAGAACAGCTCACACCCATTGTGTTCCTGCACTATCCGCCGATTTATGGAAATTCCTATAACTATGAGATCTTAGAGGTGCTGCACCGCTACGCCATTACAGAGTGCTATTATGGGCATATCCACGGAAAAGCCCATCAATACGCCTTTGAAGGGATGTATGAGGAAACCAAAATGCACTTAATCTCTGGTGATTATATACAATTTAAGCCTGTAAAAATCGTTTGATTTGTGCAAAAAAGAGAAGTGGAAAATTTCTATAGCCAAAAAAAACGGAATATGGTATAATAAACAAGCGTGCATAAAACGAAAACATTCGCACATGGCTCGTTTTCAGTGTGCGTGGTGAAATAGAAATATGGAGGACGAACAATCATGATTTTGAAATCATCTGAAAAAACAGATGTCAACATGACCGAACTGGTCGCTACTGTTGATGCAGAAACTTTTGAAAAGGCTATTGAAGCCGTTTATCAGCGTCAGAAGAAGAACATTTCTCTGCCGGGTTTCCGGAAGGGCAAAGTTCCGAGAAGACTGTGTGAAAGAACTTATGGCGAAGGCGTTTTCTTTGAAGATGCTCTGAACCTGATTCTGAATATGGAAATGCCGGGTGTCATTGCAGAAGCTGCTCTGAATCTGGTCGATGCTCCGAAGGTAGAAGTGACTTCTGTTAGCAAGGAAGACGGTGCAACCGTAAAGATTATTTGCGTGACCAAGCCGGAAATCCACATCGCTGACTACAAGGGCATGACTGCTCCGAAGGAAGACAAGGAAATCACAGATGAAGATGTTGCAAAGCAGGCTGAAAATGTTTGCAAGAGAAATGCAAAGATGGTTTCTGTGGACGACCGTGCAGCAGAAATGGGCGACGAAGTGACCCTCGACTTTGAAGGCTTCTTTGGCGATACGCCGTTTGAAGGCGGCAAGGGCGAAGACTTCCAGCTGAAGCTGGGCAGCGGTCAGTTCATCCCAGGCTTTGAAGAACAGGTTGCAGGTCACAAGATTGACGAAGATTTCGACGTAACTGTGACTTTCCCGGAAGATTACCAGATGACTGATTATGCAGGCAAGGAAGCAGTCTTTAAGTGCAAGATCCACTCCATCAGCAAGGAAGAAATTCCGGAACTGACTGACGATTTCGTCAAGGAAATCTCTGATTTCGATACCGTTGACGAATGGAAGGCTGACGCAAAGAAGAAGCTGGAAGAAAATGCAGAACAGACCGCAAAGGTTGGTTTTGAAAATGCACTCGTTGCAAAGCTGATTGACAAGGTTCAGGACCCGATTCCGCACTGCATGTTTGAACAGCGTGCAGATAGCATGATGGATACATTCGCAAACCAGCTGAAGAGTCAGAATGTAGACCTTGATCTGTATTTGCAGTACACGGGCATGACTAAGGATCAGCTGAAGGAAACATATCTGGAACGGGCTGAAAACGAAGTAAAGCTTCGTCTGGCTCTGGAAAAGATTGCAGAACTGGAAGGTCTGGAAGTTGCGGACGAAGAACTGGATGCAGAACTGACCAAGCTGGCTGAACAGTACAACATGACACTGGATGATGTTAAGGCTCGGATTCCGGTTGCAGAATACAAGCTGGATATGCTGGTAACCAAGGCTTTGGATCTGGTCAAGGATTCTGCTGTTGTAGATAACAGCGAACCGGCTGAAGCAGAAGCTGAAGAAGCTCCGGCAGAAGACAAGGATGCTGAATAATTTGTGCGTTTTTTGAACGCCAACAGATAGACACAACGGGCGAACCATTTTTAGTTCGCCCACTGTGCTATCCGGGAAAAAACAGGTTTTTTGTCGTTTTTTAGACATGGAACAAAACCCAACAAGTTAGAAAGAGAGGAATCAGAGATGAGTAATTTAGTCCCTTACGTTGTAGAACAGACCAGCCGTGGAGAACGGTCTTATGATATTTTCTCCCGTCTGCTGAACGACCGTATTATTATGCTGTGCGACCAGGTCAACGATGCCACTGCCAGCTTAGTCGTTGCACAGCTGCTGTATCTGGAAAGTCAGGATTCCGAAAAGGATATTTCTCTGTATATCAACAGCCCGGGCGGTTCGATTACTGCCGGTATGGCAATCTATGACACCATGCAGTATATCAAGTGTGACGTTTCCACCATCTGCATCGGCATGGCAGCTTCCATGGGAGCATTCCTGCTTTCTTCCGGTGCAAAGGGCAAGCGGATTTCCCTGCCGAACAGCGAAATCATGATTCACCAGCCGCTGATTTCCGGCGGACTGTCTGGACAGTGCACCGACATCAAGATTCAGTCTGACCACTTAGTACGGATTCGGCAGAGAATGAATGAAATCTTAGCTGCCAACACCGGCAAGCCGATTGAAACGATTGAACGGGATACCGAACGGGATAACTATATGTATGCACAGGAAGCACTGGAATATGGTTTGATTGATAAAGTGATGACAAACCGGTAAGGAGTATACCTATATGTCAGAAAGAAAAGAAACCTGCTGCAACTTCTGCGGAAAGCCGGAAAGTCTGGTAGACAGCATGCTGTCCGCTGGCGATGTGCATATTTGTAACGAGTGCGTTTGCTATTGTTACGAAATGCTCTATGGCCCAACCCCGCAGAGCCGTGCAAAGAGCGGGAAAAAGTCGAAATCTTCTGCAAAACAGATTCAGCTGAAAAAGCCAGCGGATATGAAGAAGATTCTGGACGAATATGTCATTGGACAGGATGCTGCCAAGATTTCGCTGAGCGTGGCTGTGTATAACCACTATAAGCGAATTCTGAGTCAGGATGACGGCGAAGATGTCGAACTGCAAAAGAGCAATGTTCTGCTGCTGGGGCCGACAGGTGTCGGAAAGACATTCTTAGCTCAGACCCTCGCTCGGATTTTGGACGTGCCGTTTGCGATTGCAGACGCTACTACCATCACCGAAGCTGGCTATGTCGGCGAAGACGTCGAAAACGTCCTGCTGCGGCTGATTCAGGCGGCAGATTTTGACGTGGAAGCTGCGGAACGGGGTATTATTTACATTGATGAAATCGACAAGATTTCCAGAAAATCGGAGAATACCTCTCTGACCAGAGATGTCAGCGGCGAAGGCGTTCAGCAGGCATTGCTGAAAATCATCGAAGGAACGGTTTCCAACGTACCGCCGCAGGGCGGACGGAAACATCCGAATCAGGAATTTATCCGCATCAATACCAAGAATATTCTGTTCATTTGCGGTGGTGCATTTGACGGGCTGGAAAAGCTGATTCAGAAGCGAATGACCCCGTCTTCTGTTGGATTCGGTGCACCGATTTCCAACAAGAAAGCAGAGATGACGAATATTTTCCGGCAGGCAATTCCACAAGATCTGGTCAAGTTCGGATTAGTGCCGGAATTGGTCGGCAGACTGCCGGTGATCACCACACTGGACGATTTGGACGAACCAGCATTGGTACGGATTTTGACCGAACCGAAAAATGCACTGGTAAAGCAGTATCAGAAGCTGTTCGGATATGACCATATGGAATTGGAAATCACACCGGATGCCCTGACGGAAATTGCTGCAAAGGCAATTCAGCGGAAAACCGGTGCAAGAGGTCTGCGTTCCATCATGGAAAGCATTCTAGTACAGACCATGTACGATGTGCCGTCTTTGGAGCAGGCGAAAAAAGTCGTTGTGACCAAGGAATGTGTGACAGAGGGCAAGCAGCCGGAAATTCTGGATGCAGATGGCAAGCCAATTGCTGTGCAGGCAGAATCTGCAAAGTAAAACCCAAACAAATTAAAACAGAAACGGGCAGTTCCTGCAAGCATTCGCAGGAGTTGCCCGCTTTTGATTGTTGTATGGTGGTTTAGCAGATTGCGAGGTAGTCGGCATTGCTGTATCCCGTCAGCCCTTGGTAAGAAGTGACATACCAGTTTCCCGTCTTGCCGTAGAGCGGAATTTTTGTGCCATTGGGAATGCTGGCAAGGATTCGTCCCTTTGCGGATGGGAATGCCCTTAGATTCAAGCCGCTGCCGTCCGTCTGAACCGTTCCGGACAGCACAGGCCCAGCAGAGATAAAGGGAATGCCGAAGTACTCACACAGCCCCTGCACGAGCGTGATTGCAATGCGGTTCAGATTGTTGCGAATCCAGTTTGCATCCTGTTCGTTGTCGTGATAGCCCAGTTCACAGAGGACTGCCACGGCTTTGGTCTTTATGACTTCTCCGAGCGTTGTGGTTGGACGGGCACGGCATTGGTCGGGAATCGGATAGACGGTTTTCAGGCGGTCAGCAAGAATGTTTGCAAGAATCTGGCTGAAGCGACTGCCGGGGGCATAGTAAATATCAATCCCACGCAGCTTTCCGGATAGGCTTTCCGGTGCAGCATTGCTGTGTAAGGCAAGGTGCACGTCATAGCTGCCAGCGTTGGAATCTGCAATCGCTCCGGCTGCATTGCGGTTTGGGTCGTTTCGGGTGTAGGAAATGCCGCTGGAACGCAAATAAGGCTCCATGCGGTCGGCGATTTGGTTCATATAAAATTCTTCACTGCCGCCGTTGACATAGGGATTCCACTCTTGCGTGGATGGGCTGAGAAAAACATTTGGCATAATTACGTTCCTCCTGTATGATTTTTGGAAATCGGTTCTATTTATTCTATGCAGCAGACAAGAAAAACGAAACGCAGAATTTACAGGTACTTTTCTTTTTTCTATTGGAATCGCTGCGTTTTTTGCTTTTTTCGGTGCAATTCGGTAAAATTCGCTTAGAATCCAAAAAATACTTAAAAAAGGAAAAAGTAAAAAAATGCAGTTGACAAGTGCGGAAAGTTGTGCTATAATTAATCATGTTGCAGCGGTAATGCGGCAAACGAAATACAAAAATGCGGATATGGCGGAATCGGCAGACGCGCTAGCTTCAGGTGCTAGTCCTCGCAAGGGGGTGGAGGTTCAAGTCCTCTTATCCGCACCAAAAAGAACTCTCGAGTGTTCGGGAGTTCTTTTTTTGTCTTTTTACGGGAAAACGGGAAAGGAGTTGCAAATGCAGGCATTACCAGAAACAAAGCGTCTGTTCCTGCGAGAATGGACGATGCAAGACTTGGATGCATGGGCTGCGATTTTATCGGATGCGGAAGTGATGCGATACTACCCGAAACCATTTGACCGCCAGAACGTGCAGGATTGGATTGCATGGAATCTGGAGAATTACCGAACGGATGGATTTGGCTTGTGGGCGGTGCACCTGCGGGCAACAGGGGAATTACTGGGCGATTGCGGAATCACCATGCAGCAGATTCACGGGCAGCGTCTGCCGGAGATTGGGTTTCATATGAAGAAATCTGTCTGGGGGAAGGGATACGCCACGGAGGCAGCAAAAGCCTGCTTGGCGTGGGGGATGCAGCAGACGGATTTTCCAGCGTTCTATTGCTACCAGAAGAGCACGAATTTGCCCTCACGGCGAGTTGCAGAGAAACTGGGAATGACCTTGCAGGAAACTTATGCAGACCCTGTGAATACGTTTACTAGCGTGTATGCCATCACAAGAGCAGAATTTTTCGCAAAAGTACAAAACGACCTGCAATAATCAACATATCAGCGAAAGCCTGTTTCGCATGGGAATGCAGCAAACCGATTTTCCAGCATTCTATTGCTATCAGAAGAGCACGAACTTGCCCTCACGGCGAGTTGCGGAGAAACTGGGAATGACCTTACAGGAGATATATACAGACCCTGTGAATACGTTTACTAGCGTGTATGCAATTACAAGAGTAAAATTTTTCGCAGAAACACAAAACGCCCTGCTGTAATCACGCAGCAGGGCGTTGTTTGACGAATGATGCAATTGCTTATAGGAAAATATATTTCAATAAGAACAGCACCGCCAGCACGTACAGCAGCGGTTTTACTTCCTTGCCCTTACCGCAAACGAGATGCAGCAGAACAAAGGAAATGATGCCGATAGAAATGCCCTCAGAAATGCTATAGAATAATGGCATTGCCAGCACGCACAGATAAGCCGGAATGGCATGGAGATAGTTATTCTGTTTGAACGAAATCTCCGTGATGGAACTGAACATTAAAAATCCAACAATGACCAGAGCCGGAGCGGTTGCAAAAGATGGAATCGCAATGAAGATCGGAGCAAAGAACATCGAAATCAAGAACAGAATTGCTGTTATGACAGCACTGAACCCTGTTCTTCCGCCAGCAGCCACACCAGCAGAGGATTCTACAAAAGTAGTGGTGGTAGAAGTCCCCAGAACTGCACCGGCTGTGGTTGCGATGGAATCCGCCAGCAGAGCCGGCTTGATTTTCGGCAGCTTGCCGTCTTTGTCCAGCATGTTTGCCTTGTTGCAGACACCAATCAGTGTGCCCAGTGTGTCGAAGATGTCCACGAATAAGAATGAGAAGATAACAACAATAAAGTTTACAATGCTGATACCGTCAAAATCTGCATGGAAACACTGTCCAAATGTGTCGCCAAGAGCAGAGAAATCGGTCATGGAAAGGGTCGGAATCAGGCTGTTGTAGCCAGCTTCTGCGTCAACGGTATACAGTCCGGTCAGCTGGCAGAGAATACCCAGCAGCCATGTTCCCAAGATACCAATCAGAATCGAACCCTTGATGCCCTTGATATACAGAACAGCAGTCAGGAAGATTCCAATGATTGCCAGCAATGCACAGATGCCAGAGGTGTGAAAGTCATCTGTAAAGGAAACAAGTGAAACCAACGTGGAATCATTGTTGACGACAACACCAGCATTTTGCAGCCCGATAAAGGCAATATAAACGCCAATACCCACAGAAACCGCCTGCTTTAACGACATTGGAATGACATTGAACAGGGCTTCTCGGACGTTTGTCAGCGAGAGCACTAAAAAGACAAGCCCTTCAATAAAGACTGCCAGCAGGGCAACCTGCCACGGGTAGCCCATGTTGCCAACAACCGTATAGGCGAAGAATGCATTCAATCCCATGCCGGCAGAGAGGGCGAACGGTAGATTTGCCATCAGACCCATACACATTGTTCCGAGGAACGATGCCAGACAGGTTGCCAGCAGAACAGCAGTTGGATTCATACCCGCTGCACTTAAAATGTTCGGGTTGACTGCAAGAATATATGCCATCGTCATGAAGGTGGTAACACCAGCAATGCATTCTGTTTTGATGTTGGTGTTGTTTTCTTTCAGGTGGAAGAGTTTTTCCATCATTCTGCCTGCCCCTCCTCATCATATTCAGCAATATAGGGAAGATTGCGGTAGAGTTCGCCGCAGTCCAGCCCATAGCCAATGACAAATAAGTCCGGAATGGTAAATAGAGAGAGGTCGGCTTTGAGGTCGACCAAACGGCGGTCTGGCTTGTCCAGCAGCGTGATGATTTTCAGGGAGAGTGGATTTCTTGCCAGCAACATTTTCTTGACATCATTCAAGGTGCGTCCGGTGTCAATGATGTCCTCGGCAATAATCACATGATAGTTGCTGATGTCTTGCTGTAAGTCCATCGTAATTTTTACAACGCCTGTGGAAACCGTGCCGCTGTAGTAGCTCTTGGCACACATAAAAGCAGTTTCACAGGGAATGGTGATCGCACGGCAGAGGTCTGCCATAAAGACAAATGCACCGTTCAGGATGCTGACCAGCAGCAGGGGCTTTCCATCGTATTCCTTGCTGATTTGTGCACCGACTTCTTTGATTTTTGCCTGTAAGTCGGCTTCGGGGATGAGAATTTGCTTGATGTTTTTGCGAAATGTTTCGCTGTTCATGGGTAGTTCCTCCTTCTTGGTTTCTCGATAAAATAGTTAAGATGAGAAAACACTTTCTACATTGTACGAAATATTTTATAGAAAGTCAATAGCAAGAATGTAAATAGCAGAGAGAAGCGAATTTTTGGGGGAGGCTGCAAGATACGAGCCGCAGGCAAATAAAAGTTTTTTGATCCAACAATTTTTCAAAAATGTTGG